>Ga0228662_1000151_pt1 | contig 38912 bp, 36 predicted proteins | sample 76DmetaG_FD_183173 | JGI IMG/M metagenome (GOLD analysis project Ga0228662, IMG submission 183173) | Seawater microbial communities from Monterey Bay, California, United States - 76D | ecosystem: Environmental > Aquatic > Marine > Coastal | place: USA: California | collected 2016-11-10
AATGTATAAAGTACACTTGTACTATGGTGGCGAAATGCCAAACAGAACAGTAACAACGCTATGCGAAAAGTCAGCACAATACTATGTTGATAGTGCTGAACATGGAGAGATAGAGGAAATTAAATTAAAAAGACATGGAGTATCTAAAGCAAGAAAATGAAGCGTTAAGGAGAGAGTTAACAGACCTTCTAGAACTAACAATAGAAACCAATAACTTTTTACGTATGGTTCATGATGACCTAAAAAAATGGGGTATCGAAGAAGATGCAGAATATGTCGGGTTTCTAGTGGAAACGAGTAATTATAAAATTTTAAAATTAAAATCACTAATAAATGAATAATAAATGACACAAAAAGACTTGCAACTCAAAACACTTAAAAGAATGCAGGACTTCCACGAGAAATATAAAGGAGACAAACCTGTAAAAAGAATATCTGACAAAAACATAGACGTTATAATTTATAGGCGACTACTTGTTCAAAAATACTTTGATGAAGTAGATGTGTTTGACAATAGTACAGATGTTTATAGACCTTTATCAAGCACAGAATTAAAGGCACTAGACTCTGTGAGTATAGATGAATTTTGTGACTTTGTATTTTTAAGTAATAGCATCGAACGAATTAAAAACAATAGGTATGCGATGCAACTAGGAATTGCTAAAGGAAATGAAAAAGAAAAGGAGTATCACTACAAAATTGCTATGCAAGAGATAAAAACATTACGTCAATTCTTGGATATCAACAAAAATTAAAGTAAATTTGTTAATAATTAAATTAAATGTAATCTTATGAAAACTGAGAAACTCGCTGCGTTGTACAAGAAGTACGACCTCAGCAAAGACGATGTCTTTAAACATCAACACTACATTATCATCACTAGAAGCGGGATTGACAAAATCCAAGCAAGTGAGAAAATCACAATCACCTATGATGTAATCAAATGCGAAACTAACTTTTGTGTTATAAAAGCTAATGCAGATGCGAGTGGCAACACTATTCAGACGTTTGGTTCAGCACTCAAAGGAACAAGTCATAGAGACGGAAATTGTAATACGTGGTACGTCATGGAAATGGCAGAAAAACGTGCGATGTCAAGAGCCGTGCTCAAACTCACAGGCTTCTACGAACTAGGTGTATTTGGCGAAGATGAAAGCGAAGACTTTAAAAGAAAGGATGCGTCATGGAAGAAGTAAAAAAACAAGAAATACTCGCTAAATTATCAAGTGACGAACACTACTACGGAGAGTATGGCAGGCAGTTTCTTTCTAATTCTGACATAGGTACGCTAATCAATAATCCTGCAGGGTACAATCAACCTCGTGAAGATAGCGTAAACCTAATGTATGGCAGAGCATTCCACGAACTTGTAATGTTTGGGGAAACGCAACACGACAAGTTTGTAGATGCTTCAACAAGGCGAACAAACAAATACAAAGATGCCGAAGAAGAAGCAGGAGGTCTTATATTCTTGAAAAAAGAATGGGACGAATTATGCTCATTAGTAGATAAGGCTTTCGGAAATATGGAGTTCAAAACCATACTAGAGAACAAGTCTAACAACTTTGAAGTTCCGAATTTAGGAACAATGGATAGCGGTGATTTGACGTGGAAATGTAAAGCTGATATCGTAACAGATGAAGCAATAATTGACATCAAAACATCAAGCAACATCGGAGGCTTTAAGTATAGTAGCAAGGCATATAATTACGATAGTCAAGCGTTTATATACTCAAAACTTTTCCAGAAACCGATGGTTTTTCTGGTAGTAGACAAAGGCACAGGTTGTGTAGGTATATTTGAAACAACAGATGAAGCATACGAAAATGGTAGAGAGAAAGTTCGTAAAGCAGAGCAAAACTACCTAGACTATTTCGTCAATAAGACAAAAGAACTAAACAATTTTACAGTCTATGGCGAGATATAATAAAAACGATATCAGTGATGCGATAGCTGATGCAATAACAATCGCAATAATAGTAATCATTTTAATAATTAAAAATTAATTTTATGTCAACACTTATCAATGCATCAATCAAAACTTCAGAGTTGAAGAAGATTGACCAAAACAAAATCATTAAAGGAGAAAAAGATAGCTACATACCTATCACCATCTCTGTAAATGACGAGTCACGATACGGAAAAAACGTATCTATCACAATTGCTCAAGACCAAGACGAACGTGCGTCTAACAAGCCGAAACACTACTTAGGTAACGGCTCTGTTATTTGGACAGACGGAAAAGTCGTTAAGGGGCAAAAGGAAAACGAAAGCGGAGGAGACGTGCCATTTAATACTATTGCTTCAGAAAAAGATGCAATGAACGACCTCCCATTTTAATCTAATTTCCCGCCCTTCGGGGCGGGTTTTAAAACACTTACTATGACAGAAGATAAAAAATATAAAAGCTTAGAAATTATCGCCAAAATCATAGCTGACAAACACAACAAAACACCCGATTTTATATTCTTTGACACTCGTGTAAGAGAAATAATTGACCTAAGGTCTATGTTCTTTTACTTTGCAACAAGATACACAAGGCTAAGTTTGTCAGACATTGGAAAGTTTTCTCAATACATGGGCAGAGACAAACCTCATAATCATGCATCAGTATTACATAATGCTAACAAAATATGCGACATGATTACTGTTGACAGAGAGCTCAGAGAGAAAATAAACGAGATAGAAAATGAAATCAAATACTATGTAGATTATGACAGATATTGGTTTGACGCAATATCAAACTACAAAAAAATAATCGTACACCAAATACACAAAGAGCATGACTTGGATTTCATAACAAAGTTTTGCGACATAACAACCATATTACATGAAAACAAAGAGTTCTTGGGCATGACGGCAGATTTAGTCCAAGAAGAATTAAATAGAAAACTAAAACGAATAAACGATGAAGGGATACATCAAACTACACAGGAGGATACTGGATTGGGAGTGGTATAAAGATTCCAATACAAAAAATATATTCATACATCTTCTACTAAACGCTTGTTACGATAATTGCAGGTTTATGGGTAAATCCGTGAACAGGGGCGAGTATATAACGTCTTTATCAAGAATTTCATCTGACCTAGACATACCTGTTCGCCAAGTAAGAACGGCTATAAAAAGGCTCAAAGACACAGGCGAAATCGACACGCAAACGACAAACAAGTACACAAAGGTAACAATCTGTAACTATGAGAGTTATCAAGTAGAAGAGCCAAGAAAAAAGGTTAAAGCGACACGCAAACGACAAACAGTCGACACGCAAACGACAAACATAAATAAGAACATAATAAAACAAGAAAATAAAAATAATATGTTTTTAAAACAATGTCTATCTGATTCGTCATGGGCTGAGGTTGTGTGTATGCAAAACCAACTCACAAAAAATGCGTTGGACAAACTACTGAATGCTTTTCACAATCATCTGATTATGACAGACGAGGTTAAGTTTAACATCAAAGACTTCAAGTCTCACTTTGTAAACTGGCTCAAGTATAACAAAAATGTTACAATCAAAGACAATGGTCCATACAGATGGAAGTGGAAAGGACAAGTAATAAAAAGCGGTTCTATTGAAGAACTAGAAAAAGACAAAAGCTTTTTCGATAAGCCTGGTTTTGAATTTCAAATAATTAGCAATGGAAATTAACGGATACAATATAAAAGACTACAACATATACAAGCTAGATACAAGAGCAAAGAAATCTACGTGCCCTGTTTGTTCAGAGGGTAGAAAGAAAAAATCTCAGAAATGCCTTATGCTTGATTGGGAACGTGGATTGGGTACTTGTCAGCATTGCGGTGAAGTTTTGCAACTACACACATATGAAAAGGAAAAGTCTATTGACTATACATATACAAAGCCAAATGTAAAGAAAATAGAAAATTCTTTACACATTAAAATAATTGATTGGTTTAAGAGCAGGGGTATTACAGATGCGACGTTAAGTAAGATGAACATAACGCAAGGCGTAGAATTTATGCCTCAAGTTGGAAAAGAAGTGAACGTAATAATGTTCAACTACTTTGTCAATGGAATACTTACAAACGTAAAGTATCGAGATGCACAAAAGAATTTTAAGCTATACAAGGGTGCTCAAAAGACATTCTATAACATAGACTCAATAAAAGACTCAGAAAAGTGTGTTATAGTAGAGGGAGAGATAGATGCGATGTCATTTGTTGAAGCAGGTATTGACTACGTGGTAAGCGTTCCCAACGGTTTTACAGCAAAGGGACAGATAAATCTAGACTACCTAACGGATTTTTATCCCTACTTTGAAGATAAAACTCAGATATACATTTGCGTAGATAATGACGAGGCAGGGGAAAACGGCAAAAAAGAACTTATAAGAAGATTTGGCTCAGATAAAGTGTTTTTATGTGACCTCAAAGATTGTAAGGACGCAAACGAGTACTTAATAAAGCATGGAAAGGAGGCTTTAAAAAGGGTTGTGCTTGATGCAATACCATGTCCAATAGAAAACGTGCTTAGAGTGTCTGATATGGCTTCAGACCTAGATGAATTTTATAAAAATGGAGTAAAAAATGGGTACAAGATTGGTTTGAGTAGTTTTGATGGAGTATTTTCAACATACACAAAGCAATTTATAGTCGTAACAGGTTTTCCTTCGAGTGGAAAGTCAGATTTTGTTGACCAAATGACCATAGGATACAACATGATGTATGGATGGAAAACAGCTTATGCCTCTACTGAAAACTACCCACAATACCTCCACGTCGATAAACTTGTGCGTAAGTTGTATGGCAGTACACCGAAGTATGAGGACACAAAACAGAAAGATTGGAAAGAGTGTGTTGAGCATATAAACAAAAACTTCTTTTTTATTGATTACGAAGATGGGTTCGACCTAGACAGAGTTCTTAAAAAAGGAGAGGAGTTGGTTAAAAGAATGGGAATCAGATGTTTAGTTATCGACCCCTACAACAAGATAAGAGATAAAAACAACCTCAACGCAAGTATAACTGACTACACCAATGCCTACTTAAATAAAGTAGATACATTCTGTAAGAAACACGATGTGGTTTGTATACTAGTTGCACATCCAACTAAACCTCAAAACGATAAGGGAAAGCTTATTGAGCCAACATTTTATGATGTAAAAGGCGGAGGAGAGTTTTATGATATGAGTCCACATGGTATATTGGTTCATCGTGATTATGACAATGCGACTGTAAAAATAAAGGTTTTAAAGGTAAAGTTTGCAAACCTAGGTGAAAACCAAGCGCATGTAGACTACTGTTGGAATGTAAACAATGGTAGATACTCAGAGCTGAAAGACGGAAACCCAATATGGGATAACACAAATTGGATATCAACTAAAAACAATCCATACGAAATAACTAAAAGTTTGGATTTAGAATTTGAACAAATAAATATATAAATATGAAAACACTTATTTTAAATTTTATCATGGTTACGGCAACAATATATCATGCCGACCCAAAACAATGTAATGCTGATTATTTGACAACAGCATCACTTAAAAAAATTAATTCACAATCACCTGGCTCACATAGATGGATAGCTGTTTCAAGAGATTTAGAGCCTCTTGGCTTTGTGTTTGGAGCGCAAGTATGTGTAGAAGGAGCAGGAGAGATGGATGGAATTTGGACAGTAGAGGATAGAATGAACAAACGATGGAAAAACCGCATAGACTTCTTAGTTGATTATGATATTAAGGGTGGAAAGTGGGAAAACGTCACAATATCTTTGGTAAATGAGCTTGATTAGAAACAGTAAAGAGGTTGTAAGAGCAATAGACTTTACAGGGGTACAGAATGGCGTCATACATCCATCAGACATAGATGCTGTTTTAGAGTTTGACAATGATATTTTAATCTTGATAGAGGTGAAAAAGCGTGGAAACAAAATACCAATCGGTCAAAAACTTCTACTTGAAAGAATATGCTCGTCATGGAGAACAAAACGTAGCGTTGTCTTAAAAGTGGAGTATGACGATACCTATCCACAAGACCAAAACATACCATTAGATGGTTGTTATGTGACGGCATACTACCACAGATACAAGTGGGTTAATACAAAAGAGCCTTATTCTCTTAAAAATTTTTTAAATTATTTAGGAGATAGATGGAATAATAAAAAGTGTAGGTTTTAATGGAAGATAATGCAATGGTTGTTTGTACACGCAACAACATAAAAGTTTATCCAATTATATATGACCTCAACCATCTTAAGATAGAAGTAGATTACGGTGGAAGAAAAAAACAAGGAGAAGAAATCTACAATTGGAAGACACAACAAAAAGAATTACAAAATAAAATAATAGAATTATATGAAATCCTTGCCAGAAATATACAAAGTAGGAAATAGGGAGTTTGTTTACGACCATAAGTCATTACAGTATGCTTTTAGTACATACCGCGGGTGTACTAACGAAGAGTTTTTAGAAAACATAGTAGATATACTACACTTCGCTGTATATATGTGTTGGCTAAAAGAAATACCAAGCGATGAGTGTTTAGCAGATGATGGAATTATACATGAGTTAGTGCATCTTCTTCAAGAAAACACTATAAAACATAGTAATTTAGAAAATATAAGGAAAAAATTTAACAAAACTTTGACTATTTAAATTTTTTTTTATACATTTACTAAAATCAATGTTTAGGAAATGTTTGACTCTATAGTAGAATCAGTAAAAAACAAGTACACGGACAGGAGTATTAAGGGTATTGAAAAGTACAATACCACCCTTGCTGATAACATGAAGGACCACTTCTTGAAACACCTTCAAGAAGAGCTAATGGATGCTACTTTGTATATTGAGAAAGAGCTTACTATACAGGACAGAAAACTAAACATGGTTTCTGAGTTTAATAAAACTTATGAAATCCCAATAAGGAAAACACCTTCTAAAATTCATAAGGATGAGTACTCGTTAAACTACAGGCTAATGCTTGAGGAGCTTGACGAATACTTAGTTGCGTGTGAAGACGAAGACATGGTAGAGATAGCCGATGCTGTTGTAGATATGATGTATATATTATATGGAATTATATTGAGACACGGGCTATCTACCGTTATATTCGATATGTTTGAGGAGGTGCATAAATCAAATATGAGTAAACTAGAAAATGGTAAGGTTCTCAGGCGCACTGACGGCAAAATCATGAAGGGCTCTGAATATTTCAAACCAAACCTAAAGCAGTTTTTATAGTATGGAACAAACAACAAATTATATAGAAAAGGTACTAGGTTATAAGACCTGGACTGACAAAAGAAAAGTAGATGCTTTGCTTGAGTATGACTGTAATATGTATACAAACTTAGGGTCAGACTCCACCAAGACACAGGTGCAAGATGTAAAAAAGAAATCAAGAGCTATATACAGAGCTATATCAAAAATAGATTCTTCAGATGGCAAAAAGCTATTGTACCACATGGATAAAGACTAAAATGGAATCAACACCTCGCCAGAAATACTTAACATCAACTTTTGATAGAATGCACGATAAACTAAATAATGCATTTGAGTATGTTTTTGACGGCGATTTTGAAGACTGTAAAAACACCGTGAACTCCCTGATTTATGACCTTCGACAACTTAAAAAATCAATGGAACCATGAAGAAACGAGTTTATCTAACAGACGACGAAGCCAAAGCACTCGGTATTCGACCAAAAAAACCTCAACCAGGAAGAACTAAGTTCCGATGTTTTCTTGACCAGCAACAACAAATGGAGCTGAACAAGGTTAGGCATAGCGGAGTCTATGAATATTGTAAGCAAAGAGGAATAGACTTCTCATCTGTAAAAGAGTATTGGGATAAAACCAAAGAGTACTCTGTTAAAGTAAGACCTGATGTAATATCATACAACGATATATCTAAAAGGATTATTGAGCAGATGGACAATCACTCTCCGTCTTATCATCCAATCGAAAGACAAAAGCAAACAAACCCCCATCTACTTGTTTTAGACCCAGCAGATGTGCATATTGGAAAGTTAGCTACAAGTTTCGAGACAGGTGAAGATTACAACCAACAGATAGCAGTTAAGAGAGTAAAGCAGGGTATAAAAGGAATACTGAGCAAGGCTTCAGGGTTTAATATAGAAAGAATACTATTGATTATAGGAAACGACATATTACATATAGATACACCGAGGAGAACGACTACAAGCGGAACTCCACAGGATACAGATGGTATGTGGTATGAAAACTTTTTGAATGCTAAAAAACTTTACGTAGATGTTATAGAAAGCTTACTGACTGTATCTGATGTTCATGTAACATACAATCCATCAAATCACGATTACACAAACGGATTCTTTTTAGCTGACGTTATATCATCTTGGTTTAGAAAGTGCGAAAACGTAACTTTTGACGTTAGTATAAAGCATAGAAAATATTTTAGCTATGGTCAAAACCTTATAGGTACGACTCATGGAGACGGAGCAAAAGTACAGGACTTACCTCTACTAATGGCTGTTGAAGCAAATAAAGAGTGGAGTAAATCAAAACACAGATATGTGTACACACACCACGTTCATCACAAGAACGCAAAAGATTACGCAGGGGTTACAGTAGAGAGTTTACGAAGTCCCTCAGGAACAGATTCTTGGCATCACAGAAATGGATACCAACACAATCCGAAAGCGGTTGAAGGGTTTTTACACCACCCGAAGTTCGGACAAGTAGCAAGATTAACACATATATTTTAGTTATGGATTGGTATATGCTTTCTTTTACGTTTAGATGGCCTCACGAGGGTATGGTTTTAGGGTTTGAACTCTTTGACCCATCCGATGAGCAGCCATACAGTACGATGCGTTTTCACTTTTTGTTGGTAACTTTGAACTTTGAATTTGGTGACGGAGAACATCCTTTTGGATAATTTTCGTTATATTTGCTATAACAAAGATTTTTTTTGACACCCTAACCAACTATTGTCATTAGTTTTCTATTCTTTGTTATTTGTTTTCATAAGAGAAAAACCCTCAGGAACTGCCAAAAATACTGAGGGTTTTTTCGTTAAATTTGTTTATGGACTTTAAGAAGAAAATTTTCGTAAACAGAGAGCTGAGTGACGCAGAGGTGTTGTTTGTAAAGTCCACTCTAAAAAACATAGATTTGGAGTCTTATTTAACGGATTGCTTCATATATGTTTGCTTGTACGAAAATGGTATTCTTGAAATATCTAGCGTGAAAGATGACTACATATATCTTGTGTCCAAAGAATTTAATATAACTAACAAGATGGCTATGCAGTACTTAAAAAATAGAACAGAAATAGAACAGGAACTAAACAAAGTTTTGTATTGGAATGGTATAAATAACATCAAGAAATACGTTCCTGTGGTTTTTGACGACGGAAAATCCGTTAGCTATGCAGACTTTAATATTTATGCAGAAGGTGTGCCAGAAGCCGTTAAAACGCTTAGCGACATGTATTTTGATGACTACATGTACCTAGAAGATGTAGATGAGGAGATATAAGAAAGGAAGACAGATAACTCGGTCTAAAAAAACAAAAATAGACGGAATACAGTTTCAATCGAAGTTGGAGTCTCACATGTACCTATTGCTCAAAGCCAACAAAATACCTGCTGGATACGAGACGCAAAAGTTCACAATCATCGAGGGATTTGAAGCAAACTTTTCTTCATACGAAAAAACACCATCTAAAAAATACTTACACGACAGAGGTCACAAGAAAATATTACCCATAACTTACACTCCAGACTTTGTAGACCTACAAAATCCACCTCGATATATTATAGAGTGTAAAGGAAACCCAAATGAACGTTTTCCTATGGTCTGGAAGCTTTTTAAGCGCTATATAATGCTCAAAGGATGGGAAACGGATTTATTTGTTCCCAGAAACCAAAAGGACTGTCAAGAAGTAATTAATATTATAAAAGAAAAATACTATTAATCACGCTCCAAAGCTTTTCTAGCAGCCTCAGTTTGTTCTTTGTTTGTTTGTCTGTCAAGCATATCTCTTGTTGGCATCAATGGGTCTCTTCCAAAACCCTCTCCAGTTACACCTGTAGACCTAAATTCGTTCTCTATGGCTCTTTGTAAATAGTTAGCAAACTTAGTGATGTCTCCTTTTGGCATCCCTGGGATTACATCACTCATTCTCAAATACATAAGTAGCTGGGTTGAGTTGTCAAGCTTTTCAATCTGTGATTTACTCTGACCAGCTGAAACATAATTTTCTTGATACCCATACTCACCTGTATATGTATAAAACTTATTTTCAGTATAAAGATTAAATGCCTCTGCAAGCCTATCTGATTGTTCTAGCCCAATACCATAAACCCCTGTAAAGTTTTCCGCAAAAAACTCCAGCCTACCGCCCTTTGTTTTTATTTGGTCAATATCACCACTAATAAACTCTCTAAATGGCTCCCCTTCTAGAAGTTCGTTCATTTTATAGAACAAAAAGTCTTGTGATGGCCCTGGAAGAGGGAGTGGTTGCGTGGTAGTAAATAAGTCTTGTACAGCTGGCATTAATACCCCATAATTTTTCCCTGCTTGAAATTTGTTCTCGTATTCTTTTGCGTATCTTTGAATAAAGTAAGCGGCATCATCAAGATTTGCATCTACATAAGCCTCTGATGTGAGTCCAGACAAAATCTCCCCTTCTTTGGTTTTCTTTTGCTTTGTTGGAGTTGAGCTTAAGAAGTCCTGATACTTCTTCTCTTTATCCATCATGTCGGATATAACTCCTGGTCTATCTCCAAGCGGAAGTAAATCAGCCTCAATAAGCTGACTAGTCCCTCCAAACCTCTGTTTATCTTCATCTTCTAATCCGAATCCTAAAACGCCAGCAGCTAAACCTTGAATTGTAGCTAAACCTGTAACCAATTTTACGCTCTGGAATGTTAAAACCTCTTGAACGATACCCTGCATAGCCGCTTTAGCTTGTTCTTTCTGACTAGGAGGAACAGTAGGGTCTTGCAATATAGCATATTGATTTGCAAAATTAGCCCTTGCGTTTGAAATAAACCTTTGGAATGGAATAAGAGACCTAACTGCAGTTTCTAGTCCAGTGCCTCCAGAATATATGCCAGCTTCTGACATATTACCTGTTTGTCGCATAGTTTGTGCTATTAAAGCATCCGCTTCGTTTATAGCGTCGATGTTTGGGTTTTCGTTTTCTTTTGCCCACCACTGTTTCATATCAACCCCCTTGAGGTTTTCTCCTTGTTTAACCCTGGCATCTATATAGTGGGCTTCAAAAGCAGCGTTGGCTGCAGCTCTATCCGCACTTGCAAGCCACACGTCTAAAGACAGCTCACTCCCTTTTCCTAAGAAATCTAAAACCGTATTTACGGATGCTGATGGCCCAATGGCTCTAATAAGCTTATCATGCTTTGCGCTATCTATTCCCAAGTAGTTTAGGTAATAGGATGTAGGTATCTCTTTTTGGTCGCTTAAAACAAACTCAGCTTTAAGTGCATTACGAAGTCCTGTTCTTGATTTTGCGTAAATATTACTCAAATCGCCCATTCCTAAAAATGAGTTTTGGATGAACTTTCCAATTTGAGTTTTTGACTTGAATCCATTTGACGAACCAGACAGGCCTACTCCAAACAACGCAGCTTTACTATATAAGTGGTTTTTAGATTGTTTTGAGGTTAGATACGGGAAAGAACCAGAAATAGCACTGTAAAACTGAGCAGGTCTTTGGTCTGCTCTAGCAAGGGCTTTTGCAGCCCACATTGTATAACCCGCTCTTAATGCTTTATTGGTTGTTGTCATGTAGTCATTACTACCTATATCAATATAAGTTTCATTACCCTCATTAACAATACTATTGAATACATTCTGTTTGTCTCTAAAAAAGTTTGCTATAATATCATATTCTTTTGGATTCGAAAACATATCCTTGAATGTTGGGTTGTCTAAAAGATACATTAGCTTATTCAAATCTCCTCTAGCTTCTACATCTATATTAGCACCCTTCATTCTTGCAATAGCATTTTTAACAAAAATACCTGGGTTTAGTCTTAGGTTGTCTCCTAGGGTTTCGGCAAAGTTTATTTGACTAAGAATAGCTGCGTCTGACATAGAAACTGCTTGCTGGTCAGTAGCGCCATCATCATTTCCGTCATATGTATTTTTACCATTAGCATCGCTATTATCTCCTTTTCTCAAGGGAATTGGGATGTATGTCCCGTCAACAAATGGAACCTCTGTCCCTCTGTCTTCATTTTTTAGCTCACCTCCATAATCTTTTATTCTCTTGAGTGCTGCGTCATTGTTTTGCATAGACGCCAACTTTTGAACAAAGTCTTTATTGAATTGCTCTGTAGTTAAGTCGTCAAAAGAATTGGCTTTTTCAAATCCAAGTTTTTCGTATGTAGACTTCCAAAGCTCATATCTTTCTTTGAATTTTTTCTGTTGTACAGAGCCTTCAGCCTCTTCGTACTCTTTTCTTCTTATGTCAAGCTCTTGTTTTACCAAACTTTTCCATCTGGAAAACTCAATATCTTGTTTAGCTCCAGATTGAGCTTCTTGCTCATACTGAGCTCTTACTTCTGGGTATTTGTTTAAAAGGTTATCTAAAGCAGCTTGGTTTTGCTCTACATCATTTCCTTGTTCTATCTGCTTTACAGTATCAAGAAAAAGTTTTTTGTCACCAGATTCCATTGAAGAAATAATTTCCTGCTTGCCTATTGTGACTCCAGAACGCCTAAAAGCACCTGCCAACATATATAATTCATACGCATTGTTTTGGTGATTGGCATCAGGAGCTATTTTTGTTCCATTTGCCTTGTTATAAGCTTTTACTGAATTTTGGTAATCTTTAAGCGTATTTAGGTATAATTGTTCAGCGGACTGTGTTTGTTCACTGATTTTTCTATTTATTTCCCTATACACATCATAAAACTCTTGCCCTACATAACTGTCACGAAACAAAGTTTTTAAAAGAATATCTCCAGTAGCGAAACCTTTTCCTTTAAGCACACCTCCACCGACACTTATGTTTTTTTGCGCCCATGCGTTTAGGTTTTGATACACTTGCTCCATACTCATGTCTGGAGTGATGCCAGCCTTCTTGAAAATATCTATCTTTCCAGGGGCTTTAGCAGCTATTCTTACAGCCATATCGTTGGCATCAAGTATAGATTCAACGAATCCAAAAGCTGGGTCTTTTCCAGCATCCAAATCATTAAAGAACTTGATAATATGGTTTGCTTGAGACTCAGGTAGAGATGCCATTAAATCAACATCTCTGTTTACGCTTTCAAATCTCGAGAATAAAGCAGCGACCCTTTCATTGTCAATGGGTTGTTTTTTAGCCGTCTCTGGCTTTTCAACACCCTCACCTTCAAGCTCTAGCTCTACTTGTTGTGGCTGTGGTTTTGTTTTGGATTGCGCCTGTTTTATTCTAGTGTTGAGGTCGAATTCTTTTCTTTCATCTTCTGGAATATCTACAAAATACATTGTTGGGTCGCTGATTGTATATGCTCCACCAACACTAAATCTCTCTGCATTTTCTCTTTCTCCAGACTTTACATCTTCTACATAAAGCTTGGCAGCTCTATCGCTTATCTGCTGTTGAGTGATTTCATAGTTGCCACCTTTTTCTTCTGCTTCTGCTTGAAGTTCTTTTGAAGCTCTTTCGTCATACTGTAGTTTAGTATCGCTGTCTAAAAAGTTATAACTAATCTCCGAAGGATATCGTGTTATTATGGCTTTTAATTGACCCTGTATGTCGGTAACATCCTCAGCCATTTGCCTAACTACGTTATTGGTTATCGTAGATGATTCGTACCAGTCCGTGTCAAGCTTGGCTTTTGTTTCCTCTAGTCTTGTTATAAGCTCTAAAAAGTTTTGTTTATCTGTAGCCGTCATGCTATTTACAAGCTCAGTCTTTCTCCTGTCCATAGCTATGACTTCTTGGTTGGCTTTACTTCTAATTTGAAGCGCAGTTTTCCCAATATCAGAATCTAAATTACCGTCTTGCTGAAGCTTAAGAACCGCAGCATCAGCCTCGTTTCTGCTCCTAATAACAGCGTTTTCAGATTCTAATGTAATGTTGTTTTTTATTAATTGATTCGTAGCTCTTCTAACCTGTCTTGTTTGTCCTGCTTGTGCGAATTTAGCCATAGCTGCAGAACTGAATATGCTTTGTAATCCAGTATTCTTCATTAGGCCTTGTGCCTTATCCCAATCCCATTCTTCCAAGCCCCATTGGGTGTTTAAGAAATATTGACTCATAGCCACCAGCTCTTCTTCCATGCCTTCTGAAAACAAAGCTTTTGGGCTTACGCCAAGCACCTTTGCAATTTTTTTTCTTGTGCTTAGACCATGTGTTTTAGAGAAAGCCTCAGCAATTTTTCTAGAGTTTTCCAATGTTTTTGGGCCCTTAAAGTTTTTAGCCCCAGACATTGCTTTAAAATATTTAAAAGTGAAAAGTCTATTTATAAGAACTTCCGAGCCTGCCTTGGATAAAGCAAGTCCCCTAGCTTCCCAATCGCTCATATTTAGGATGTCTTTTTGAGACTGTGTAAGCGTAGCTCCAGCCTGCAAGTCTTCGTTCGCAGCTTGTTTAAGGCCTTCTAATTCGCTTAAAGTGCCACCATAAGTAGATACCCCTGTTACAGTTAATCCGAAGTAAGGGTTTACCGTATAAGCAGCAAAATATGGGACCGATTGAGCTAATGGTTGGTTTGCAAGAGCAAGAAATTCACCAAAGCTATTTGCGTCAGATATCTCAGTGTCGAATAGAGGAAGGTATTCTTCTTTAAGCATTTGTACTTGTTCGGGACTAGGAAGACCTCCAGCGGTGGGCATACCAAACTGTGAAAAAACTATTGAGTCTGCGGCGTATTTATCCATGCCGACCATTTGGAACATATCCGATATAGCGGTTCCCATGTTTGCCATTACATCCATAGTTCCTATGCCAACACCTTGAACCAAATCTTCTACCCACTCATATGCTATTTTCATTTCAGCACCAAAAGCTCCTAGGGTGCCAGTAGATTCGTCAAACGATTCGTTTCTTTCAAGTATCTTGGCAGCTCCCTTTACAAGAGGAGAAAGAAATCCATAGGCCTCATGGCTTGGGTCTACCTCAACTTTTATCTTGCCTCTTATAACATCATTTCTTCCTGACGGGTCTAGAATTATTTCTTGAAGCGTGTTCAAAGACGAAACCATTCCGTTTATCTTTATACCGTCTGTTGGCATATCACCAAGGTCAAATCCAGCTTGTCCAAGGTTAGATATAAGCTCCTTGTTAAAAAGGTCTATGTTTGCATAGCTACCAGAAGTTGCTAATGCACTACCAATCATTTTAGATGAGCCTGACCTTCTAGAATATATCTTTTCAATATACCCATCAAGCTTCTTATAAAGTTCTTTTGTTACTCTTTGCTGGTCTGAATCTTTTTTATCTTGAGCTGCTCTTGCTATCATTCTAGCTCTAATGATTTCAGCTCCGCCAAACATACTAATATCATCCTCATCGCTAAAGTATTCATTTAACTCTCCAGAGGTGTCTAGTGATTGTTTTATTTGGTCTATAACCATCAGAGCTTTATTGGAGTTAAACACTCCATTTTTGTCGTAAAAATCAGCAGCAGACATATTAACGAATCCAGCTAATTCTTCAATCTCAGAACTCAACAATGATGAAGCCCTGTTTGTTTCCATGTAAACATCAGCAACAATATTTTGACTATTGGCAAAAACATCATTCATACCATCCATCACAGCAGGATTCGAAATCTTTTGACCGTCTTTATTTACACCAACCAAAAAATCTTTCATCTGACCAAACCTTTTTAATTCAAGTTTAGCTATATCTTCATCTGTTTGACCTGAAGCTCTAAGCTGAGCCTTATAGCCGTCTGTAAATAGTCTATGAGTTTGTTTTGTGCCGTCTGGGAGAATTATTTCTAATTCATTTTCTGTAAACCCACTTTCGTTAACTTTTATTCCGTAATTACGAAGTACGTTGTTAAGGGTGATAGATGCGTCTCTTTCAGACATATTAAACACGCCTTGCGGTATATTGTTGACTACGTTACTTAAATACTTTTGCTCGTTAATATAACCGCCAACTCCCTTGACAGAAATTTCGTTTTTCCATGAATCAAAGTCATACGCAACAAGTTCTTCGCTTCTAGTATACCCTTCTCGGTTTAATTCCTCTTCGCTAAGAGTTATTGTTGAAATGTAGTCCGATGAAGAAGCTCCATCTCCAGAAGTGGATTGTTGTTCCGAATCTGTAACAATGTTTGGTTGGCTTGAAAAGTCGTCCAAAGAAGTCTGGACTTGATTTTTTTTTTCAACGAAAGATTTATCTATCCAACTGTTGTAGATAGAATCCGCTTCTTGTTCGTTAGGCAAAGTCTCCATTAGACCATTCAACACATGAAACTCTCTAATGTATGTTTTTAAGTCGCTTCTACTAGCGTAGCTATAAAGAAGTTTTTCATCTGTTTTTTTTCCAGCCGCCTCTAAAGAACTTTTGAAGTAGTTAAAAGCCTTGTTTACATCAATAGGCGGGTCTGGGTCTGTGACTTGATTAGAGCCGTTACCATCCACCTGAGGTTGATTTTTAATTTCAACGTCTTGCTGTTCTGTATTTGATTCGTTCACAATCATTATTGAGTTATGTTTTTAGTGTAAGCAAGTAAAGCCTTGGTGTAACTGTTTTTCCCGAAAACTGGGCTGTTTGCCTTTTCGTCAAACTGAAGGTTTTGCATGATAGTTCTAAATTCATCACTATTATCATACATCTGAGTGTAAAGCTTCATGTGGTCAGCTTCGTCGAATAAAGCCATCTGGGTCTCAACAACCTCTCCCTGTTCGTTAAATTCAAGGGCAACGCTAGAAGAAGTGCCCTGTTGCCCTTTACTCCCTGATTTAATTTCGTAATCAGATAAGCTTTTTGCAACAACAGCCTTTCCAGCAAAGAAAAATTTAATTCTTGGTACACCACCTTCTTCTTTACTGACTGCTTCTTCAACTGCAACAAAAGTAGTTGGGGATTCGATGTTTTTGTTAGTTGTGGATGTAATTTTGAAACCAGAATCCTTAATAACCTGAGATATCTCACTAGATAGTTGAACTGGGCTATACTTGCTATCAGGCTTCAAGAAAGTTTGTTCTCTGGAGTTCAACTGTTTAGCTCCAGCATAATACCCTTTGGATTGAATTTCTCTATTTATTAAGTCCCTTTTATCAGAATCTTGTAGTTCCGTATAAAAGTTTCTTGATGCTATAGAAGAGAAATAATCGTAATCACCTTGATAAAATTCCGTTACTCCATCAACTGTTTTTTGGTATGTAAACGCTCCTCCAAGTATATTCTTGGGAGTTTTAGTTGATGTTCTTGGCAATCTATCTCTCTCTCTGTAGTCGTCAACCTTAACATTCATTGCTTTAAGGTATTTATCTCTCATAATAGCCTTGAAAAGATTTCTTTGGTCGTCACTTATTTGCTCAATACCGAACTCATTTAGTTGAAACGTAGTCGGGTCCATTATGAATTCTTTCATCTGACCGCTTCCTGGAGGGTCTTCTACTTGGTATGTGTTTTTAAATTGAACTTGATTGCCAAGTTCGTCATATATTTTTGGTATAGTTTGACCAGTTGGCTTCCCGTCTTCACCCAATACAACTGTAGGACCAAAAAGCTTGTTTATTTCATCTTGAGATTTTAATCCATTAAATCCTTCGTCTCCAATAGCCCGCGCTCCAAACTCTTGTGATAAAAAACTCATAACAGTAACATCATCTGAAGCTAAACTGTTTAGCTCCATTTCAATTCTACTTGCAACATCTTTAAGAGCTTCTGGAGCTATAATTCTTGTAAAAACATCGGATTCTCCCAATCTAAAAGCCCCTTTATATTGTATGTCTCCAGCAGGCTCCCCTCTAACCATGGAAACCTCTCTAGAGTTTCCTATAGTTCCGACAAACTCTTTGACGTTGTCATTAGAATCAAAACGCTGTAAAAGAGATGGGTTTACATCAGATAAGCTTCCAACAGGAGCCATTCTTGTTGCGACTTCTATTTTATTTGTATTTGGGTCAACGTAGTTAAATGATTTTCTGTAGTTTACTTTATTAGTGTCATCGTCAAACTCTGTAGTTATAAGTTCTTGTCCTGGAACGTTTACATACCCTCCTTGGCCGTCAGGAACTTTTAAAACCATTTGATTTTGATTTTTACCTGTAAACCAACTTCTTAGGTATCTTGCTTTTGACAATGGGTCTAGCTTACCATCTGCTATTCCCTTATCTATAGCCTCAACCTTATCAGCGACTATTTTAGTTGCATTCGCTATCTGAGAGGCTTGTGATGTGTAATTGTTTACTTGTGCAGTAGCATAACTACGGCTTGTAAGTCCAAGTATGTTGCTGTTATGAGCTGAAACAGCTTTATCGCGCAACTGATTTGCTGCTGATTGATATAGCTTATCAGCGTCAGCAATACTAGTAGCCTCTATCTCTGACGCAGCCTTTGCGTATGCTGCTAATTCTTCTGAGCGTTGTTCTCTAACCTTTGCTCGCATGTTTATAACCTGCATTTTTCCTTGCAAGTATATATTTGCTAGACCAGACAGCCCAGATTCTATTGGTTTTGTATATACGCCTCCTGAATATGCCATATGATTCTAAAAGTTAAAAAATCCGCCTATTGTTTGACCAATATCTCTAAAAAAACCTCCTACTTTGGTTCCGCCACCTAAAAATCCTGTATTTTCAGTGCCAATGTTTAATTGTTTTAACCCCATCTGACCCCCAGTGTCATACGTTGATTTTATTTGCTGTGCTGTGGCGCCTCTTCTTGCAGCAGCTTTGGCCGCTCTTGTAACCGAAGGGTCTGTTTTACCAGCTTCAGCTTGTGCCATTTCTTGTCCTGTTCCAGCAGATACGGCTAAAGAAGCAAAATCTGTAATTGCAGATGCCTGCATTTGTTTTCCTGCTTGAGCTTGAGCTTTTAAAGACTGAAGTTCTTCCATTTTTCTGGTTTCAATCATGTCTCTTTGCCTTTGTTCATCTTGAACACGCATTACATCCGCTTGAAATTCCTTATCCATTACACTAGCGAATACTTTTTGCTCTTGAGCAGCTAATTGTTCTTGTCCTGAGCCTAAAATAGCCATAGCACTTGCAGCGTCCATAGTTTGAGCTACATCGGTAAAACTACCTCTCATTTTATCAATCTGAGAAATAGCTTGTTGCTCGGCTTCTAGAGACGGCTTTAAGTTTTCTGCAAGGTTTGTAAGCTCTTGATGCTTGAATTTCTGAAGTCCTTGTTGAGCCTCCCTTGCCATCTTACCTCCCGTAAGGAAGTTATTTACAGCTCCAGCGCCTCCGGCTATCATACCTAATGTTGTTAAAAACGGCATTTATTAAAGTTATTAATAATTATACAAATATACAAAATTTACATGTAGCTCTTGAAGACCTCAGAGTTCGCACCGTAGAGTTCCACAAAGCTTGTTGAATTATTGTAAAGTTTAATTGTTGCATGATATCCACGCAACCCATATGATTCAGCTTCAGAGTTTTTAACTATAAAGCAAAAATCGTCTACAGATGGAGTGTTTACAGAAGAAACAGTAGTAATTGTGTCTCCGCTAAAAGAGTTAATTACTCCAACTTCTTGTGTGCTTCCATCGTTAAAATATAGTTTATCACCACCAACACCATCAGTACCATTTGCCGATACTTGATTTGGTATGTTGCTTGAGAATTGGTATTGGTTTGCTCCAGGGATAACCTGTAACTCCCCTATACCTAAAATAGATAGTTTATTGAAATCTAGCTCATTACCAGAGTTTCTTCTTATATACCCATATCTAATTCCTTCTTTATCTTCAAACTTGTTGTTAATTCTACCAGCTTCCATTTCAGAAGTTATTGTAGCATCCCAAGAGCTCGTATTGCTCTCAAGACCAATAGTTTTGAATAACTTGACATCTGATGGATTCTGATTAGCAGAAAACGTAACAGAACAACCATATGTCGTTCCGTAGAAGTTTGTCCTGGAGTTGTTTTCATCATGAATATACAACTCGCCATTCTTGAACGTGTAAAAGTTTGTTCCTAGTCGTTCTGTCCATTCTGGGACATACGAATGGAATGAAGTCCACGCATTGTACACCTCATCCCATGTAATCGTCCTTGTATTTGATGTTAGTCCCATATTAGTCGTCGTCTTCTATTACTGGCCAAGTTACACCATTTGGAGTAAATCCTAGCGTGTTAAGTGCGTTTGTTACCCAATATAAATAGTAATATTGCCATTGGTCAAATCTATCAGTTGTAGAGCCTGGTTTAAAAGGAGCAGTAGTGTCATCGTTTGTACTATCTTCAATATCATACTCAAAAACAAAAGTAGGTGTACTCCCTGTCATCAAATCACTTAATCCATCTGTTCCTGAGTAGTTTGTAGCACCGCCCTCAACAGCTAGCAAAAATGCTTTAAATGGATAATTTGGACTTCCCTGAGAATCTTCTACTTGAAAAACTACTCCTCTATAAAAACCAGAGTTTGAACTATTTAAAGAGCTAACCCTTGACCTTAAATCAGCAATATCTGCATCATAATTTCCATTTGTACCATCATTAATTGCACTAAAAGAATCGCTATTTCTGCTATCGTGATAAATAGGGCTAGCTTCGTCTTGGAAAACCATAATTATAACGTTAGATGCGTCTGAAGGAAAGGCATTGTGTGTGCCTGTAGACTTAAAATCGTTAACATCGTTATCAGAAAGAGCAGCAAAAGTTTCTTCATCAGCCCATTGCTGTGAATCAGGAAGTCCAGCATAAACTATGGTTACTTTGTCATCATACTCATCACTTCCGTTTGTAGCTGGGTTTGGTGTTAATCCCTGAGCGATTTCTTCTGATTCAGTAAGGCCAGTTGCATATAAATCTTGAAGCGTAGATTTTAACGCTCCAGTTCTCATTGTGTTAAGCTCAGCTTCTGTGTTATCCATAGAGCCAGAGGAGTCAAAGTATATATAGATATACGTGTCCACGCTTATAGCTAGTGCCTGAGTCGTGACTGTTGCTTCTGCGGTACAAGTTCCTCCTCTATCTACAATATATGTAAAACTATCATCTAGGTCAGCCTCTGCTGTATGAGTATAGGTGATGGTGTTGTCAGCATTAACAACAGCAGTTCCGTTTGTTGGCTGCGTGCCTATTGTAATAGTGTATGGCGAAGGGATTGTGTCGTTGGCAACAACATTGATTGTAGTACTTCCACCATTAGTGATTCCTGTTACAGAGTCATCAACTAACACAGGTAATGTATCTATATAGTTCCAAACTAAATACAGCTTTTGACTTGTATTACTTCTGTTAAAAGTAAATGACATAGTATTTTCTTCATCGCCATTAGACAGCGTTTGCCCCGTAACTGATGGGTATGTAGCTTGGTCTATAATATTTTGCACTGTCAAGTTTCCAGCTGCAGAAACTAAATAACCCAAACTATTACAGTCATTAAATTCACCTGTATGAACTCCTATCTGCCTTAAAGAAGAAAGTGTTATAGTGTCCCCGTTGTTTGGTATAATATCTGTTCCCATGAATCCAGATAAAACTTCGTATCTAGTTAGCTCATCTGAATCGAATACATCTAAATCAGAACTGTATGCACCTCCACTAGCTCCATCGTGCTTAAATCTGTTGATGATACTTTGACCCGCTTCAGTAGAGTCGTTTACAACAACCAATATGACTTCAAGAGTTTCTGGCTCTGGACAAGTATGTGTTATTGTTACTTGAGCAGAAGACGCTGGCGTTATAGTAACATCAGCAACATTGGCTGTTTCTAGGTCTGTTGAGGTTACAGGGAAAGTTACACTTCCTGTTCCTGTTAATCCACTGTTTGTATATGTATTACCATTATAAACTATGACAATATCTATAGAACTAGATGTTGTATATGCTATTGTAGCTGTTCCTGGAAAAGAACCAAGATTTAAATCATAATTAAATGCTGAGGTAATTGTTCTGATAAAAGAAGAAGCGCAATCTAGTTCTAGTGGGTCTGCAGGTTTTTGTTCGCTTCCCATAGTAAGAACGTACTGATGGAACTTAGGGTCAAAACCTCCAATATTCCAATTACCTTTGTTGCCATACAACTCTCTCTTAAAGAAAGCTTTCATGCCTTGATAAGATATTGGGCTTATACCATCTCCACCAAGTCGTAAAACAGCACCTCTATTTGCATCTGTAAAATACATTCTGCCTTCGAAATAAGCAAAAGACTCTGGGTCTGTTGATATCCCATACTCGCCAGAGAAAGGCACATCTTGTCCCAAAACTTTTTCTATTTGAGATAAGCTTCCTGTTCCGTCTGGACTGGAGAGTATTGTTTTCCCATACAATACTTTAGACACTCTATCTTCTTGAAATACAATTAAATCACGCTCTCTTGAGAATAATTTCTGTATAGAGCCGTATTTAGTGTCTAGGTTTTTAGTAATACCTCTACTTGAGTTGAACTCGTTAAGTGCATTGTACCCAGAGTTCTCGTTAAAAGAACCACTGTGTATAAGACCGTGAGTAACGTTCAATTCTTTGTAACCTTGCTGTAGAATTATGTTAGGTCTGTAATCATATCCTAATCTGTAAGCAAATCTATCGTCTCTTACACTTATACTTTCGGCTCCATTTTCATATGCAAAACAATTAAAGTAAGATAAAGAACAAATGGCTGGGTCTGTAGCTGTTTGGTCTTGTTCATTTCCTTTGTGAAGTCCATTTTCAATTTTAAACGTCTGCTCTGTTTCATAGAAAACCTCGCTATCATCTTCCTTTTGAACGGTTTCAAAAATAGTCACACCGCTTGTAAGTTGTAGTTTTATATCTCCAATAAGTCTTGCAGACTCAAAATAACCCTTATATACACCTCTTGCTTCTAATCGTATATTTTGTCTAAAATTTCCACCAGCAAAAGAGCCTCTATTGTTAAATCTTACTCTAAATTGCTCTGTGGGTTCAAGCCACCAGTTTGATGCTGCATCGTAATACCATTCTGTTTCAGCATCCCACCATTTTTCAAAAGCGCTTCCGTCATCATCAGTCTCATAACTGCCCCCAACTAAAAATTCTTTTTCGTAGTATCTGTAATCATCGTTATTGGAATCCATTCCTTCCCAATGCTCAAATTTTAATTTAATTCTTGAGCCTGGCTGAAATTCTAAGTAATTCCATTGGTTGTCAGCAAAATACATTCCAATACCCCTGTTATCTGTCTCAGGTTCTGAAGGAACATATGCAACCATCGTTCTTCCTGATTTAAATGATTTCACATACTTGTTTCTGTGATATGTCTGGAAGTTGTATGGATTGTAATCCATTGTAAAACCAATAGGCTTTATTTTCATATATGTTCCAGGAAGTTCTACAATTGGTTCGTTGTCTGCATCCACATTTCCATTTATCCAGCCCTCAGAGCCATCATCTGGCACATTATCTGCTGCATTTTTAGTTGTAACGTCTAAAACTTTTACCTTAACTTCTCTTTGCATCGGACCATTGTCATCTGCTTTACATATTATAAAATCTCCTTTCTCTACTTTACCTAGATTTCCTCCTTCTAAAAGAATCCATCTAAATAAATTTTCCTCATAAAATACAGTTGCGTATATATTGTAATGCTCTGATTTAGCTGCTTTTACAAAAAACTTATATCTGTCTGCCCAATAAGGAGGTTTACTATTTACCTCGACTTTGAATGAGTTTAGAGTAACAGAGTTCTCAACAGAAACAAATACCTCGTTGCTTTTTCCTACCTCACTTATTGATGGTATAACAGAAGAATATCTCCCATGTTTATCTAAGTATACCAATCCAACCTCATAACTCTTGAGACTTTTTATAGATGAGTTTGATGTTTTTTCTTTTAATGCGGCTACAGAATTAGTCTCGTTATATGTAAATGTTTCCACCTCATCAGATGTAACGTCATCATCTGGTATGCCAGGAGTATCATCTATTGTATGCGTTATTGTTGGCGCAGATATAGTAATTGATGTCGATGTTGAAGAGGCAAGGGCAAAATCTCCATACTGAGCCGATATATTGTCAGGCGGTGGAGTAGTTGTCACTATAGCTTCAAAGTTATTTGAGGCTGCAGCTAGAAGTGTCGTAAGGTCGTCAGAAGCAGCAAAATCACTTACAGAAGAATATGTTTGAGATAAAACTACTGCATTAGTTCCTTCGTATTCACCACCAAAATATTCATCGGGAGAAGTTCCAGCTTCAGCAGACTCTAATGACGGGTTAAAGAACAAAGTATACCCTTCTTTTAATTCAACATCTGTTAAATCAATAGTCATTTGAGTTGTAGATGGAAAAGATGATGTTAATTCATTTCCATCCTGAGACTGAGCGTCAAGAGAAGAGCTATAACTAATCCTTATAAAGTCCTCATCCGATTCATTTTCTTTGAGGTCATATTGTATGGTGTAATTTCCAAATACAACTCTATCCTCTATAATGTCTTGAGCTTGTGCTTTTAATGGCACATTATCAAATATTCTTGTAACCTCATCTGGAGGTAGCTGTTTGTATATTTTTTTGTTTATAAAAACAAATGTTTTTGTTGCGTTATTAAGAAATGATGAGTCTTTTTTGTTTATACTTTCAGCTATGTAAATATTACTATCATTACTTGTTTTGAAACAAATCTGTATATCAGTTACCCTCTTGTCTCCTGTATTGTATTTTATCTGATAAGAGTTAAATACATTTACCATACCCTCATTAACAAGAGTGTTGAAGTCAAGCTCAAAGTCGCTAGGGACGAACTGATAGTTGCTGAATGAAGAAAGGGCGGAAAACTCTCCGTCTAAATATTTATATCTGTAGGCAAAGGCAAAGAAACGCTCTTTTACAGTATTTTCTTGAACCTGCAGGCTATTTGTAGGAACAACCGTAGGTGCTTCGTATGGGGGTTTTTTATAAAGATTAATATCTTCTTCGTAAAAGTTATTTAGACCATACCCCTTAGCTCTGTTTATATTAACGCATCTTGGATGGTTTAAGTCATCTGTAAAAACAAGAAGCTTTTCTTTCTTTGGAATATTGTAGAATATATTTATACCCGTAATTTTGTAGTCTTTGTTAAACCCCAAAACCTGCTCATCTCCTATTCTTTCGTCTGCTAAAACCCTTGAAACTATTTGGTTTGTTCTGTCATATTCGTATATGTATGAAAATCCGTCATCATTAACGATAAACCAATATATTTTTTCTTCAGCTTCATCAGCTATCGAGCCAATACATTCTGGATTATTGGATAGTGCTAGGTTTGTTAACTTTACATTTCCTTTTTCGTTTTCAATAGCGCCAGCATCAGAACCAGCTGTATTTAAAACACGGATATTACTTGCGTCAATAAACTCGCCATTAGGAATAAGACGTTCATCGACGTCTTTATTCATTTTACCAGTATTAAATGTATTTTTAATCTTCATACTACTTTATCCACTTGTCTCTTCCTCGTAGAATCTGAGTGAGTTCGCCTAGTTTTATAGAATTTAATCGAATCTTTGTATTTCTCAATGACGCTGAAGCTTGTTTTTGAGCTCTTCGTACAATGTATTCTTGTACTCCAAACTTTTGCTTCAATATGCTAGACACTAAGTAGTCATACATAAAGGTCTCTGCTAATTTATGGACTTTTATTTCATTATCTGCAAGACCATACATTCCATCAGAGACATATTCGATAACAATATTCTTTCCAGACAAGTCGGAGCTAAAAAGTATAAACCCTTGGTTTTTATCTAGCACATAGCTACCGTTGTGATTAGCTGAGGCAGTGTCCATCCCGTAACGCTGACCCAGAAGGTTGGTGTCGGGCTCAACAACACCTTTGTCAGACTTGTTAACCCAGTTTGTTTCAATGATTGGAGTGCCTGTTAAGGCGTTATCATTGTTATCCATTAGGATGTTTTTCTGAGCACTGTTGTCTTGTAAATAACTCGTAGGAGTCGCTGTGTTGTAGTTTTGCGGTATCTGTCTAGTCGTACCATCATCACCAACGTAAGATATCTTTACAGGGCTTACAAAGTCGTGTGGCAGGTGCATCTTAAGGTTGTCAGGAAGCTCTGCTTCAAACCCGCGTATTTCTCTTAAAGCGTCATAGTGTAATTCTTGAAGTCCACGCTTAGCATGAAAAACAACTTCATTTCTGTCAATTTTGTTTATAACCTTGTCGTCTCCAACATATGTCAGTAAAAAATTATTGATGACGTCCTGTAAAAGCAAGTACTGATATGTACCCCAGTTGTCATAAGTTGGGTTGTCACCGCTATTTTGGTAGTATTCTCTTTGGTCTATAGGTGTTCCGATTATTGGCATACTTTACGAATTTTGTTTGGTGTACTCTAACTGCTCCTGCTGCGCTGTAATCTGAACAATATCAGCCTCTCTAATACTAAGACCAGCATACTTGCATATCTTTATTACTAACTCCGTCTCTTCCTCCTCTGATATTTCAAAGTTCACAGAGCTGTCAAGATTGTAAACAGGGTCAGAGCTAATTGTGTTATATCCCCAATGCGGGTCTTCTGGTTTCCTAATGTAATTGGCCTGAACAGCAGACTGAATAGAAAGTGGCCTTACATAAATATTGTCTCCAGAGCGAACATAAACAGGGTATGTTACTGTTGGCTGTGTAAGATTGCTGTTCACAATCATATCAAACTTATGTGGAGCGACTGGCTGAACAATTCTACCACCACCCATTGTTGTCTCTGTGCCAAATCCCCCTCCATAAGTAACATTAATTAACTTATAAAGGTTATCGGGAAGTGAAAAATAATCCTGTTCCTCCCCTATAGATGGGTTAGATTGGTCATTGTACGTCAAAGTAGCATTTGCGTAAAACTTATCTATCTTGTTTTGAATATGCTGAACCGTGTCTCCATAATTCAAAGCTTTTTTCCTTGTGTTTTGAAGGGCAACGGCTTTTGAGTAATCATTAAAATATGACTCAAATATCTCAAGCTGCGCTTGTTTTGCAAAATAATCAAACTCAGATGGGGACACATATCCTCTGTTATCTTTGTTCAGCAAAAACATAACAGTATTTCTTACACTATTTATCATAGGATATATTTTCTACAAAAGTACAAAAAAAAAGAGGTCACAATTTGTGACCCCTCTCCCTTTCACGGTGTATACAATGTAATTACAATTTGTTTGTAATGTTTTGTAAAACATCAAGACCTTCGTCTGTCTTAAAGAACATGGCAAGAGCTCCGTATACGTTCTCCCCGAATGGAGCAACCATAATCTTATTTTTCTTGTCATCTGCCCATGTAACAGTTCTATTATCTCCCTTGATGTGTAATATTCCCATTTCTACAGCTCTTACCGCTAAATTTCTTAGCTTAAGGTTTTCATCATCTACTAAATTCATAAACTCTCCAGGATTTTTCTTAGCCCAAAGAATCATATCACGTCTTAGCTCTGATGAGGTTAAAGCAGAAACATTTCCTTTCATTACAACGCGAGCAATAGCCTCTAGGTCGTTGATATCAAGGTTTTTAGCAGATATTTGAGCATCTAGCTCGGAATATAAGCCTTCTACTTCTACAGAAGCATTCTTTTCCTTATCTAGCTCTGTAAACTTCTTCCCATATAAAGGATGTATAAGCAAGAACTTCTGAAGGTTTACATTCCAATCTGGAACGATTAGCGTTCCGTTTTCAAATGTAATAGGCTCTAAAGTAACTACCCCATCTTGCTCATCCACAAAAGGAGTGATTTGATTAGTAGCATACCTTAATGCTCTATTTAGTTTTCCGTCAAAATATGTGAGAGGTTTTCTTCCTGTGTGTTTTACAGGAATCATCATTCGAATAGGAGATTTATTTCCAGTTAATATAAATACTCTATTCTTTTGTTCTAGGTCGGGTAATATTGAGTTATACCCAAAACTTTTTGCAGTTTTTGTTGCCATTTTATTTATAATTTAATTTGATTTAAAAAAGAAGATGAGGGGCAATTATATGCCCCCCTCTCCTATAATGATTATTGCATCAAGATAAAGTTGTTAGCTCCCATTGTACAAAGCGCACGCTCTGACAAGAAGTGAACTTCCATATTATCTTTATCGCTAGTCATAGCTCCTCCAGCAGAACCAACAACCCAAGACTTGTATTTTCTGTCTTCAGTTGGAGATACTCGGTAACGAACGTGTAAGAATGGTCTCTTAGCGTTCTCTCCAAGTACTTGGTCGTATACTGTAGTAGTACCAGCAGGTACAACGATACCATCAATACCACCGATATTACCACGAGTAGTAGCATCGTTTAGATATTTCCAGTCAGACTTATAGAAGTCATATCCGATACGGAATCCTGTAAACCCAAGGTTTAGGGCCATATCTTCATCGTTATCAAACAAACCGTAAGAAGCTGTAGAAGCTCCAGAGTTGTTTTGAGCAGCTAATACTTTGTCAATATCAAAAGATGTTGCACGATTAGCAAAGATTACGTTTTCTTGAATAGCTCCTTCTTTATCAAGAACTTTAGCTAAAGCTTCTAAATCTTCTCTAGAATCAATAGTACCAGAAGAAACGTTACCGCTTTCTGATACTTCGAAGAAAAGACCTTTAGTTCCTTTGTAGTCAACAGAAAGTGCCGCTACACCAGAACCAGTTCCAGCAGGCTCACCTTCAATCATTGAAGTTTCAAGGTAATCCTCGAAACGTAAGCGAGTTTCGCTTTCTGATTTCAAATACCAAAGGTATCCAGAAGCTCCGTTTTCAGTAGATACTTCTACCCACCCAACGTGTGCCATTTCAGAACCAGATACTTCGTATTTGTCTTTGATGATGATTGGGTTGTTTTCTTTAGCTTCGAAATCAGCTTCAAGAGAACCATCCATGCCATTCTCTCCTTTACGGAATTCAGAACCATAGACGAAGATTGTTACGGCGTCATCTGCAGTATATAAAACGTCTCCTCCTGAAGCAACTTCTACTAAGCTGAAGTTTTGATACAAAGCAACTTCGATGCTGTCAGCAGCAGAAGCATCTGTAATAAGAGCTTTTGCTTGAACACCGTTTGGTCCAGAGATAATAATAGTCTGGTTTGTACGGAAGCTATGTCCTGTTACCGCAATATTAGATGCGTCTGTAACTGAACCAGTAGCTTGTACGTGTAGTCTTCCTTGCTCACTCCACTTGATTAAGTCAGAAGAAGAAGGAATCTCAGCTCCTACCATACGCAAGAAAGAAGCTACAGAACGATTTCCGTAACGCTCGAATTCTTGCTCATATAAATCAGGTAGATATTGCTGAGCAAAGTCATATTGTGCATTAGTCAAGTAGTTGCTGTTTTGCAAAGACTTGCCAGGTGCAGGTGTTAGTGAAGTAGAACCGCCAATTGTTACTGTGCCAGTTCCAGCTCCGTCAAAATTAATTGATTGTGCCATTTTGTAAAATGTTTAAGGTTTTAAAATTATTTTTTTCTTATTTTAAGCCCACGACCAAGGTTAGTTCCGTCATTGACGACTTTAAATTTAGTCCCAGGTTTCGATGAATCAACATTTGAACGTACATCCATTTTGATATTTTTCCCATCCTTAACAACTTCATTTACCGCATCTGCCTTGCCTTGCTCATAAAAGAACTTAGCATAAGTTTCTGGGTTCATAGCCATGTTAAGAGCAGCATGATATCTCTTTGGGTCACTCAAGTTGCCTTCACTATCCAAATGTCTGCTAATAAAATTGTTTAAATCTGATTGTTGTTTTACAACTTCATTAACATCTTTTGGCTTAAAACTAAGTTTTTTACCGCCTAAATTAAATTCAAAACCTTCGAACTTATCGTTAAAAAACTCTGATGTCTTCTTCTGAAAGATATCTCTTTGTTTAGAAGCAGCCTCTTGTTGTTTTGTAGACTCATCATTGTATTGCTGATAAAACTCAACAGCTTCTTTAACATCTTCGGGTAGTGCATCCGTACTTGACTCAAGTGGTGCTTTGTACTTATCCCTCATCTGCTCAAAATACTGCTTAGCTTTATGTAGCTCTTGCTTTTTATCAAGACTCTTCCTCTTGACATCTTTCTCTGTATCAGTGTTTTCGTCTACAGTGAACTTATCCTCTATCAAATAATCGATATCAGAATCGTCAAGCTCAGGATTTGATTGCTTGTAGTATTCACGCAGTATAGTTGTTTCTTCATATTCAGAAACATCTTCGTTTGCTTTTACAAAATCTTTTAAGCCACGCTTAGTATCGTTTTTGTACTGCAAATACTTTTCAACCTCCTCAGGAAGCTCTTGTTTATTTTTGTCTTTATTTGAAAGAACGTCTTCTAATTCCTCAAGCCCCATACTGTATTTACTAGTTAGGAACTCAGCAATTATTTCTTGTTTAGAAACCTTTACCTCGGATTCTTGTTGAGGTTCTTCGGCTTCTTTTTCAGCAGCGGATTCCCCCGCTGCTTTAATATTTTCTTCAGCTTCTGGCTGTTGCTCAGGAGCTTTTTCTTCTTGAACTTCCGAGTTTGGCGTGTTTTCACTTTCGACTTCGGCAGTTTCTTGCTCTTTTTTATCTTCTTCTCCCTTTTTTACAGGAGGTTTGGATAGGTCAACTTTAAAGTCAACATCTTGATTTACGTCACTCATAATAGATTAAATTTAAATTTATACTGCAAAATTACTTAAAAAAACTATACATTTTCTTGACCCATCATAGGCGACATGCCACTAGGTTGTTGACCTGGCATAGACTGTATGTTTTTTAATATTTGACTCGCAGCTCCTTCATCTTCAAAATCAACTGGAGGTAGATTTTCTTTTCTCTGCCGTATTAGTTTACTTTGTTGAGAAGCTTGCTTGTCAGTTCTTTTATCTTTTCTATCCTCTTTATATTCTTCTCTACCTTTGTATAGCTCAGCTTCCATTTGCTTTAATTCTATTTCAAACTGATGCTTCATCTTAAGAATCTCAGCATCTATTTGCATCTGAGCTTTCATTCTTTGCATCTCAAGCTCAGCTTTCATTTGCTGCATTTGAGCGTCCGCCTGCATCTTCATTTGCTCTTCTTGCATTCTAGACTGTGAAGCTGCTTGTGCAGATTGAGTATTAGACTCAGTTTGCATCTGGATAGCTTGTTTCTGTTTCTCCATCTCCCTCTTCTCTCTCCTTATTTTTCTTATCTTGAGTAAAGAATTAGCTAAGGTTGCATTTTTGACATCTCTAATATCTATAGCATCTTCTAGTCCTATTTGACCAGCTTGAATAGATTGTTGAATATTTTGCTCTAGTTTTTGTTTTTCCTCTTCATCTGGCTCTATTTCTATGAATATACCAAAATCATGTAGGTGCAACGACATTATCTCGCTTACTATCTCGAAATTGTTTTTTCCAATCATTTTAGCAAAATCCTCAGCAAAATCAGAATATTGAAGTATGTCAGATATTCTATAAGATAAAGCCTCTGCTAGTTTTTTTGTGATTGATATACCAGATAAAACAACATGTCTTGTTGCGGTATTGCTGTTTAGTGCAGCAAGCTTTTGTATTCCAACCAAAGCATATTGGTCTGGATTACTCCCATCTCTAGCCTCATTAATACCTGTCACAGCTCTAATCATGTTCAGCTGATAATTGTACATATTGATAAGACTAGCTATCTTAGCGTTAGAGCCGCTACTTGTAAGCTCTTGAATCGGCACTCTAGCGTTATTAAAGTCACCGTCTTCTGTATAGCTTCTACCAATAACACTACCTGTTTGGAAGTACATTGATAAAGCTTCAGAAGGGTTATAGGACGCTCCATTACCCAAGTCAACACTATTTAATCCATCAGCATCAATAAATACACCATCTGGTATCATTTTAGCAACTACTTGTTGAAGCTTCAAATGAGTGAGCTGTATTTGGTCTGCAAAAGGTATCATTCTTTTAACCAAAGAATCTATGTTTCCTTTTGACATTTTAATAGCTGAAACAATATATGGTGGCAAGGCTTTTTGAAAAGCAGATTTTGGTCTAACCATATTCTGCATAAGCTCCCACTTGATTAAGTGGTTTGTTCCTAAAACCAAAACTCCTTCATACCAAACATCTATTCTTCTAGATACTTTTTTAAATCTAGCTTGCTCCGTTTTTGGAGGGTTGAATGAATTATTTTTCTTTAGTGGTTTTTCACCACCATTTGCATTCTTTTTTACTTTATATACAACTTCTCTATCTGTTTTGTAACAAAAATATAGTAGAGACACATTTGATTTGTCTAAACCACTTTGTGTTTGCATATTTTGTGTACTTCTATAACCATCAAACCTACTGGCTAACTTAGATATTTCCTCAATATCTTCTTGAGTCAATCCAGGATTTATTTTTTTTAGTTCTGTAACGTGTACGGATTTGACCTCTCCGAAATAATAACAATCATTAAAGTAGGGGTCTTCTGTTGGCGAATATACAAAGTTCACAGGGTCAACATACTCTACTCTCACTCCATCGTGTGGGTCAAAAGAATGTTTTACTGCAGATATACCCAAAACAACATTATCCTCATCTATACGTCTTTTTATTTCATCGTAGCTGTTTAGTTCTAGTATCGTTGTTATAGCTGATTCCTCTGCAACCTCAACGCCTTGCTTATATTTAAGTTTCATGTATAAGCTCAGCTCTTCCTCTGATTCAGGAAGTTGGTCCTCAGGGAAGTTAAATACATCTACGCCAGTTGTGTTTTTTATTTCAGACAAGATTGGTTTAGATATCATATCAGCAGCAACCTCCTGTTTAAAATACTCTCTCTTCATAGAAGAAAGGTCGTCTATTGCCTCTACCTTAACATCTAAAAGCCTGTTAGATATACCGTTTACAACAACATCAACAAACTTTGGAATAATCGGAACAGGTGTCCAATCTAGGTTGAGGTAAGATAGGTCGCCATTTACGGCTAATTCATTTTTATATTTATCTACTGGCTGTTCTCCTCTAGCATACAAACGTCTGGATAAAAACTCAGAACGGATTTCACCATACATGCTACTGCCGTAGTCTCTTGAAAACCACTCAGACTCAATAGCATGACCTACTCGAAGTCCATACTCATATGTGTCCTTCTCGATGTCTGGAACAAATTGATTAGGAAAACCACTACCCGAATTGAATCTTGGCTTATTTATCATATTTATTTAATAATTTCACTAACAAAACCTTTGTTACTGTATCTTGCAAAGTTAATATTTATTTGATTACGTTTTTCTTGTCCTATATTCTTGCGTGACTGATTTGCCATAATAGCAAACCCAGAACTTACAGTGGCATCAAACCTTGTTCTATTGTTGATGTCATAGTTAGCCCAATCAAGCAAAGTCCTGTTGAAAAACATATTACCACAGCTTCCAAAATCCATATTTGCTTGGTCTCTAAGTACTCCCACATGGTTTTCTATATAACTTTCTATGCTTTCTGCGTGAACAGAGATTACGGCAGACGATGACGGAATACCTCCTAACTCTCGCTCTGCTTTAGATAAAACGTTTTTGTGTTTATCTGGTCTATTTAAAGAAAACGCTCTATATCCTCTTTCTTTTAAATAATACAACAACCTTGGCTTGTTATTTTCCACAAGTATCGGCATACCATAAAAATGTAAAGCCATCAATACATCTTCGTAGAATAACTCAGCAGTTTGAGGTCTTGATATGTATTCTAAAAAAAACATATTTGTTGGACCATCTTCCATGTGAAACTTAGTCATTCCATGTAAAGACCCCTTAGAACCTCCTCCGTTTACAGTTCCAGATATATCATAGGAGTCGCAACCAAAAGAACCCATGTGTGCATTACCAGGATATTTCCTACCGTTCTTTTCTGTTACATTATTCATTAAATCCTTGCTAGGAATCCATGACAAGAAAAACCTTCCTTTGGTTTCTGGGCTGAATACAACTTCGGTATCTCTTTGTCCATTTCTCCAATGAAAGTTACCTCTTGACACTGTGGACTTTATAGCAAAAGAATCATTGTAGTCTATTTGCTCATATATTCTAGTTAGGTTAAATATGGTGTTTTTAGATTCATCTCGAAAAGCATGAGACTCTGTTCTAGGGAACTGTCTATAATATTCGTTTAGCGCATCAGGGTCGTTTTTAAGACTATCTACCTCGTTTTGCCAATATTCTAATGCCCCTTGGTGAATGTAATCACCATTGGTACTAACTTTTGGTAATTTCGGAGAATCTAAAACAGGCTGACCATACATATCAATAAAACCCTCCATGTTCCACTCCATCGGGATAAATAGGTTATACAGCCCGCTTTTTGTCTGTCCATTTGAATTTCTTGTGGTTGGGTCTGAATCGTAATATAGTTTTTTAAAGTTTTCCCCTCCTTTGTCTAAGGCGTTAGAAGTAGAGCCCATAAGACACTTACCTATAACCCTACTACCTAAACGCAAACAAGTTTTTGTTACACGCCAGTTATTTAAGATGTTGTCAGGTTTCTCCCACTTACCACTTTCATCATGCACCAATAAAGCTAATTTTTCCCCATCATAACTATTGTCCCCTGTGTTTTTCCAGTCGATAGTAGTATCTAATCCTTGCAGGTCATTTGTGACGCTGGTGTTTGATATAGATTTCCTAGTGAGTTTAGAAGCTGGAACTCTGTAAGCAAGCTCTGACTTTGGTCTATCCATCCCGTCTTGTATTGGCTTGAAAAAGAATGGGTAGTTCACTGATATAGGCACAACCTTATCTGTAAACATTTTTTTAGCATCACTACCTGTTTTGGATAGTATTCCAAACCTAGAGTCTGACGTTATTGTTGCTTGATTAACTATTTCAGCAGAAGACATAAACGAAAAACCAGAACGTCTGTTTTTTAAATAGCACATTCCGTAACATCTATCATCTGCTTTACACGCTTCCCAATATATAAAGAATATTCTGTTTGATTCCCTGTATTCTGGCCTACCCACATCAATCTTTGTCCACTGCAAGTACATGTAGTGTGTACCAGTTATGTACACGGGTTTTCCGTTGTTCATAAACCAAAACCCATTCTCCCTTCTGTCAAACTCATTCTCGATATAAGGAACCCAAGTCTCCTTGAAATCCTTATTCATTTCATTCCATTGAAATATGGTCTGCAATGGTTTAAGTGCTTTTGGATACTCGGAAGCTTCCCAATATTGGTCTTTTTTTTCAGATGACCTTCTGTATACTTCTTTTGGTTTTTTTGGAAGTGCTATGTTTAGGCTATTGATACGAACAACATCACCAACCATGCCGTCCCTGGATATCACAATCATGTCTAAATCTGCGTCATAACCATATTTAAAAGACTTTTTTCTGTTTCTAGATATCAATACCTTAGACGGTATAAAGTCCTTTAAAACTACGCATAAATCATTATTTAGACCTTCTTTCTGCAAATCCTCCTGTTAAGTTTTTCTTTTCCTCTTCTGGGTTTTCTAGCATATTCTTTTCGTTTTCAATTCGATTTAGAATCTCGAAAGCGTCGAATATTGCTAGTTTTTTTGTGGCTGCTGCATTTTTTAATCTGTCAGCTGCCAACTCATCATCTGGGTCTGGTTTTATAATCTCCTCTTCAGCAACCTTGATTAGTTGTTTTACAGCCTCGTGCCCAGCCTGAATAATTCTTTCTTTTATTTCTATTATATTGCTCATACTATAATAATGTGCATATATCATTTGTCCTCATTCTATACACAATATCTCCATCTACGTCAAAACGATATTCGCTGTTTTTTGTAAAGTTTATTTTGTCTCCCTCGCTAACGCCTAGTTTGCTCAGATTCTCATTACCATAAACCAAAACGCCTGTATTTAGTTCTTCTCCCTCCTCATAAAGATACGAATTTTCTTTGTCGATAGGTTTAACAAAGCAGAAGTTGTCTACAGAGTTCCATCTATCTCCATTATGATAAAGATAAAACTGACTTTCATCAATAAAATAAAGACCGTCTTTGAAGAAGTTTGGTGACTTTTTAGGCCTACCCTTCATGTCATAGTAAATCCTGAATATATTATGGTGTACAATGACGATATCCCCAACCGATATACTTCCTTTATATCTGCCAGGGATATGCACTATTTCTCCAAGACGATTTACGTGCTTGTGGTCTTCTACACTTGAATTTACAATTATCTTTTTCCCAGCTATATCGACCTCGTTCACGTATTCATCTCCAACAGGTTTAATGATGAAGTAATACGGTGATTTCATTTAAAAATAAATGTTGTACTCTATGGATACAGGTATGTTCTTGTTAAATTCCTTCCAAAGAAAAACCTCATTATCTTTTTCTATATATATAAGATAAGATTCTTTTTCTTTATTAAAATCAATAAGATGAATAGCATGGCTTCCATTCAAAACATCTTGTCCTAAGATGTAATGCATAGCGCTACCCTTGTAGTCTGCTCCTATTGATATCTTACGAATTTCCATTATCAGGTGAATCAAGAGTAAGCTCTCCAGTGTCTAAGTTGATACTTCCCTTGCCGTGCTCTTTTTCGAGCTCAACCATAATAGATTGTAACTTTTCACCTTCTTCATGTAGCTTGTGAAGTGCTATGTGTTTTTGAGCCTCCATAGCTCCAACCTCCATTTGTATGTTGGATTGAACTTGTCTGATTTGACGAATACTGTTTATAATTTTTTCGTCGACTTGAATTGTTGCTTGGACAGGAATGTCCTTAACTGATTTTGTCATTTTATTTAATTTTAATTATTACTGTTATTCTGTTTCTTCTTCATCGACCTGCTCCTCTAGAGATGTCAACCAAGAGACCTCATCAACACTTACCTCCTCATTTTTAGGAGTGATTTTGTCTGAGATGTTTTTCTCAATAATATAATTCATGTGGTCTGTTGGGTGGTTTGCTTGTGCCCATAAAATTACATCAGATTCTAAAACCTCTGTTAGAGGAGTAAATACATTAGGGTCTGGAGGTAATATAGGGCATGCGCCACTAAATGTGTAGGACTCACCAGAATCAGCATCGGTTCCAGTATAGTCAAATCTTACGTGAGTGATTACATCTGACAATTCGTCTAGTGATGGCGCTTTCTTCAAAGCCGTAATCTTCCATTCATATGATATATTCATAACTTAAATATTTATATTGCAAATATACTAATTTTTTATTAAGGACTAATAAACCCACCACCACTACCCGCTGGTATAGTTACAGTTCTAGTTACTCCATAACTTGTCCCAACGCTATTTGTAGCAAAAGCTCTAACATACATATTATATGATGATGAAGTTTGAATCACGTATATAGTAGCACTCATAATACCTGTTGTTCCACTAACAGACCTCATAGCAGAGTTACCTGTTGTTGGCGATGTGTTGGACGTTGAGTATACAAACCCTCTTTGTGTTATAGTTGCTCCACCATCACTACTTACGCTTCCAAAAGCGTCTATCCAGTTATTTGTACTATTCCAACCACATATTCCAGTTGAAACACTTGGAGCGGTTGTTGCTGAATAATCGTGGTCATAACTACGCCATTCACTCATCTTATGAGGTGTGTTACCATCAGGTCTTAAACTTGAAGTGTTCAAAGTTCCATTAACCCCAGTAGATACATCTGATAAACTTATGTTTACAATAGAACTTAGTTGCGTGTAGTCGCTATAAGTAACTTCCGCTCTTATTCCCCTTAAAGATAACGGTCCGCTTGCTGGTACTGCCATAACTATTTACAATTACATTGCTTATTCTCTAAAGCTTCAACCTTAGCCGTAAGCTCTTTTACAGATTCAATAAGTACAGCTGTTAGTTTTTGATAATCTACAGCCTTATATCCGTTAGTTCTTGTCTCTACAAGTTCTGGAAGAACAGCTTCTATTTCTTGAGCAACAACCCCTACATCTTTTTTGCCTGTGGTCTTGTGTGACTTTTCATTCCATTCAAATGTAACCCCGCTTATTGCCTTAACTTTGTCTAATGCGTTCTCTATTGGCTTGATGTTATCCTTAAGCCTTTTATCCGAAGAGTAATATGCTACAACATCACCAGCAACACGGATAGAATCTCCAGTGCTGTTTGGGTCCACATAATAGGTGGTATTGTTCCTATCATAGTAAATAGTCCCAGAAACAGGGCCAGCATAAAGTTGGGTAGTCGTAGAAAATGGCGAACCAACATAAAAACTTGTACTTGTAAATATAGACCCGTAGTAACTTGATAAATATGGACTTCCATAAGCATTTTTCCAACCTATAATTCGACCATCGTTCGTCCAAATACCCCCTGCAAATTCGTGATTAAAGTTGACGGCTTGAGTTGAGGTATACGCAGTTCCCCCAGAAGTCGCTCCATTTGTATCATTAGCATATGATATAATATCAGCAACCTGATTTCCAATTCCTGGCTTAACTTTTATGTATAACTGTTGATAGTTTCCTACAGATTTAACTTGAAGTTGATATCTGTTTTGACCAGATTCTTGTATTTTGTACCACCTTACATTATTTCGTAGAGCATAAGGTATATTTGCGTATGGAGTTTCTGGTGTGGTTCCTGTCCCTCCCCAGTGATATATACTTAGCGCTCCTTTATAAAGCTCTCCACCTGAATACGTTGCGCTACCAAAGTTTCCGCTAAAGTCTGTTATTTCTATTTCAGCACCCCATCCAGAGTAGCTAGCGTCGCCTGTAACAACATCAAAAAGCTTTTTCCAGTTAAGGTCAGTGCTTCCACCAACACTAAATTGCATTTCAGGAGTTTCTAAGTTTCCATGTTTTCTATGGCCTCCTGAGATGGTTCCTAAAACGTTAATAGCGTAATTTGAACCTGTAACTAAATCTACATTGTCTTTAGAAGCATCTCCGTTAAAAAAATACCCAGTGTTATTTCTGTCATAGAATATAGGAGCATACATTCC
>Ga0228662_1000164_pt1 | contig 36645 bp, 45 predicted proteins | sample 76DmetaG_FD_183173 | JGI IMG/M metagenome (GOLD analysis project Ga0228662, IMG submission 183173) | Seawater microbial communities from Monterey Bay, California, United States - 76D | ecosystem: Environmental > Aquatic > Marine > Coastal | place: USA: California | collected 2016-11-10
ATCCAAAAGGGAAACGCTGCGACACCTGGGCCAAAAAAAATGGCTGTCGGTTTGTTAACGATGCAATGCCTTGAAGATTTTGAGTACTAACAATTAAAACTAAATAACGATGAATGAACAAGACGAGAATTTAAGACAAGGAAGGAGCCAACAACAATACGAAGACTCATTCAAGATATTGGAAAAGGTAGGTGATATTAGCCTGGTGATTTTTGCTATTTACATGTTGATACGTCCATGGTTGTAGCGAAGAAATTAGTAGAGTTATTTAGTCATCATCATAGCGTGAGTAAATACATCCGCAGCCTGGATGAGGACATACAACATAGAACGGTTATGATCTTTTTAGCATGTGCTATACGAGAGAGTGAGAATAAACAATCGTTCAGTTATTATACTATGCCAGAAGTTATATCTATTTGTGAACGTATGGGATGGTTAGCCAATAGATCTAATCAGACACCAATCTACAGGGAACATAAGAAGTTACTCGCATTAGGGTTTGTTGATAGGTTAACCAAGAAGAAGAGTTTTAAAGGTCAACAGTTTTGTGTTACCGTATATGGACGTATACAGTTAAGACGTATCTATAACTATCTTATTAGGGATCTTTATATTCCCTTACAGTAATTTGATAAGGTCACCCCAAAATGATCTGATAAGAAAACCCCAAAACCTTTACACGTTACGGACAATATGTAAAGCAAAATGCCTGGTAGTTCAATTGGATAGAACAACAGACTTCTAATCTGTCGGTTGAGGGTTCGAATCCCTCCCAGGTAACCAAAATACCCCCCAAATACCCCCCGCTCGGACGATCGTCCAAAACTTTTTTTAAATTTTTTTTCCTAGGTTTTACAGGTTACGACAGCCGAAATGACGATTTTTTTTTAATTCACATTTGGATGTTAACAAAATAATTCTATATATTTGTACCATCGTTCAAACATTATTAATTAAAACTGAAAATCATGAGAGTACAAATTTCAACTACAGCAACACAAACAGTAAAGTCTAACACTTCAAGACTTTCTTTCCTAAACATCGAAGACATCAAATTTCAAATGTCTGTTTTAAAACTAGGAATTGCTTACCACGACACAATGTCTTTTAACGCTAGATCAAATAAGGTTTATGACTTTCACACTTCTAAGCGTGATCTATACATGTCTGTTCATGGATGGTTACAAATGACAGATGTTTACCAGGAAGATTTAACCTTAAACCAATAAGCCATAACTAATTAATTTAAACTAAAATAAAAATGACAAATTCAAACTATTTCACAGCCTTCAACAGATTCGATAGACAAACAACATTTAACCCAATGATGATGTCTTTCATCCAAACTACGATCAACAAAATAAGTAACGGAGGCTTCAGAGCAAGTGACCTGGTAAATTCTCTTTACGGTATCTATGACGGTTACTACTACACAAATTTAAGATCAGAGGCCAATCGTCTATACTCACACGATATTATGATCCTTCGAGATCTACATGCAATTGCAGACACCTTGGACTCGATAATTGCGAGAGCATAAGATTACTGATGAGCCTGTGAGATCCAGGCGAAACATCCTTCGGGATGTCTAATCGAAAATTAATTTAAACTAAAACCGATGTTAACATTAAGAAAATTCTACCAGGAAAATTACCCAACAGATGATATGGGATCTAAAATCAACTTAACAACTTTTGTATGCTTAATGGATTGCTTACATAGAGGAGGTAACGTGTACATCATCATTGGTGTAGAAGACAGTCTAATTAGAGAGAGATTATTTCAACACCTTGCCGACATGTTAGGCACCAACTACAACTATGTTTACAATTTATGGATGCAGGTAGATAAAGAATTATACCAGGCAATCTGATGAGATCTTTATGATCGAAACGCTGCGAAGCGTCATTGTCAAATAATTTAAAATAAATAAAATGTCAAAATCAAAATTAAAATTAGTACTAATCGCAACAGTAGTTGGAATAGCAATTACTTTCTTAGGACTAGCATTGCTATCCGCTATGGATCTTATTGAGAGACAATCTGATCTAATGAACCTTACAAACTTTAATTAATTAATAAATAATCTAAACTGAAAATCATGTTAAACAAAATTCAATCAATCGTAATCAATAGCCTTTTAGGATCTTTATTCACACTATGGGCACTAACATTTACAATGCTAGTCTTTCACCTGGTAACAGAAGGTGTAGATCCTAACGCAAGTTTTGGATACCTGGGATAAACAAACTGATGAGCCTGTGAGATCCAGGCGAAACGCTCTGCGGAGCGTCTTTGTATAACTAAAAAAACTATTACAATGCAAACTGAAATTCAAAAATTACAAGCGATCATGAAATTACAAAACGCTCTTAACAGTCATGATTGGCATTATCAAAGATCTGAGGATCCTGGAGTATATCGAAGAGGTACAGCACAGCGTAACGAGTTAAACATTCTTATGACTGCTATAGGTAATAAAGATCTTGCTCTCTCTCTATACAATAAGGCATGTCCTTGGGTTGAGAATGAAGAGGAGGTCACCCCAAATCGTTACAGCCTAGAAGAACAGGCCCAGGAATTACTTGATGCAGGAGACTCACACGATGCTGCCGAAGGTAAAGGAATGATGAGAGTAATTGACGAGATTATGAGCATCATTGATTTGGATGAACCAAAGGATGAATTGTTAGACATGATCTACTTCACTTTAAAATACAATTCATAATGGCTGTAATCACATCAAAAAAACTAGCAGAAATCCAGGATCAAATTATAGATCTTGGTTGGGAGGCCCAAAGAATGTCATCCTCAGGACTAGAAACGTACAACAAACTTTGCAAAACATTTAAAATAGAACCAATAAAAATCACATATAATGAAGACTCGTTTTAATATTATCAGACAAAAAGTAACTACAAGAGGCGGAGGTATAGAGATCTGCCTAGAAAACCAAGGTTACCCAGGAGAAAAAATGACAGCCTACCAAAACTATTTAGGAGGCGGGATACTAGGAAGGATCGGAAACGATTGTACTATAACAGATTGGCAGCAGGATGATTTCCTGGTAGATCTTGCAGACAGTTTAGCAAAGATCATGCACAGGATGACAGCACCAATTTATTTACAAGGTGAAGAACTAGAGCAAACATTTGAACAAAATCAATCTATGCCAATAAGTGCATACTAAAATTTAAACTATGGCTATAACTAATGAAATATTCGAACACTACAGATCTCAACAGAGAAAGGTAGCAAAAGCAAAAGATCTTTTAAAAGATGAAGGGTATATAGTTTACCTGAAACCTACAAAAAAGAAAAAGCAAACTGATGAGCCTGTGTAACTCAGGCGAAACGAGGGAGAAATGTTTTGAACGACTCCATGATTTTTGGCTCCCTCGTCTTTGTATAATAATAAAAACTGAAACAATGAAAAAAAATTTTTGTGATTGCTGCGAGCAAGAGATAGATCAAGATCTAGATTTTTATCAATACGACCGTAACGATGAGATCCTATGTGAAGAATGCTATTACGAGGCTTTTAATCGCTCTACTGTAATTCAGACATGGTCACCCCAAGATCAGGAGACAAAAAAATATTATTACCCGCATGAAATAGGGAAGGCATTCAATACATACTACGAAGAAATTTATTCTGATGATGATGAGGATCACCAACCTGTAAAAGATTGCAAATGGGTAAATTCAAATGCATGGAGAGGTTATATGGACGTTGAATTCAAGGAAGGATGGAAAGATATAGAAAGCGGATGGACTACAGGATATTGGGAAGATGTTTCCTGGAAGCATAAGTTTAACGATTTAGTCCATGAAATTATAGGAGAAAACTCTGAATGCCCTGTAGCAGTATCAATCGTATCAAGTATAACAAGCAATGTATTTTCTCAGGCCACTTCTATTTTAGTAAGATCTAAAGACGAAGAAACATTTTTAGATTGGCTTGAAAACGAATATGGAATGACAAGAGAACAATTAAAAACATCACTAAAATAATGGAAAAACAAGAAGTATTTTACAGCATAACCAAAGCGGTTATCTACGGACAATTAATGTTAGAGGCATTTGATGATCTTAAAGACACAAAGATTTTTAAACACTCATTAAAACATAAAGTAAAGCAGGCAGAACTTGAATTGGAAAAGGAGATTGAGAAGTACGTCAACAAGTTTGCTGAGAATGATGAGGAGTTTTTTATGAATATTCAAAATCATATTGATGCCTTGGTAACAAAACTATCTACCCTTGGAGTAGAGGAAATTCCTTTAGTCAATAAGATCATAGATGAATACCTCAACGATAAGGATCATTGGAAAGATAATCTAGTATTACAATTTAAAAAATTAAACGATTAATTATGTCAAGCAATATAAAAATGGGAAAGTTTTTGGAGAGAAACATTTTAGATACCATCTCCAGGAAATATAAATACGAACCGAACAGATCTTTAATCTATCTAAACGAAGTTGAAAAGCAATTAGAACAGGTCAAAGAACTAGTCTTAGAAACTAAAGGCTATATGGATAATGTTATATCTATAAGAGAGAAACAAGACTTAAGAAATCAAGAGAACTTTAACTTTAAAAAATAATTTATCATGTCATTTAGAAAAGCCGATCAAGAATTAAAAGAACAATTAAGATTGTTATACCCTGGAGCAAGCGAAGACTTTATATCTACCTTATTCCATAACATAAGAGGTAAACAGGATTTATTTGGTCACCCCCAGGTGAACGATGATTCAATTTCGGATATAAATTATTTTGGTATGTCAGACTAAATTGTTAATTTAGCCCTGTCAGACGATAATTTACACTGAAAAAAAAAACTACTATTATGAACGAACGTAAAATAAAAGAGTTGCAAAAGCAATTCAATTACCAAGAGATTCAAGACCTCATCAATTCAGGAGAGGCATGGAAAATAGGTGGAGAAACCACAAAAAAGTGTAAGAAAGCATTACGAAGCGGGGCATGTCACCTACCATACCATTCAATTAAGATAAATATTTTTGTAACAGTACCCTCCAGGTACCAAGTATCATCCAATGAATATGGATCTATGCACAGATCTAAAGAATTTTGGAATGATCCCTGGAATATTTCGCAAGAGATAGGAAAAAGTGTATTACAAAACGCATAAAACAAAACCCTTTTAAAACCAACAAACAATGACGTTATTAGAAAACGATATCAGCACGATTGTAAAAGTAATAAGACAAGTTACAAATGCAGACCCACTAGCAAAGGATAGATACAGGCATAATGTAGATGCCAGGTTTATGTTATTCAAAATTTGCAGGGAGTTTTTAAACCTTACATTTATGAGAATAGGCAGGCTAGTAGGTAAAGATCACGCTACCGTTCTATATGGATGCAGACAATTTGATAGCCTTATAGCAACAGATCGAGAATTTAGAACTAATTATGAGGCTGTAGTTACTTTAATGGACAGCGTAGAACTGCAAAGCAAAATAGATTCTACTGAATTCTTAAGTGATTATGTAACTATGAAAGGAAAATATGAAGATCTAAAAACTAACCACGATAAAATATTAAAAGAATTTGTAAAAGGAAGTGACGCTGTAATGATCGCAATGTTCTACACCATAAGTAATTCTGTTATCAAAGCAATAATAGAAGATCAAGGATGTTCTAAACATTTAAACCAAACTTTACAGCAGGTACTTGCAACAAAAGAAATATATAATTAAATTTAAACATAATGCAAACTACAAATATCAAACTGAAAACTAAACGCAATCGTACACATAGTGTATTGAAGGCTAAAGCACACAAACTTTTACAGATACCTTGTGTGCCCACTACAGAAGTGTGTGAATATATCTATGGCTCTAAAACCAAAAAGAGCACGCTTAATCAAAAGAAAACAGGTCAATCTCCACTATTATTTGAGGAGTCATGTCGTATAATTGAATACTATGGCAGGCTATCTGAAAACATAGATGAGATTATAAACAGTTAAACGATGGTTCAAGTCCCCTAGGGACTGCAACCTAATGCCTCATACGTTCGGTATGGGGCGAATTCGAAAACTGAAAAAACAGCCTGATTTGTTCAACATTAAATCACACTTCGATGAAGAAGAATACATTTTTATATTTACTTACAGACATAATAGATCTCCTGGAAAAAGGTGAGATACTTAATTACGGTAAAAGGTTTTCACCTTTAACTATAAGAGCATATAAACAATTGCTTAGTGGCATGAAGCGTTATAACTATAACTTTAATATAGAGGAGTTAGATTGTAATAACGTAAGCAGCAGAAAGGATAGGCTTAAGGTCACCCGAAAATTACAGAGCCATGTTAACGGTTATTTAAATTTAATGCTCGATGACTGTAAACACCCTAACACCAGGAAAACACATCTTAAAAACATAAGAGCAACGCTAATGAAAGCAGAGTCTTATTATGGTTATTTGTTTCCTAAACTACAGTCAATGAGAGAGTTACAAACAGAAGTTATTGCTCTTACACCTGATCAAGTAGATATGATCCACAATAACCACCCAGGAGAGGAACTAGAAAACATATGGTATTACACAAGACTGATGCTTTACTCTTGCATGAGGATCTCAGATCTTACAAACTTTCAGGCCACAAGTGATGGCAATGTTGTTACGATCATTACTAAAAAAGGAATGGGATCGTTGTCTACTTTTTATTTGCCTGATGATGTGAATAGTTATATCGCAAAGAATGGTACGTTTTCCTGGACACTAAAAACATTTAGGAGAGGGCTAGAAGAACTTCTTAAATTTTATCCTGAGTTTATGCAATCTAAAACTGTATACACTTTTGATCATGAAGGGAACCCTATTGCTTCTCAACAATTTTTATATGAATTAATCAAGCCACATAAATTAAGAAGCAGCGGGATTACATATCACTTGTCTAAGGGTTTAAGTGAAATTGAGGTTAGAAGAATATCAGGTCATGCAAATGGATCGGAAGCATTCTACAGATATGTTAGACACAGCGACACAGAGTCTTTGAAGAAACAAGAAATTAACCACAAGTTGTTAATAAAATCATAAATATATTTGACGAACGATGGTGCAAATATAAAAAAATGTCTTACCTTCGAGGTAAACAACCACGACATGAAAAATTCACTAATTAAATGGTCAGATTTGACTACGAAAATAGCGAGATCATTCATGATCGAAAAAGGTTTTCTCTTAGAGAGTTCAAACTTTTCATGCTCACACATCACGAAGACATCTGTATGGAGCGAAGAATTAAGGATTGGATATTTGATTGGGAATCAATCTTGTTTCATGCAAGAAAATATTATATAGTAAACTTTTATTTAATAAACATAATCAAAAATAACAATGGGAAAACTGAAAAGAAAACTAAAGAAAACAACAATCGGTAGAGGCATAGAGATAGTGCCATGGGTCGAAAGACTTAATTACTTCAACGACTACTTCAGGGTTGAAGGTTATTCATTAAACACAGAGATTATAGACATGAACGATAGTATTATCGTCATGAAGGGTATTGTTTTAGATCCCGATAGAAATCCTGTCGCTGATGGAGTCGCTCACAAAAGAACTACAGAGCCTTTTTCATTTCAAAAATGTCAATCAGGAGCACTTAACAGAGCCTTATTTATTTTAGGTATTGTGGATAGTGCTGAAGATTCAATTATGGATGAAGATGATGCCAAAGAATTACAACAAGTAAAAGCCCAGGAACAGGCTAGTGTTTATGAAAACATGAAGGCTCACATTCCTGTAGATTATTCTGTTGTTGAGGCAAGACTTTCCGCAAATAAAAATTTACTTACAAGCGATCAGATGAAAGAATTAAAATCTTTGATCAACGCTGAGAAATCAAAAGTGGCTATAAAGCAAGCCAAGAAAAAGTAACATCTTAGGGAGGGTCTAACCAACAACAAACGTAAAAGCACGACTGCTCTTTACTGCCCTCCCTTTTTTTAAATCTAAGAAATGGATAGAGGAGAAACGATAGAAAAAAAATCAAATAGAATCACATTTAGACTTACTCCGAGCGAGGTACAAAGTTTAAATAATGTGTCATCTAAGACTGACTTAAACGTGTCAGAATTAATCAGAACTGCATTAAAACAAACCTATAAGATATGAGCAAAATTCAAAGAATACCAACAGCAAAACTAACCTATGAAGAATGGGTAGAACTAAGAAAAAGTCTAGTATACAAAGGAATGGTCGGAGGATCAGACGCATCTACATTACTTGGATTAAATCCCTGGACATCTAAAATAACAAGATGGAATCAATCTGTAGGTACTGCAAACATTAAGAACATAGATAATGAGATTATGTTTCATGGTCGCTTGTTGGAAGATTATGTTGCTGACCTATGGCAATATTGGACAGGAGATCCAATTGAAATGATAAACAATTATCAATCAAAAACTAAATTAAGAAAATCAATTAGAAGAAATTCCATCTTCATAAATCCAAAGTATCCTTTCTTGTTTGCAAATATTGACAGACAAATTACAAGCCATGATGAACAACATGGGAAAGGTGTATTAGAAATAAAAACAATATCAGGCTATAATGCTGATAAGTGGTCAGGAGGAATACCTCCATATTATATTGCACAGATCCAATTGTACATGCTAGTTTTAGGATATGACTACGGACAGTTTGCTTTCTTAAAAGATGGAAGGCACATGGATGTATTTACAGTAGAGGCAAATCCAAATATTCAAGAAACAATACTTGAAGAGGCTGAGAGATTTTACCTCAGCGTCCAGGAAGCAAGAAACATTATTGATATCAAAGGAGAAACTATCAATATGAATGAAAGATATAGATTGGTTTCTCACCTAGAGCCTGACGTAGAGGATGAATACAAGGTTGATCTTGATCAGTTTTTATCTGAAAAACATAAGGCAATGGTTGACAGAGTAAGGATAGACTCTGATGATGAGTTACTAGGCCTCACTAGAGAATATGTTGAGAATAGAGATAAAGAAAAGGTTGCTAAATCAAGTAAGCAACTAGCAATGCAGCAAATAAAACAAATTCTTATACACAGAGGTGCACAAGAGGTAGACTTTGGTGAAAGTGGTAAGATCGTATGGGGAAAGACCTTCAACGTAAGATTTAAAGAAACTGAAAAAGTAAATTTTTAATATGAAATTAAACGATATAAAAAAAGGTATACTGAACAACCTGGCAGTTAAGAACCGTCACACACTAGAAGTAGATTCAGTAATAGAAGGCAATTCATATTTTGGAGTTTGCATTTTTGTAGGCATATCTAGAATGTTTAATTTTTCTGCACAGGAAATCTCAGATTTTTTATCTGAAGATCTTCATCATGTAAAGTTTATGGAAGACAAATTTCTTACTATACTAGATGATTACTTTAATTCTAAAGAACCAAGTGCAACATCAAAAGCGTTTTCAGTAAAAACAAATTTACTGCTAAATCACATTAGAATAGAACACAGTAAAACAGTTTCTCTAGCAGAAATTATTAAAGAAAAAATTAAATGAATATAGAAGTTTTAGGACAGGTTAAATATATATCAAAACCAAAAGAAGTAAAAGGAGAAGGAACCCATTCGTTCGTTACTGTTTGGGTAAAAACTTTAGAGGATTCATACCTTGCGATTAATTGTTGGGATGAGCACATCGAAAAGACTAAAGATTTTAAGATTAATGGGATAGTTACATTGAACTGTAGGGTAGAGTCCCATAGAAACAAAAAGAACCAGGATTTATTTTATCATAAACTGTTACTTACATGATCAGATCAACAACAATCATATATGATGTTTTAAGGAAACAAGACCTGTCTCCTGTTGGATACATGTTATGTGATCTTATCTATAAGTATACATCACACGATGGTTATTGTGACGTAACACTATCTGATTTAGCAGATCAATTAAATTCTTCTTCTAGAACAATGAGTCGATATATGTCGGAGTTATCAGATAAAAATTTGATTGAAAACATAGGTACGAAGGCACATCCAAAGTATAGGACAACCCCCCTTTGGTTTACAATCGCTGTGTCAGACAATAAAAATGATGATAGTGTTTCTCTTGAGTACCAGGAAGTTTGTGCTGATGTCATCAATTACATCAACGAAAGGTACGGAAATAAGTACGTTCCTAGAACATATGAAAAAAGATTTAAAAGCATCTTATCCAAAAAGTTTAACGGAGAGCCAATTACAGGATCAACCATGGTTAAAGTATTTATGTGGTGTAAAGACAATTGGAGTCAAAAGTATCAGTCCTCAGTTACTCCTGAGGTAATATTTGGAAAGAAATTTATAGAGAAATACCTAATACAATATACAGAGTGGGAGACAATGAGTAAGGTCACCCCCAATAGAAAGAATATAGCAATAATATGACAGACAATTTATCTAAACTGCAAGCACTTGGCATTGATGTCAAAAGTAACACAGGTACTGAACCTCAGAAAACCACTTGTCCAAAGTGTTCTCACACCAGGAGAAAAAATAAGAATGAAAAATGCCTTAGGGTATGGGTAGAAACAGGCACATACTATTGCCACCATTGTGGAGACAATGGATCAGTTGCTGAGTATGTTACAGAATACGAAATGCCTACAGTAAGAGCAGTACCATTATCAGATAAAGTACTCACTTTTTTCAAGGACAGAGGTATAAATGAAAACACTATTGGTTACTATGGAGTGACTGAAGGTGTAGAATATATGCCTCAGGTAGGGGCTGAGAGGGCTGTAATTCAATTTAATTACATTAGGAAGGGTAGAAGGATCAATATTAAATTTAGAGACTCTGAGAAGAACTTTAAATTAAATAAGGGATCTGAAATGATAATGTATGGTTTAGACGTTATTAAAGATTCTTCATGGTGTATTATAACCGAAGGAGAGTTTGACGCTATGGCCTTTTATGAAGCAGGACTACAACAAGACAGGCTTATGTTTGCATGTTCTGTACCTAACGGAGCATCAACAGGGAATCAAAACTTAACGTATCTTGATAACAGCATCGATGAGTTTGAGAATAAAGAAAAGATATATCTTGCCTTAGATAATGATGCACCAGGAATAAAGTTAAGAGATGAGTTATCTAGGAGAATAGGTAAGGATAGAATATGGTTAGTCAATTTTCCTGACGGATGCAAGGATGCTAATGATGTATTGCTAAAGAGAGGTGCACAAGAATTAGTAAACTGTATTGATAATGCAAAGCCCTTCCCACTTGAAGGTGTGAGTAAAGCATCGGATTCCAGGACTGAAATTCATAACCTATATAATTATGGTATGCCTCAAGGTGATACCATAGGCTATGATAATTTTGATAAATTAATGTCTTGGAGGCCATCAGAGTTTACCTTAGTTACAGGAGTTCCTGGTCATGGTAAGTCAAGTTTTGTAGATCAAGTGGTAATAGAACTAGCAAAAAAGGGATGGAAGTTTGGTGTTTTTTCTGCTGAGAAGCAACCAATTAAAGTACACGTTGCAGAACTTATAGAAAAATATGCAGGAAAGAAGTTTGGTAGAGGCGGTGTTGACAGTCTTCAACCTGAAGAGTTAGATCCTGCAATTGATTTTATTAATAAGCACTTCTTTTTCATAAACCTTAAAGACAATGATCTAACAGTAGAAGGAATTTTAAATAAAGGAAAAGAGTTAGTTAAAAAAATGGGTATCAATTGTTTAATAATAGATAATTGGGCTTTTGTTGAGCATAAGATTGAAAGAGGTATGAATGAGCATCAATACACAGGACTTCAGTTATCTAAGATCAAGATATTTAAAGAAGCATATGATTGTGGAGTTATGCTTGTTGCTCACCCTCAGAAACTAAAAAAGGAAAATGGAAAAGTGGAGGTCGCTTCAGGTTATAGCGTAAGTGGATCTTCACATTTCTTTAATAAAGTTGACAATGGTATTACTGTTTACAGAGATTTTGAAAAAGAATTAGTAGAGGTTCATGTATGGAAAGTAAGATGGAGGTTTACAGGTAAAACAGGTATGCAAGAGTTTAAATACAATTTAGATACAACATGTTATTCAGAATATAATAATGGCGAAATTGAAGCAAAGAGTGGGCAATTCCCTACGTTTAAAGGCCAATAAGCAAAACCTGTATAAGGTTGCTTGGAGCAGAAACAATTGGGGAGGTAAAATTGGTAAAAACAAAAAGTTTGATACAGGAGATAACATACTTAGAGTTGCTATGTTAGACGAAGTAGTGCCAAATCGTGAAGATTATTTTATCAGACCAAATGGAACAGGGCCAGATTATTATCTTTTGTATCAAGGGTTTCATGAATCAGTAGAATATTCAGACATCAAGACTTTTGTAGAGAACAAAATGGTATATGTCTATAACGAATTCAATAAATATGGCAAACACTAATAGAACTAAAGGACACAATTATGAAAGGGAATTAGTCAAGGACTTTAAATCCTTAGGTTTCACAGAATGTGTAACATCTAGATACGGATCTAAAATGTTAGATGACAAAGGTATAGATCTTATGAACACAGGAGATTTTGCTGTCCAGGCAAAATGTTACAAAAGAAATCCACAGTACAAAAAAGTACTTGATGATATGGATGTGAAACCAACAGATATACCAATTGTGTTTCATAAAGCACCTGGAGGAAAACAATATTGTATTTTATACAAAGAAGATATGTTAGAATTAATACAAATGCTTGTACAAAACAAGATTATAAACACACCATAAATGGAAGAGATGCCAGTAAAGTATAAGATTAGAATACCCACAGTTGACAGGTTACTCAAAGAGCATAATGAGGATCATGTAAACATTGTTTCAATAGACAATACAAAGGAGGAAATAAAAAAATTAAGAGAGTTAGATGAAACTCTTGCAACGAAAATAGATGATGTAAATAACATTGTCTGTGAAGTCCTGGAATATCTTCAGGCGAGAGGTTTAGACACCTCTGAATATATATAACACTTTAATTATTTATTATGTCAAATTCAGTAGAATTACAAGGACGCATCAAAGAAATCTCTGATGCACAAACCATTCAAACTCAAAAAGGAGAGATTGAAAAAAGAGTATTAACAGTTGAATTAGGAGGGGACACACAGTACCCTGTTGATTATCCTGTAGAAGCAATCGGTGCTAAAGCAAATTTATTTAGTGCTTACAAGCCTGGTGATGAGGTGAAGGTTTCTATTAACTTAAGAAGTTATAGAGATAGAGACAACAACCTTAGAACAGCAAATGCTAATGCATGGAAAATTACTTATGCAGATGGTAATATTCCAAACAGCAACAACACTCATGCTAACCAAGTGGAGGCTGCTGTCAACAAAGATGGACTACCATTTTAATGGATACTAGAGAGAAAATCGAGAGGGTCGGTGCCGAAATCATCGGCCTTCTTATCTCTAAAAATGCAGACTATGGGGATAGTGCTACTAATCCTATAGATGTTTTTGGAGACGGAGATCCTGTGGTTTCTTTGTGTGCTAGAATAGATGATAAACTATCTAGAATAAAGCAAAAAGGTATTTACGATAAAACCGAAGATACTGTCAAAGATCTAACAGGTTACTTGATATTATTGCTAATTGCATTAAAAGATAGGGAGCAACCAAATGAGGAGATGAAAAATAGGAACAGACCCTTTAGAGATCACTCAGGATGGTTTACAAATAATAGTTGGGGGATTTAGGTCTCCTAACTATTTTTTTATTGATGAATACTTTTCAAATCCACGAGATCCGAAATATGCAACATAGATTGTAACTAGAAGGGTTTTTAAAAGTTCTACCCAACTTTCATCAATATCAAACGCTATATCTAATGCATCTAATGTAATGTAAAGAGACGTTACTACAGTTAAATATATTAATGTTAGTGGCCTCGTATTTTTTGAAAGCCATGAGTCTGATTTCATGTCTGAAGCCCAACGCTTACTAATCTCCTGTAATTCAATTTGATCTAGTTCTAAAAGTTTTAGAGCCTTTTCTTTATCTTCTGGAGGTAGTATTTTAGGATCTTCTTTTTCTATAAGATTTTTTACAATTCCTAATACACCAGAATCAGGTAACATATCACCAACAACATCTACGATTTTAGAACCACTACCTAATAGAAACTTACCAACTTTAGTTTCTTTAAATTTCTTTTTTGGTTTTTTATCACTCATAATATTTACTTTTCTTTACCTTCTAGATATCCTTTTTCGTATTGTAGTTCTTTCTCTATGCCTACTATTCTGTCTTCTAGTTCGTTTATAACCTTTATCTTTTTATCTAACCTTTCATGTATAGTTGTTAACTCTAATTTTAAGGCAGTAAACTGGGCGAATATAGTTCCTGCTGTAAATATAGCAGCCAACAGACCAACCACAATTGACCAATTGTTTGCTAAAAACTTATTTATGTTTACATCCTCCCTAGACATTAGATTATATATTGCCAAATCTTCTTTTAGATTCCCATTGTACTTTTTTACTTTTAGATAAGTAAAGTTTTTTAGAAACTAATTTATTATAATTACTGCGTAAGGCATTTAATTGTGGCCCACTATTACTGCTTGTATCACTCATTGCCTTCCCACCATTTAATGTGTAACATTATAAATATTAAATAAATATTTAACTCATAACAATCGTCTTGTTCATCAGGAGTATAGAATGCCCATCCTAAAAGAGGGCCTATTCTAAATCTTTCTGATATTGCAACTTCGTAACCTAAATTATCGAACATATTTTTTCTGTATTGATTCGTACTCAGACTTAGCATCGAAACTAGGGCAGGCCTTAGAAGAGAAATCTCTATGACCATATACCTCAGCACCTGGATAACTGGCACAAAGATAACCAATAAGATACTCAAGGCTGTCTATTTGTTCATCCGTTCTTGTGTCGCAAGGATTCATTTCTGAATCACAACCTCCGACATATGTTATTCCTATAGAACCTTTATTATGTCCCTTTACATGAGCACCTGTGATAGTGATAGGTCGCCCCTGATTTATAGTGCCATCTAACTGCACGACATAATGATAACCGATTTGTGACCATCCTCTATCTTTATGCCATCGATCTATTTCTTCAACCGAAACCTTTCTAAATTCAGGTGTAGCGGTACAATGAACAATAATCTTGTTTATGTCTCTCATAATTAATCTATTACTGTATTTCTCCAGGATTTTTTATTTTTCAATTTAGATTTAGCCTGAGCAGCAGACCACATTTTAGATATGTTCGTCTTGTGCATGCTTTGAGATCTACCTGAATAAGTAAGTATTTTATCTTCAAGTTTACCTCTTCCTTTCATGTATTTAATAATGAGTTTATTAAACTCTTGACCAGTAGTAACCTGATGTTGATACAGTTCTTCATCTGTAAGAGGTCTCATGTCTCTTCCTATTTTCATAGGTCTATTTTGAATTTTACCAGGATAAGCGTTATACTTATCTAAAAACTGCCATCTAGCATCAGAGCCTCTTAAACCTAACCAATGAGTATAAGGAATTACTGTTTCACCAGGATAACTTTTAGCCTGTTCACCAAACACATCGACTTTTGGTTGACCTGCTATTTGACTAAGTCCTGCTGCGTATAACAATGCGTTTTTAGCATCTCCTGCACTATATGAATTAGCATCAAATATTTTAGTCACCTGTCTAAATAAATTTAGGTTTTGTGGTAATGGTCTCATTATAGTACCTCCTACAGATCTAATAGATGTTTTACCTATACGCTGTAATGTTTTATTTAAACTAGAATCACTAACCGTATTAGGATCGTATTGAGATCCTCTACCATCTACTTGACCAAATATGGCCTCAGTTAATTCTTTCACAGATGTAAGTACAGATGAATCCATAATTAAGTTTGCTGAATTTGCATAAGCAATAGTTAATCTAGACATCATATCATCAAACACTTCTCCTTTTCCTCCTGTCATCTTGTGAGTTTCCATATAATTACCTATAATGGCCATTGGAATTGCTAAAGGAACTATGTTTCTATAATCCATAACTACACCACCAACTCTAAAAGAATATGGAGGTAGTGAAGCATTCTTCATATCGTTTCTAGTGTACATGTTAGAGTTGTTGTAACCTCCACCACTTACTTCAAAAAACGGTTCCTCATCATCATCTTCATATGCCTTAGCCGCAAGTGCTGCTAGACCTAAAAACGACATTGTACCAAAGTATGCTCTAGACATTTGTTCGTCTCTCATTCTAGATCCTTTTTCACCCAAACCATCCTTAGCAATGTATGCTCTTGCTAAACCTATACCAGGTGTAACATCGATCATATATTCACCAATTGAACCAATAATACTTGTAAAAGGTACAAATGATTTCAGGGCAAGTTTACCACCAAACCCTATACTTTGTGAATTGGATGCTTGTCTAATTTTATCAGCGACCCAAGCAATAGGTTGAGCAAAACCACCTGGTCTATTGTCTATAAACACCTGTGCATTACTAGCCAAGTTAGCGTCTGTAGCAATACCGTTTATTTCAGCCTCTTTCATGGCCTTCATGTATTCTTTAAACTCTTCAATGGTTCCATCGAAACCATCTTTTTCCTTCATCACCTCAAGTTCAGCATCTGATTTGTCAACAAAGTCCTCACTGTATTTTAAAGCAAGTGCTTCGTGCATTAATTCTCTTGCTCTAACAACTTCTATATTACTAAAATCAGTATTAGGATCAGCCTCACGCATTCTGTTCATTAAGGTTTCCATTTCCTTTTGTGCGGTTCTACTAACTTCAGTTGCTAAGTATAACTCTGATGCTCTCTTTCTTAATTGACTTTTAGGAACACCATCTTTTCTTAATTGATCTATCAGATAATTATAATATCTACCTTCATATCCAACTTTACTTATAAATCTATCAGTAGCATTTAACATTCTACCTACATACTTATAGTAATTGTAAGGGTTTGCTTTACCACCTTTAAATTCTGTAGTTTCTAAAACATTGTACTGACCACCATCTGGTGTGCTTTCAGAGTTCTGGTATTTATCTACTCTGGCTCCATTTTTCCAGATATCCATAGCCATATTATAGCCTTGCTGCATACCTTTTTTGTTTGTGCCAGAACCAATCTTTCTTATGAAATCAAAGTAACCACCTGTAAAGATTTTATCTATTCTAGACATTTCCATTAACGGTTGCAAAACAATGTTTGCACTACCTGATGTCACATTTAATACTTGCGTAGACGCACCTGATAAAAGTGCTGCGTATTGCAAACCAAAGAAGGTGTCTTGCCATGTGTAAGAAGGTAATACTGAATCCATATATTTATACATAGATCTCATAGCAACATTAGCAAGTTCACTGTTAGAAGGAGCGTCTTTAATTATAGAGTGTAACTCTTCAATTTTTGAACGCTGTTCTTCTGATAGTGTTGTGCTTTCTAATTTTTGTTTACCTCCAAAAAGCCTATGAATAAAATGACCAAACTTACTTTTATTGTCCATGTCCTCGTTGAACTTCTCCATGGCACGTTCAGTCCTGTCAATTAATGTAGCGGCTGTTTGTGCTGTCCAAGATCTTAATGCGGCAGATGCTTGTCCTGCTTCCGTAGCGTCTTTTGCTAAAACACGTTCTATTTTAGCCATTGTATCAATTACAGAATCTATCTCCGCACCTGAGGCACCCTCCGATCTAAGTTTACTGACTTTTAATCCGTAATGATGTAATGCTGCTTGACGTGCTAACTGTACTCTTGCTAACTCTTTAACGGTGGTATTACGACCTAGTAAATCTTTTATTACTTGTTCGTTTTCAAAACCACCTCTAGAATTTATATCCTCTAATACTAGTTCCATGGTTTGTTTCATATCCATGGTTTCGTAATAGTTGGGATTTTCGTTTACCCAATCATATACTTCCTGCTTTCCTTCATCGCTGTCCTTAGCATTTTCAATAGATCCTGTTTCAAATCCTCTTTGTCTAAAACCTTCAGACCCCATGAATTTATTAAGCAGCATTCTCGCTTGTTCAGTAGATAGTTCTTTACCATCTACTCTTTGAGAATAAATCTTAATTGCGGGAATAAGTTTAGAAGGCACCATGCCTTGTCCACTCAATGTAGTAAGTAATTGTGTAAGTTGATCAGGTAGTTTTGCCTGATCTATTCTTCTGTGTTCGACTGCTGAAATCGATCCGCCATCATTTGGCGATACAGTTCCAGAGAAGCGGGATCTATCCCCTTCATCTTGTTGTCTTTGTGCATCGACACTTGGACTTCCTTGTTGGGGTTCGACTCTTGTGGCCTTTGATTGGAAGTATTCCTTTGTGCGTGTTTTGCTAGTTCCTTTAAATATGTCTTTTGATCCATTTTCTATATTATTTAAGATTCCGTTGTATTGATTATTGTGAGCAACGAATGTATCTACATAATGGTTGTAAAAGTACAAAACATTTTCGTTATTCTCTAAATTTAATTTAGTTTCATGTGCATTATTACTCCAGTCACTAACTGCTTGCCTTACATTATCATCTGTAATATCCTCTTCGTTTTCAAAAACAAACTCTGGAACAAACTGATACTTAACACCTAATACTTTATTTCCTGCTTCATTAGTTATAAAAGTATAACCAGAAATATCTGTTTTTATTGGCCCTAACTGAACACCTTCTTTGTCTAAATTTTCTCTAGCGAAAGTAGATGCTTCTTCAAAACTCATTGGAGTTCTAAATTGCATTTCAACAGCAGGCCGAGCGTTTGGACGTTTAGCCAATTCTCTCTCCATTGTTTCAGGATCCATTCTCTCATCAATAGGTAATACCTCTGATAAGAATACAGATTCTTGTTCATGTTTCTTTGCAGACTCAATAGCCCTCTTTAAAACAGGAGTCATATCTTGATCCGACTTTACAATCATCTCAGCATCAAAACTTCTTTCAGGATATATTAAATACTGTCCCTGTGTCTCGTTTACTTTTAATGATACCAGGTCACCCTCTCTTAAGTCATTTTGAATAGACTGTCTTTCCTCTTCTATTATTTCTAAGTTATCTTTTGCTTCTAACTCAGGATCTGTATACTGATCTCTTTCTGTACTTAATCCTAAATAATATCTAGTGATATCATTTTTAGCAGCCTCTTCCCTAAAATCAGATTTCTTAGCGGCAGTTCCTTTTGACCATCCTTTCTTTAACCAAAGATCCTTTTCTGCAAACCATAAGTATGCCTGTAGATCATCAGGATCCATATCTAGTTTAGCCGAAGCGTTTTTAATAACCTCTTCCGCTAATTGGTAATCTGAAAAACCTCCTGCCTCAGCAGCATAAACTCTTTCATCTACACCTTGCTCGGCTCTCTCAGCAATTCTATATCTATCGACATTACCATCGTAAACCATTCGTCTTATTGTACGAGCAGCCCATAAATCAATGGTAGGATTTGTTGTTATACCAACAACATTTTCATAAAAGTTATTTGTTTTTGATTGCTGAGTTTGTTGCAACCAAATACCTGCTAACACCTTTGCAGCAGCAGGACTATTAATACCGTATAGTTTTGTAGGATTATCAGTTCTATATAAAGGGTTAGCCTTTGGCCATAGATTTAATAACTTTCTTTTTGTTTCGTTAATATCTTTAGGATCAGGCTTAAGTCTTGATTCGCTATAAGCAGTTTTTCCTTGTTTTTTTAAAGCGTTTACTGCTCTTCCTTTATATTCGTTGAAGAATTGATTTAATTCCTCTTCGTTTTCAAACTGTTCTACTCTATCAATAAACTCTTTATATTCTTCAATGTACTTGTCATAAGCACCCTTTGAATAAGCCTCTAATGCTTGAGTAGCATATTTGTAATTTTGCTGTACATCTGTCTGTCCTGAAGTTGCACCTAACAATCTACCAAAGAAATTAGTTCTACCTCCAAAGAGGTTTCTCATATTTAAATGTAAATCTTTATACCATCCTAAACCTTTAACTACTTCAGGTACATCCTTATTCGCTTCAAATTCATCTACAATTTTATCACCAATCAGATCTATTTTCTCTTCAATTGTTCCCTCAAAGTATTCATTAACTCCGTTAACCAAAGCATAAGACTGACCAGATATTTTAACTTTTAGTTTACCTGATTTTGTTTTAGTGAATTGATATTTACCTTCCTTCATCACAGGAGTAAGTTGTGATAGTGTTGGGTCGTTTTCTAATGTTTCTTTTAACGCATTAAATTCTTTTATTGCTTCACGCTCAGGGTTTTTATATCTCTGTGCGTCAATTGCGTCAACATCAATTGATTCTTTATTTGCATTAGGATCAATACTTGTGGCAGACATTATTTTCTCTGCACTTGAGTTTATAACAGCATCAATACTACTTGTTTTAATATCAAAATCTGCGTCACTAGGTAGGTTTAATGCTTGCTTAATTGCCTGTTTAACTTGATCAATTACTTTTTCAAACTGTGATTGTCTCTTAGGATCTTTAAATATTTTAGCACTTTTTTCACCAATAGCCTGTACTAAAGCCTCGTTTAGTGCTCTATCTCCATAACCGTTAGCAACCGCTTCTTTATGATACTTTGTACCTTTAATTAAAGCCATTGCTTTTTTATGAGCATCTGGATTAACTTCAGCCAACATATCCTCCCATATATGAGCAAACTCATGTATAGGTGTATCAAGCGTAGCAAGTTTAGGGTTTATATAAATTTGATTTGTATTTCTATCTCTGAACCCTTTGTTTTTTGCAGGATCTAATCCTCTCTTTTGAGCCTCAGCATTAAATACTTCTTGATCAAATTCTATTGTTGATCCTTTAAATACTCTTTGAAAATGATTACCAATTTTTTCTATGTCTTCCATAGATTCATTGGTGCTGTTTTCTGATTTAGGAGAAACTATGTTATCTATCTCATTAACAATACTAGTTTCTTCTTCTTTTGAAACAGTAGTTTCTTGCTCGTTAAAAACTCTAATACCTTTTTGACCTCTGTTATATGCAGCAGCCAATCGCTTCATTCCATCTAAAACATTTCCTTCATTATCAATAACAGCAGGAGCATTTTTATTCTTGCCATCATATACCATGTCAGGGTTTTCATCTACAAACTTTTTAAACTCTTTGTTTGTTTCGTATAATGTTTCAAGGGAAGTTCTTTTCATTTTGAAAGTTCTACCCTGAATGTTGTCAAGTTTAGTCTTTAAATCAGAATCTGTAGCACTATCTCCTATGTTTTCTATTACAGATACAACTTTACCTCCATCGACAATAGCACCTTGTTTAGGTATACCATTTTTGATTTCTGCTTTCTTTTCCTCTACAGTTGGTTCCGCAGACGTTTCTGCATCAGGTTGTGTAGGTGCATTCATAGAATTATAAACAACATCAGCCAACTCGGTAATCTCATTTATTTTAACCCCTGAGTCTTTTAATGGCTTTACTATAGTTTCATATACTTTAGCCTTTTCTAACATACCCTGGGCAGTTTCCTCAGTGAACTTAGGGTTCTTTTTATTTAATTCTTTTTGTACTGATTTTTCAAAGTTTGCATAGTCTAGTCCTGCTGTAGTCCAGGCTTCCTTCTCAAGTTGAGACGAAGATACTCCCAAGTTTGGAGATGCCATTAAAGTAGTTGCTGTAGCAGTTAAAATAAGAGTGTTAGTAAACTCTTCTTTAGACATAAACTTATCTACACCATATACTGGATTGGGAGAGTTTTGATCATACTTATATTTTTGGTAATTTTCAAATCCTCCTTGTACAAGTTCCTCTATTTCCTCAGATCCAACTTCTTTTAGATATGCTTTGGTACCTGCTTTTATTGCTGCTTGTCTACTTCCTGAAGATGCTAAGGTTTTTACCGCTTCTTTTGTGGCTCTTTGTCTCACACCCATCATAGCACCAACACCCTTTCTTGCTAAAGGGTTGTTAAATAGAGCACTAGTACCACCAGTAACAAGACCTATACTTAATGCCATTGCTTCAGCGTCTTCTGGATCAACTCCTAACTCTCTGGCTTCTTTGTTTGTAGAATGATATGCTTTAAAGAATTGGTCACCCCCCATTATAGAACCCGCTACAAGAGATCCACCACCTGTGTATGCTGCGGCAACTAAAGCAGGAGTCATTTCACCTACGGTTTTTAAAGTCATAGGTAATATATACATAGGGTTTTCAGATAAATCTGCTGCTGCTACCTGATCAGGTACATAAGCAAATTGACCTAAAGATGTATCCTTCCAGTTATCAGAAGAGAAAAAGTGAGATACACTATCCGCAGCCTTTTCTACTTGTCTGTCGTAAACATCATTCAGTGCTTTTTTAGCCTCCTTTTGTTCGTCAGACATAAAAAGAGATTCATTTATTTTATCAGCCGCAGCCATTGAAAATCCTGTTGGAGTTAAATATTTAGTATACTTACCTCCAAATTCAACAACACCACCTAAAAGATTACCAAACCCTTCAACTAAACCACCAAGCCCAACTGCTACAGAAGACTCCAGATATCCTGGCCCTGTTCCTGGTACACCTCCCATACCCATAGCACCTGACAACCTCATTGTTTGAAGCATGTCTTTTGCATCATTACTAACCAGATCGCTAAAATTAGCCTTCATATGATTATGATACTTAGATGCCATATCCTCATGAGACTTATACATTTTCATAAACTCATCATCCTCACGCAGTTCAGGCATGATTCTAAAGAAATCTTCATTTTTATCTACAAAATCATACAGGTTTTTGTCGTAGTTAGCAGCAATATATCTTAATGCATTTACTTTAAATTTTGTTCCTTGAAAGTTTCTTGCTTGCTTAGTAAATTCATATGCAGATCTAGGATCTTCAAAAGGATTTTCTCCTGGTTGGTATTTTTTATTAAACTCAGGATCAGTATGTCTTAACACCTGTCCGTATTGTATCAAATTCTTTTTTACACTTTCATCTGTTCCATCTGGCAATAAACCTGGTTGTGCAATAACACCATCAATCTCCTGGTTATTATACATTTCAGTACCCTTGTCTATAGCACCTTGTATTTTACCCCATTTACCTTGAGCATTATCAGGATTTGTTTGGGCATTTAATACATTTATAGAACCATTATTATTTTCATATTCAGGAAACTGAACACCTTCTAATTCAGGAAATAAATTTTCAAACTTAGAGTTTAACTCATCACCTTGTTCGTAACGACCTCTATTAAACGTGTTACCCCAGGCGACAGCGTCTTGAAATTGCTCCTGATTTAGACCAGGGATAACTCCTTGTATGTCTTGTATTTCAAAATTAGACATACCTGTATTCCTTGACTTTCTTAATTTATCCGCAAGAATAATTAATTTATCTTCTTTTTCCTCTGTACTTAAATCTACAAAAGGATCAACTCCTAAGATATCTTCGTCTTCCATATTTTATCTTTCCTGATTTAAATCAAATTCACCTGAACTTCCTGATACTTCATTAATAAAGTCTTGAACTTTTACTTTTGCTGTTTGGGATGGCCCATATGTTCCATCTCCGTTATCAACTTTAAAATCTAATATACCGTACTTTTTAGAGAATCTATTGCCATAATATTCTCCATGTCTTCTAAACCTAATATACTTGACTTTTTTATCAGTAATCTGTTTACCATCTTTATTAGTTACACCTACACTTGTATGCCCATTTCTAGCAAAATGAAGATTAACAGGCTCTAATGCTTTGTCAATTGCTTCACTGTTATTACTTGCATCATATATGCTTTGGCCTAAAACAACAGGATCAAAAGCAGGTTGTTGTTGTGATTGATCTTGAGCAGCATTTTGTCTTGATATAGCATCTGCTTTTGCTTCGTCTGTAAGTCCACTTAAATTACTCTGTCTATTTACACTACCATCACTAGACATAACACCTTTGCTTTTGTTGTAATAACTCCAGGCATCAAAGTACGTTTGACTACCAAATGTGTTTTTAGACATATTTTGAACTACTTGATTTGCAGTTCTATCATTGTATACTGTATACTGTGGGTCACCGTTCTGATCCATTCCTTCAAAGTAAAGTGTTCTTTCTTCGGTATTAGGATCAATACTTAAATAAACTTTATTTGGTCTAACATAATCTTCATTGATTGACCCATCTTGAATATTTTCTGTAACTACTCTAGCCAGTTTATAATCTGCCTTAGAGAAACTTGTAACATCTAACATTTGAGTTTCTATGCCATCACCATTTGTATCTATCATAGCAAAAGGAACTGAATCTGTTCCGCCTGGTAATTGACTTAAATCTAAGTTTCTAACTTGATCTATATTTGTTACCATGTCATTTACAGTATTTGCTTTTAACTGTAATGTTTTGTTTGCTGCTGAACCTCTATTAGGATCCTGAGGTCTACCTCTAAACTGAGTATCTTCTGACTCTTGGATTGATCCTCCAGGAGCAAGTTTCTTCATTTCTTCTAAAACAAACTCTTGTTCATAAACCTTTTTAGCATGTGGATCTAAATCTCCACCGCCATTTAATTTATGTTTTTCATTAACATAATTGTCCATTAACGTAGCAGCAGAATCATCTATACCTCTGTATAATTCAACCAATCCTTGAGGAGGTAATTTTGATGAATCAAAAGCAGGAACATACATACGATTCTGTGCATCATAAGTATATCCTGTAACAAACTTTTGTCCATCTACTGTTTTAGTAAATTTTGAAAACTCTGAATTCACATTACTCAACCCACCTGTTGCTTCCACCTTTTGTACTATTTCTCCAAGTTTTGATTGAAAATCTGTTCTAACAACACCATCCTTAATATTGTCTATATTGTTTTTAAAACCAGTAAATGAATTATCTAAATCATCTCTACTAGTATTTAAACCACCTGTTTCAATTGCATCATCTAGACTTGCACCCAAAGCATTACGCTCATAATACTTATTACTTGGATCTTGTTGAAACTGATCAGTTATTTCTTTAGCACCTGTAGTAATCTGTGCTTGTTTAGCAACATTAATACCTAGTCTAGCATTGGCCTCAGCAAGTTTAACTTGATATGCCTCTGAGTATGTACCCATTGTCGCTAGTTCTGCAATATCCTCTCCAACCTCAGCAGCCATTATATCAGAAAAATGTCCTGACACAATACCGTCTCTAAGTGCTTGGGCTTGTTCAAACTTTTTATTCTTTGCTTCTGTTATTGCTCTCGCATTATTTTGAACAGCCTGATTTAACTGTGCTGCTCCTGCATCCACAAAACCACCTCCAAAAAATGGGGCTAGATTTATTTCTGTGTCTTGACCTAGTAAAGTCGGTGTATATTTTGCCATAATTATGTTTTATTGGAAAAACCCAGTATTACCTGCGGCTGTTCCTGCTGTTCCCATATTTGCTAAACCTGCACCCGCCTGATTAATTCCACCAAAAGTCATTTGCCTTGACATAGCATCATTTGCTAGTGTACCCTGTACTTTCATTTTAAATGGATCTAATTCATTTAATTTAAATGCTTGATCTTTTGCTTGGGCTAGGTTAGTTAAAGATTCTCTATATCCAGAAATTCGTTGTGCTCTTTCTTGGGCACCCGCCATTCTGTTTTTTATTAATGCATCCTGCATTCCCGCACCTGCACTTGCACCAATTGCTAATTGATCTTCTAAAGATCCTGAAGCCGCTTGTGCTCTTGCAACTGTATTTTGTACGTTAGTAAACAAAGCATTTTTCATGTCTTGCTGTTCTGATAACCTACCATCTTTTCGGTTACGCATCATCTCCATGTCTTGAGATATCTCTTTTGGTATTTTATATTTAGGTCTTTGAGCAAGAAGATTCTCTAATCTTCTCTGTCTTTTTTTCTTGCCAAATATACCAGAAGCCGCTTGTGCCAAACCACCTAGTGCTTGAATACCTCCTCCGATTAAACCTGCTGTAACTATTCCTGCCATGATTTTTCTTTTTTATTATATTCCTCTATTGTAATAGAGTATAGTTTATCTTGTACTTTTTCAATATCTTCTATGTTTGTAGGGTTTTTATGCACATTAATAAATAAGCATTCCTCTGTACAAACAATAAATCTTTTTGCACCTTTAATCGATCTAGCATAGCAAGGTGCAATATGCTCTACTGTTTCCCCATCCGTAGTAACAAAGATTCTACCAGATAGTAAAAACCAAAAATGATCAGTGTGATGTATCGCACTAACCACAAATGATCCTTTTGGCATTCTCATTTTCCTCATATATAACTGATCTGAGAAATCATGTGTGATTTGAAACTCATCGTTATTGACTAGAGTTTTCCCATCTCCATAGATGCCTTCTTGATCATTATTTGCAATCATTACATTTTGTAAATCCTCTAGTTTTTGTTTGAAATTACTAACCTCAGATTTACCTTGTTTTTTGACTGCCTCCTCTTGAACCATTTGTTGTGTGTCCTTTACTAGTTATATATCCAATATTAGAGTGTTTAACCTCTAAATCTTGTGCTCTGAAAGTCATAAATACTTTTATATACTGACCTCTTAGTTTAGTCCCCTTCATCAATCTGTCTCCATATGTAGAATTATCTCCCACGTTTGGATCATTTGTATCACCAAAAATATCAGCATAAAATACACTTTCTCTTTTGGTATAGTCTTCTTTCAAAAGATCACTATTCATTGTCCAATTATCTATTGTCTCAAATCTAGTTATCCTTGGCTCTACATTTCCTTCAACAGCATGTGTTAAAAACACCTTAGATTGTGATGGTTCAATGTTTTCTACATAACAAACCTGTGTAGGAAAAGCACCGTTGTAAAAATAGTTTTTATTATCCGAATCATCATGAATATATAACCTCCCTTTTACAAATGACGCAAAGCCTGTTTTATATGTTGAAAAATACTCAGGAGTAAAAGAATATCTAGTAACCCATCTTTGTGCTGCCTGACTCCAAGCCAACGATTGTTTTGCTCCTGCTTGTACTTGTTCTACTATTTCTTCAACCTTTTTATAAACCTGTACATTTGTCTGCCATTGATAGTTACCTGTATTACTGTTGGAGTAATCAAAAGATATTACAGGATTTGAACCATGATTATTAGTTAAAGTTAATTCAATACCTGAGTTATTATACCCACTATTTAAATCATCTTCTGCAAATATAATAGCATCAGAATATCCTATTTTTATATCTAAATCTGTTTTTGGTGTTATACCTTCACCTTCTTCTACTATTTTAAAAACAACCCCACCTTTGTAGAAATCACCAACCGTCACATTATCTGTAGTTACTTCTTTTCTAACTGCCCTAACTCTAAATTTATGGTATTTACGTCTTCCAAAATATGCCCCACCTCCAGAGTTTGGATTGAAGGACATGCTAATACAGGGATTGTTGCTTTGTTGATAACTTGATTCATTAGAAGCCCAGTAGTTTTTTACAATAGCCCAACTATGATTTTTTCTCAATGGACTACCTCCTTGATTAATAATAACAGGATCTAATTCAGACATTAAATTATACAATGTGGCTAATTCCCAAGCATTTGGTAAATACCAATCATCATATGTAACACCACCAACCGTTCTTGATATGTCTGAAGCAATCTTAGCAGCAGAGGTCTCGTGCCCTGTTTGGTTGATTATTTGATTTGTATTGTATGCTCCATCTGCTGAAGTAGCACCTGCAAAATAATTTTCATTAGTTTGCCATCCTCCTGGCTCTACATAAGTTGCTCTTACATTACTCCAATGTATGTTTTGTGACTGTATATTTTGATAATCACTTTGTTGAATATTTTCTTCTGCTATAGTATGAGGAACACCTTCATGTATGTCTACTATATAAACAGTTTTACCTGATGTTGTAGGCACCTGATTGCTTATATCAAAGACAATTTTTATTTCGTCTCCAGGATTAAAACTTGTATCTATAGAAAAACTACTCATTTCTTATGGTTGATATGTGGAACTGCCTTGCGAAACAGATCCAGTTATACTTACAGGTCTCGCAATACCTGTTTCGTTTGATATACCATCAAAACTAGAAACCTTAAAGTATATATCTCTTGGGTTTCCATAATTCGCAGGTACGCTAATTGTTATTGAATCAACTGATTGGTTGTTTTCAAAACCTACAGAAGAATATCTTGGAACTAAAATCTGATCATTAGTATATAAATCAACTTGGATAGTTCCACTAACCGAGCCTTCTGGTAGACTTTTAAACACATCTATCTGCACTGGGCCACCATTACCATGAACTTCTGCTGTTCTAAGTCTAAATCCACTAATGCCCAAGTTGCCTGACTGTCTTTGCATAGTTTTCACAAGTCCATAATGTGTTCCTACACTATCTATAACATATGCCCTAAAGTAATGTGTTGTGTCTTCTACTAATCTAAGTACATTACTTTGGTAGTTTTGAGGGTCTTCAGTCATTTCTCCAGACACCAAAATCTTCTCTACATCTATATAACCTATTTGTGGGTCTGTTTCAGTAGTTGACCAAACAAAACCATATTCTGATACAGTCGCCTGGTTTTGATAAACTGTTCCTTCAAATCTATTAATATCAGCATCATACGGTTTTGTTTCGATTTGTGATGGCTTTACATTTGCTTGTCCTGTAGTTTTAGGAACACAAGATCCATAACTAGTTCCGAAATTAGATCTTAAGAAAGGTTTCACATAGTAAGTAGTACTAGGTGAAAGATCAGATGCTGTAGTATTAAAATCAACCGCATCCGAAGCGGAAGTTCCAACCACAATAAGTGTTACGTCTGAATCTCCAATTGCAGGATTACTATTTGTTTCTGAAATTACAAAACCAAAATCAACAGGAGTTTCTCTATTTAAAACGATGCCACTTCTAAAGGTTAATGATGTTGTTGCTACATTGGTAAAAACAGGAAGTGAAATTACTGCTCTTTTTAAAGGTCTTGATTCAATTGTTATAGAATCAATATCTTCATCTATTCCTGAAATATTAATATTAGAATTTCCTGATAAATAACCAATTGTTTCCGAGCCTTCTGTAATTGGAGTGGCAGTTGTTGATATTCTATTAGTAGGTATAATAGTACAAGCACCTTGAGAGCATTCTGAAAAGTTTATTGAATTTTCATCATCATTACCAAATTGCCAAAATCTCCCAGTAGTAATAGGTATAACTATTGATCCTGAAGATACTGTAATTTCTTTTTCTTCAAAATTCTGTATAGTACTATCTACAGCACCATTTATTCTTATTGGAGTATTACCATTAACAGTTTCTCCAAAATCAAAACTTGTATCATTAAAATACAATTTAGGATTTAATACTACTACTTTTCCTCCAGATAATTCTTTAATTCTTGTTAATTTAATTGTTATTTGTTCTACGTCACCCCCAACATTTGACACTGTTAAAGACCCTGAACCTGAAATATATTGGCCATCATTGTTTGGAGAATTAAAACCTCCAGACGTTGAATTGATGATAGTGATGTTTGTGTTCTCAGGCTCTTCTATTGCATCCGAAGGTATGCTAAAACTAAATGGTGAGTCAAATGTTATTTGGCCTACACCACTAGTTACTGTAACAGTTCCTGTTATATTCCATGGGCCAAGTATTGTGTAGTTTACAATCTTATCTGTTGGCTCTTCACCTATATTTGTAATATCAATAATTGGTGTATCTGGGTAATACGGATCTTCTTGTAAAACCGTAACTACTTCACCTGTACTAGGTAGTGATATAATATACTCAGAGTTATAATCATCATAAGTACCTATAACAAAATTTTTAATTCGATCACTTAAGATAATGTTTGATTTTTCCTTAAAAAAGGTTTTCATTTTATTATCTCCTATTGCAGTCAATCCATTAGAATCATATCTAATAACTGTCTCATTTTTAACATCAAACCAAAATGCTGTACCTTCATTTACAACTATAGATTCAGGATGCATTGTACCATAAGAACCTTTTAATGTATTCATGGTTCCAATAACTCCAGAAGAAACTGCTAAAAATTGACCTCCACTAGAGGTTTGTTGTAACTGCTGTTCTCCAAGATATATACCAGTTGTTTCATTTTCAGAAATAGCCAACATTACAGAGCCTGTAGATTGAGTTTTACTAGTTATTTTTAATGCTCTTAATGGGCCAGTAGCGTCATCCAATCTCTTTTCATCTAATGCACTAAACTTAGATAAACCATTTATTTTACTTCCTGGAATTTTTGTTTCGCTAAATACAATTGCAGTCGTCTTTTTCTGACTACTTACTTCTGATGGTACTAAATTAGGTTTACCTGTGATTTGAGTCCAATTTAAAAAGTAATCATTACTTGGATTCATTGATTCAGCAGCGTAAGGAAATTCATCAGTATAATCTATGTTAATAGTATGATTTCCATCAATATTTCTACCACCACCTCTTTTCCTTAATACACCTTCATAAATCATATGTATAGTAGATCCATCATTCTTACTTACCTCTTGAGCCTGTGCTGACCCTTGATAATTTAGAATATTTAATTGGGTTTGTCCACCATTACCTGACGGATCAACAACCCCTCTTCTAAATGAAAAATTATCCATATCTCCTTGAGCCGCTGCCATTACAACAGACCCAAAACTGCTTTCCCAAAATAATTCTTCTATATTATCATAAGTTCTAGTAACTGATGAAGCAGGATAAGTAACCTCCCAAGTTCTTCTATCCTCACTAGCAAGCAAAGTACCTCCCTTGTATTCTGTGAGGTATAGTCTAATTTCTGAGTTTATTAATATAGTTCCATTTGGAGGTGAAGCCCAAGTAGCAGTATACCTTTTATGTTCCTCATTCATTCCAGAGTTATCAGCAATCTTTGCATTTACAACCCATCTGTCATCTACAGTATGTCCTGTTGTACTTTCAAACTTTATAGTAACACCATTATCTAATGTTTGTGTGTTACCTGTTATACTTACTTCACCACTATAACCTACGTTTGTAGTATACTGAGTTCTTGTTCTTTTTCTCCATCTGAATTTATCAGGAGTTCCCGTAGAAGATATTTTAATGTCATATCTAAGATCTAGATTATGACTTCCATTATTTGCACCTGTATTACATTCCAGGTCATTTTCACCTTCTCCGTAAAATATAGGATAATCTATATATTTTATTTCTCCTCTAAGTTCATGATCTTGACCACCTTCTGTAGAAGATTTTCCTTCAAAAAAATAACTTTCTAAAGTACTCGTGTCGGCTATAAGTTTTCTTAGATAAACATCTCCAATTAATTCTCCAGTTGTATTTGAAAAAGATGCGTTACCGCTAGAGTCTCTTAATATCCTCCCATTAAATGCTTCATAATAAAACTCATTAGGCTGTATTTTATGTGGACTATATATTTCATAAACAACAGCATAATCTTTATTTGATAATGCACTAGTATTTAAATACTGTTCATCATTTAAATCATAAAGGTTGGTTGTGACATACCTTCCTGACTGTCCTGTTACTGCTGCTTCGATTACACCATCATTCGTGATTAACTTAACTCTATCCCCCTCTTGATATGTATATCCTTGCTTATATGATGTTAGGTCACCCAAACCAATTGCACATCCTTCAAAATCAGGCCTAAACGAAACATGTTCTGCATCAGAAAATGTTCCATTTGGAGTATCTGATATTGCTTTTCTATCATTCTCGTCATTTATAGGATATGTTTTTTCTACATTTACAGTGAAATTCCCTGTAGATGCAGTTTTATAATATCTTACTTTATCTGACAGATTTGATATTGTAAAATCTTTAGTTAAATTCTTAGTTCTAACTATAGCATAATATTCAGCCCAATCTGGTATTTTACTTGCTAAAGATTGATTTAAATTAAACCTAATAGATGAATTATATGTTGACAAAGTAACACCTCTTTCAGGTGTTATAACTTTTAAACTATCGTCTGTTAATACACCTCCTGTTCTGCCTGCAAAATCAAAAAAAGCAATACCTATTTGGTATGCTGATGAGTGTGCAAAACCTACCTTTCCACCTCTATCTCTATCATATTGATTAAAACTATCAGTAAAAGATTGTGTTAACAAATCTAGAGAAATATCTTCTGAAGTGATTTGTTCAGGATTTAATCTTCCTTCTTTTATATTGCCAAGAAACAATCTGTTTCGTGCTATACTTAGTGCTTCTGCTTCGTAGGGAACTGCATCCGATAGTTTTATAGAGTTAACATCATCAACAGCAAAACCCAAAACATCATTATAAAAATCAGCAGTTATTACTCCAGACTGACTTTTGGTTTGATTAGTGAATTCTGTTTCATGAGTTTTACTATCAAATTCTTTCCATATAAAATATGATGTATCAGAATCAAATTTAACTGCGTATTGTACTTTATGTACATCTTGAGATATACCAGTTTCATCAGCCTCGAATTGAGGGAAGTCAACTTTAATTTTTTTAGAAGTTGCATGATTCTCATCATCCATATCTTGATTAGGATAATGATATGATGTAGGTGAAAAAACACTTGTCTCTCCATCTTTATAAACATATCTATAAGCAAAAGTATGTGCTCTAGATTTTAAAAAAGATGTATCTCTCGTATCGTCCTCTTGAACTGTAATCTTAAGAGGCAACATTGGAGGTTTACGAATAAGAGTGACTATTGATTTTTTTATTGGTAGATCATATGGATCAGCGTCATATAGACTGTTATTGGCTGCAATACCTCTCTCTACGTTTATTCTAAATGGCTCTTTACCATCTATACCTGTCCAATATAATATATCATCTATATATGCTATTCCTGTAATTGGCTTTTCAGGATCGAAACCTAACCTGTAGGATGTCTCCATATTACTATCTGCAAGCACTTTATAAATGTTATCCTCCTTGGGTTTATAACAATAAATACTAGACGCTTTATACCTTGTCGTTGAGTTCTCATCAACTATAAAATAAAACACATTATTAGTAGTAGGATCCTCATAAGTTCCTATACATTTGCTTTTAGATGACAAGTCTCGTGCGTTAGGAATATACCTTGTTCCATTTACATTAGAAATTGAACCCGCTTTACCCTCAGATGAAGAAACCACTCTTACATTAAGAGCATCTAAATTATCTTGACCAGTATGGGCAAAAAAGGAATCATCGGCATTGATACCCGCTATAAATGTTTTTTTTGAATTCTCCATTCTTAAGATTTGACAGCAGCATATGTATGTGATCTTAAAGATTTAAGAACATCATCCATTGACAACTGATAATTTCTACTTCTATATCTTTTATGTGCCTGTATCCACTCTTCTTTTGCCATAAGTTTACTGTTCATTGGTACAGTTCTATCTTGCTCTGTAACCCTCCATAAAATATATCTCTCTATTGGTTCAGCAGCGTAAGCAGGAACCGAAGTGGGTTGGTCTTTATAAGCCAAGTTTGTGGCTATATAATCTAAAACAATGTACTTAACTAGGTGTAAAGAAGGGTCTAGCATTATAACACCTCTTTCTGGTATGACCATAAAAGAGTTTTTATAACCAGGTTTATGACCATAATGCCTTCCTATATGTTCGCTTTTATCATTTGAATGGCTATCGTTATTATCATGTATTAATCCTTGATCAGTTTCAACATCAGGATATGGTATTTGTGTACCATTACTATCCCTATTTACTAACCTATTAAAAGAATCTTTTTCTATAAGTTTTTTTACATACTGACCATTTGACCAACCAACTCTAGCATAATCAACATAATCACGAGGCAGAGAGATTTCATTGTTTTGATTAACAGCCACCTTTATAGATTTTATAGTATATGGTGAATCGTAGCCTATTTCTCTTACAGCCTTTAGACCATAATGCAAATACTGCATATAGTAATGTATAGGCTTCTGAGTCGTTAACAAGGCAGAACGAATTATTTCGTCTAATTTATATACTCTCATATTTGATTATTTGTATCTGATGCTTTATCTACCACTTTAGGTAATGCACCAATTAATGTTAAAACCTCTTTTACTACCGCTTCTTCCATCTCAATTGGAATCTGTAAATAATCATATTCACCTATTACATTTGGATCTACAATTAATAACTTAACTCTTAATGCTATTTTTTCATTGTCAGGATGAATATCAAATAAAGGATAACGTATAAATACCGTTTGTCCTTCTACCCAATAATATGGTTGTAACTCCATTAGAAACAAGCCTTCTTGTTTCCTAAGATGATGTTGTTGTCCTGATTCAATAGGTATGAATTCTGTAGAACCCTGATCATCTGTTACAGACCATATACCCATATTTCTAGGAAGAGATATTGGCATAACTGGTAGTCTCAGGTAATAATCCCTTGAGATTTCTTTTGATTCAACCTTTTCTCTCACCACTTTATAAGTAGTTATTAAAGTGTGAGGAGGATAATCTGCTCCCAAAGGCATGTTTACCGATAAATGTTCAGTCTTTAACAGCCTATTAATAACCTGAGAAACAAGTAACGCTACATCTTCTCTTGATATTTCTTTTTCATCATTTGTGCTACCTCCTGCGGAAAGCCTTAATATTTGATCTATTATTTTTCCCTTTGTTATCATAGCCCTGTTTGATTTTTAACCTCTGCATATTGATATACATTTACATCCTCTATATGTATACCTAAAGAAACCAAGGCTTTATTTATAATGTCATTTATACAATCTTCTGGCCATTCAAGATCAAAACTAGGTAACAAAGTATAAGTTGATCCCGCAGGAATTACAGTTCCATTTGGTAGCGTTAATGTGTTTTGGGCAGTGTATGTAACACCACTTGAGGTACTATTATGTACAACCTTTCTACCATCCACTACATAACTAAACTTAGGCTTACGAGGCCTGGTTAAATACATTATATAACCCTCGTGCTTAACTTCAGGAAATAATTGAATCTTGTTACCTGAATCCCCAAGTATTCCGACAGGCGATGTAGTTGAAGGAGTTGCTACTTGAGAAATTAACCTATCTGCTAATTGATCTTCACTTACTATTTTGACAGGATTTTGTGTCTTTATAGTTGTTGATGTTCTACCTATAGATATAACACCTGTTGCTTCATCCAACTGACTACTAATTACTGGTGCATTATTATATGTGCCAGTAACATACAACCCTAATAAATGTAGATATTCTGGATTATTACCTCCGCCTGAATTTGTAAAATTACCTAGATCTATAACACCCGCAGTTGAAGACTCAAATTGTCTTCTCATTTTAAAATATCTTAAATCATCAGATACTTTTTGTGTTTGACCGTAAGCAATTGGCGGAACTGGTCTGCCTGGCTGATATTGTTTAGGGTTACTATATAACTCCATAAACTTTGACATTTGACCCCTATCTAATGCGGCATCAATATCTTTGTGCGAAACATACCCAGTAGTCTCCTTATTTAGTATAAAGACTATATAATCATGAATCTCCTTTATTGTCATCTTTTTCTACCTTTGTAGAAGGCTGATCAATAATCTCCCCTGTCATTACATCAATTTGGCAATCTCCATAACTTTCTTTTAAGTCTTCAGATAGTTTTTTCATTTCTTCACTTACATCTGTAAACTCTACTCTTAAGTCAGAAACTCTTTTTTCTAAATCTCCTTGCATTAATTGTGTATCTCCAAGAGCAATTTTGATATCAATCTGCTTCTTGTTTAATTCTTGAATTTGTTCTAGGTGTTTTTTACTTACTTTTTTCATTTTAGAATAATTAATTGTTACTTATTGTTTGCTCTACAAATAAAAGAAATTAATCTTTTAGAGTGATTATTATTTATGCTTGGTATTGTAATTAAAAAAAAGAGTTACTTTCTAGGTTGACAATAGATATTACTTACTGTAAAACTTGATTCTGTCTTACCAGGATTATACATGGTAACATAAATATAAGTTTCGCTTGATCCATTTATTAGAAGCCTTTCTTCTCCTTTAGTTATCTCTTTATATAAATCCCATTCTTTTGCAATAGTTGGATTGTATTTAGGATCTCCGTTTGGATCTATATAAACTTTCACTGTTTCAAGACCATCTACAGCAAAATCTATTATCATCTGATCATATGTGTTGTCTAAAAATTGTAATCTAAAATAAGAGTGTTGCTGTTTGCCAAATCCAGATAACAGATGTGATTGACCACCAAGTTTTGATGCTGATGTACCTGCTCCATCTGTAAATTCCATCATACCATGATTAATCAATTTAATATACTTAGGAGGTGTTGCATCATGATCATAACTAAACCATTGACTAAAACGGTCTACTTTAGCACCAGTATCTCCAGGATAATGTTCGCTATTTGTGTTAGTCACATCGTAAGAAATAACACTTCCATTGTCTTTACCACCATTTATTAGATCTTGTAATGATATAGCACCTGGAATATCTACACTAGCATTATAGTTATTTTCTGATTTCTCTTTAGATAAACCTGATAAACTTATTACTCCTTCTGATGGTACTGCCATTATTCTGATATTTCATTCCATGGTAATGGAGTTTCTACAAATTTCTCTGCTTCTTCTATTTCTATTTGTTCATCTAAAATTAGAATCGCTGTGTTTCTTTCATCGTCCTGGTTTACCCAATTTTGAACCTCACCTTTATCTATATCTATGAACTGCTTAAAATCTTCTGTAGGAGGCTCTAGGTCT
>Ga0228662_1000179_pt1 | contig 34836 bp, 29 predicted proteins | sample 76DmetaG_FD_183173 | JGI IMG/M metagenome (GOLD analysis project Ga0228662, IMG submission 183173) | Seawater microbial communities from Monterey Bay, California, United States - 76D | ecosystem: Environmental > Aquatic > Marine > Coastal | place: USA: California | collected 2016-11-10
CATCCATGAACGTTCTTTTTTTGCAAGAATACGTCCAAAGTCAATTGTTCCTTTTCCAACAGGGGCAAAACGACCTTTTTCATCCATGTCTTTCACATGCCACAACTTAAATCGTCCGGGATACTTTTCGAAATACACTAATGGGTCTGCACCTGCTTTTGTCACCCAATATAAATCCATCTGAAAATTAACAAATTCTGGGTCGCAATGTTCAAGTAGATAATCGATAACCACTTCCCCATTAGCATCGGCTGCAAATTCAAAATCGTGATTATGATACAATAGCTTCAGTCCCATTGCCTTTGCTTTCTTTCCTAAAACATTTAAAATATTGGCTAAATTTTCTGCTCCACCTTCCATACTCATTCCCTTTGCTCCTGACTTAAATAGTCCCATGGGAGGAATGGGAACAACAAAATATTCAAATCCAGCCGCTTTTACATCTGCCATCATTGCATCCGCATTATCCAAGGAAACATCAGAGTTATGTGAACTCAAAGGAGTGAGGTTAAGTGAACTCAAAAGGGCCTTAAACTCTAGCGGAGAATAATCATAAAACTTACCCTCTTCATAGCCTGCTGCTTCAATCGCCACATAGCCTGCATCCGCTACAGCCTGAAGGGTTGTTTTAGGAGATTTAGCCATGTCATCTCTGAGCGTGTATAGTGCCAAGCCACCGAAAGCATCTTGCGCAAAAAGAGTTGAAATGTTTGAGAAAAAGAAAACAAATAGACTTGTTATAAAAAGAGATATGGTTTTGTGTTGTTTCATTAATTTTATTTTTGATAAATGTAAGGGATTAAATAAAACAGGGAATTGTTTTACCGTTTTTTAATTGTTAAATTTTCTCTAAAAAAAACACTTTTTTAGTTTCATTAAGGTGCTTCAAAATATACTGCAGTTCCCTCCCAATCGGGATCCGCTGCTCCTATCCAAGAGTTTGTCAAAGTATCCAACGCCACAGCATGAACGCGCCCAAATCGTGCTTTTTCATCAATCATTTTAACAGGAAACACGGAAGGATCCAACTTGGCATTCAAAGACGCTAAACCTTCATGAGCTTCTATCCAAAGTGAGTCTTTATACGGATAGACCCGTGGCAACATAATGGATTTCTTTAGCGTATGCTTTTCAGAAAAATAACGGTGTGCAACTTGAGTAACTGCTGTTACAATTCTACTACCACCCGCAGCACCCAATGCGAGTAACACTTGATTGTTTTTTGTAAATAATGTAGGGGATATATGCGAATTAGAACGGTCTCCAGGCTTGTACTCTCCTAAGTAACCTCCTAGGGTCACCGCATATAAAAACCCAAGATCTTCTGTTGCTACTTTAGAACCCATATTAGGGCCTACGGTTTGTGTTAAAGAAACTACATTTCCATCGGCATCAGCGGTAGTTAAATGAGAAGTATGTCCCATGGCAACTGTCCAAGACTTGGGTAATTCACTTACGATTTGAGCAACTCTTTTATGGGTTCCTCCTACTATAGATTCAGCGATACTTTTAGCATTGTCATAAGATAGTATTTTGGCTAAAGAGTCTCTATCTACCTGATGCTTTCGGTGGGTATAGGCTATTTTTGTTGCATCCCCAACAGCTAGCGCCCATTCTTCCTCAGTAGTTGAGTTAGGTAAATTATCTAAAATTTGTAAAATCTGAATGCTTATCGCTCCAAAAGAGGGAAGGTATAAACTATGAATCTGATTGCCCTTAAAAAGACCTGTAACAATTTCTGAATCTAATGCTTCATAGTTTTTCAAATCCTCCAATGTCAAGATTCCCCCATTGGACTGGATATCCTCTACCATTTTTTCGGCAACTGCACCTTCATAAAATCCCGCTTTGCCTTTGGCTGCGATTTGTTTTAGTGTATTGGCTAACTCTTTTTGAATGATCAACTCTCCCGCATTAAAAGAGGTTCCATCTTCTTTTAAAAAATGCTTTTTAGTACCCTTAAATTGAACTGTAATTTCCCTGACACTTTGTTGTCTTATCGCTTCCCCAGGCAATAACTGAAAACCATTTTGGGCATACAAAATCGCAGGCTGCATTACTTGTGACAAAGTCAGCTTTCCATGCTCTGAATGAAGTTTTAAAAGTCCAGCTACTACACCCGGTATTCCAATGGTTTTGTACCCGTAGGCATTTTTTTCCTCTGAAGGAATATAATTTTTTGGTACTTGCGTAGCAGCATCTACTCCCCCAATTTTACCCGTTTCGGTTTGATAAATAGCCTGAAGTCTCCCTCCAATTCCACTCATACTAGGTTCAACCACAGCAAGGGTGAAAGCAGCAGAGACTGCAGCATCAAATGCATTTCCCCCCTGTTCAAACATCGCTTTTCCCGCTAAAGAGGCCAGAGGATGTGCGGCAGCAATAGTATTGTTGAGATAGGGTTTAATTATTTGTTGCTTGCAGGATACAAACACGATTAAAAAAACCAAGCTGAATTTAAATGAAATTTTATGCATTTTGAAGTAAAAGAAGGTTCGCACTAATGTACAAACCTTTTGAATTAATTAATCCACAAAAAAAGTTAAAACCATACAGATGAATTTTAATCCAAAAAATTATATCTTCCCAAGAATAATTTTGACTATTAGTAATTAAAAAGGAATAGAATCACCTTATTTTTTTCTAATAAATAAGGGTTGGATACACTAATGAAAAAAACACTTGGGCTAAGTAGACAAATGGGGTTATTTGCTGTCATTGCTACAGGGGTCTCCTCTATGGTAGGAGCTTCTATAAACGTTGTTCCCTTTATGATTCATAGAAGTGTTCCCAACATAGGCCCCTATGTCTTGTGGGCTTTTGCTTTTGCTGCTATTCCTGCACTATTTGCGGGCTTGGCCTATGCCATTCTATCCTCAGCAATGCCCAGGGCAGGAGGAAGCTATTTATACGCTAGTAGAGGTTTAAATCCTTATTTAGGTTTTGTTGCCAGCTTTTCTCAGTGGTTTGGCTTATCGATAGTTATTGGAGTTATTGCCTATATCTCTATTCCTTTTATAAGGGATATTGCCTACAGCTCTGAGCTCTATGGTTTGGCTGAGTTACTTGATATTTCTATAGTGCGTGTAACAATGGGGTTGAGTTTAATATGGGGGTTTGTTTACTTAAATATTAGAGGAATTAAGTCCTATACCAATCTTTTAATTCCAATGGTAATTGTCATTTTTTGCTTGGGAAGTATTGTGATATTATCAGGCTTATTTTATGATGCAGATGACTTTCTTGTGGCACTAAAAGAGAAAGAAGGTTTGGCTCATGTGCTTTCCCCTAATCCCAATTTTGAATGGCGTATTTTTTTAGCTGCAGCCGCTATTTTGTTTTCAAGTTTTATTGGATTTGATGCCATTGCACAGACAGGAAGCGAAGCTAAAAATCCAACTAGAAATCTACCCCTAGCCATCCTCATTGCCATTTTAGGAGTTGGCCTTTTTTATTTTCTCTTTACCGCATCGGTCTATAAAATAATTCCGTGGAGTTATATTTCAGAACAAGCTCAAATTAAAGATATTACAGCTCCGGGCTTACTGAGTTATGTCTTACCTAAAGGGCTTGACCTTCTCATTTTGTTGGGTGCAGCAATTGCTTTGATCAATGATTTACCAGCCATGTTATTATCAGTATCGCGCCTCATGTTTGCCTGGGCAAAAGATTCCATTTTCCCAAAACAAATAACCAAAATTCATCCCAAAAACAAATCTCCATACATCGCATTAATGTTAGCGGGAGTGATGTCCAGCATTGGAGTTTTGGGCTCTCACTTTGCAGGTGATTTTTTCCTAGGAATTGACATCATGGTTACTTCAATGTTAGTTAACTTTTTATTAATGAGTGTCACCCTGCTCACCCTAAAAAAATACAATCCTAAACTAAGTCAGGAAATCAAAATTATAAAAAATAGAATCCTACAACTCATCATTGGATGGGGTGGCATAATTTTCCTTACTGGATTTTTAATCATTCACCTTTATAAAGATCTCACAAGCGAAACAGAAGCATGGTATTTTCACTCCACTTATGTATGGCTTATTGTAATGGGTCTAGCGAGTATCGTCTTTTTCTATCAGTGGAAACAACTCCAAAAAAAGGATACAAGCTTTTATCAACACTTTAAAAAATTACCAACCGAGTAAACATGAAAAAAACAGCATTATTATCCCCTACCCTTTCTATTCCCAGATTGATCATTGGCTTATGGCAAATAGCCGATATGGAAAAAGAAGGGCAGCAACTTGATCCTATCAAAACAGCAGGCTATATGAATGAATATGTAGAGGCAGGGTTTACAGCTTTCGATATGGCAGATCATTATGGATCCAGTGAAATCATTGCTGGGAAATGCAAAAACAACCATCCCAAGGGCACTTCTATTCAATTATTTACCAAATGGGTGCCAAAACCTGGGAGCATAGATAGGAAAGAAGTAAGACACGCCATTGAAAATGCCCTGGACAGAATGCAACAATCTAGTATTGATATGATGCAATTTCATGCTTGGAATTATGCTGATCCTAGTTGGTTAGATGGACTTTCGTTTTTAAAAGAACTCAAAGAAGAAGGATTGATTGAAGCCATTGGTGTCACCAATTTTGATGCCCACCATCTTCGAATTGCTTTGGCACATGGTATTCCTATTGTAAGTAATCAAATCTCTCATTCTGTCATAGACCGTCGGGCAATGAAGACTATGCAGCTTGTATGTGAGGAATTTGGTATTCAAATCTTAGCCTATGGTACTTTGGCAGGTGGGTTTCTCTCTAATCGGTGGCTGGGTAAAAAAGAACCTGCCATAGACACCCTACCCACTTGGTCCCAAATGAAATACAAACGTTTCATCGATGCTGCTGGTGGATGGAACGTTTTCCAACAACTACTCGACACTTTAAATCAAGTAGCCATTAAACATGCAACATCGATTGCCAATATTGCCAGTCGATATGTTTTAGAAAATAAAAGTGTTGCAGCTGTAATTATTGGTGCTCGCCTTGGAGAAAGTGCCCACATCCAAGAACACCAAAATTTAATCGATATTATTTTTGAAGCGGATGATCTCATCCAGATTGAAAACGCAATTGCACTGCTCTCCCCTGTTCCTGGAAATTGTGGTGATGAATATCGTAAACCTCCCTTTTTAACAGCTTCTGGAGACCTCAGTCACCATTTAGACACTCGCCCAGCAGTCTATTCCGCAGTTGATAAATCACCCCAGAGAAAACATGTTTATAGCGGAACGGTATGGGAAGAATTTGCTGGATATTCGCGTGCCATAAAAAAGGGAAATCGGATTCTTGTTTCTGGGACAACTGCTACCCACGGCAACCAAGTTGTAGGAGGAACAGATGCTGCAGCCCAAACTCATTTTGTAATTGACAAAATTGAGGCAGCCATTGAATCTTTAAACGGATCATTAAAAGATGTGGTTCGAACTAGAATTTTCGTAAACAGTATAAAAGACTGGGAAGCAGTGGCTCGTGCACACGGTCACCGATTTAAAAACATTGACCCTGTCAATACGCTCGTTCAAGCTAAACTTGTGGGTGATGGGTATTTGGTAGAAATAGAAGCAGAGGCCCTTTTGGATGAATAAACCCCAAATTAATTTGCTTATTTTCCATAGGCCTTAAAATACCTTGCCCATTTTTTCTTTTCAAACTGGTTAATTTTCTTTTCAAAAGATAGGATCAAATTTTTAGCAACTTCAATACGATCCCAATCTTGCTTTGAGGGAATCATTAGTCTTGAAACAGAGGCTTTTAAAGCTTCATTTGTTGCAGAATAAGGTGTGATTTTAGAGCTTTGCCATGCTCCAACTTGCCGATCTACAGCCTTGTCTCTCCCCATTAACTTCAAGAGTAATAATTCCTCTTTTAACTGATTTATCTTAAGCACTTCACTTTTATTTGGTTGGGTTGAATTGGACAACCGATCTAAAGTTGAATTTATCTGTTTTTCCCATGAATCCAATTTTACTAGTAAACCAGAAAGTAACTTAACCTGTCGGTCTATTGCCTTTTGATAAACATGTAATTTCTTATCAACCTCTTGGTCCAAATCAAATCTTGGATCAGCAACCACTTTAAGGGTCTGTTCACTGGTCTCATCCTGATACCTAAATTTTACGGTATACACTCCCGGTAAAACTGGAATTCCTCGTGAATCCTCATGAATCCATGCGCCAGGTAGGTTTGCCTTTTCTTCGTCCAGTTTCCAGATAAGATAATTAAGTCCTTTCTTTAAATCGTGCCCTACTACCGTTTTAAGAACTTCTCCTTTTTCATTGTAAATTCTTGCAGTAATCGAGTCCATTTCACTGGGTGAAGCCTTTAAAAAGAATGGCATCTCAATTTTTTGAAACACTTTATTTTCCCCTTCAAAAGTTGTATTAAAACCAGACCAGATATTCCCTGGAGGATTAATAAATAGCCCTTTTACCTGAACAGCTTCATTCATGGGAAGCGCAGTTATTTTTTGCATTGATGGATTAGACACCAAGGCTCTTAAACTCAATAAATCATCCAAAATCCAAATGGCACGGCCAAAAGTTCCAACCACTAGTGCTGATTCCTTTTCTTGAATGACTAAATCCATTGTTGACACCCTTGGGAAGCCATTCTTAAAAGGAGTCCAATCTCTTCCCTCATTGATACTGATCCATAAACCGTGTTCTGTGCCTAAAAAGAGTAGGTTTTTTTCAACAGGATCTTGAACAAAAGAGAGTGCATATCCTTTCACATCGTTCGCGTCAATAATACGTGACCACTGTTTTCCATAATCTTTCGTTTTGAAAAGGTAGGGAGCATAATCACCCTTTCGATAATTATTGACAACCACCCAAGCCGTCCCTTCCTCATATCGTGAAGGGTGAATTCGAGCTATCCATGCTTCATTGGGGAGTTCATCAATTTGTGGCGTTAAATTTTCCCATGTGGCACCTCCGTTTTGAGTTAACTGAACCTGACCATCATCTGTCCCAACCCAAATTATTTTTTTATTGAGAGGACTGGGAGCAATGGAAAGAATACTGTTATAATTTTCTGCACCAGAAATATCGAGTGTTAACCCCCCATAATCCCCCTTTTGATGATCTGTATTATTGGTGCTGAGATCAGGAGAAATAATCTCCCAGGTGGCCCCTTTATCTTCTGTTTTATGAACATATTGTGAGCCGTAATATGCAGCTTTTTCATCGTGTGGATCTTTTGCAAATCCTGCATTCCAATTAAATCTCAACGCCTTTTTTGTTGAAATGGGTTGAGGAGCGATACTCTGATAATATCCTGTACGCTTGTCATACCGATAAAGGTCTCCATTTTGTGAAGTTCCATACCCAAACCTAGAGTTGTCCTTATCTGGAGCAATGTAAAAACCATCGCCTCCCACAAGGTATTGCCAGTATAAGGTTCTAATCCCACCTCTTTTCCAAGTGTAGGCTGGTCCAGACCAATTACCATTATCCTGCATGCCACCATAAACATTATAGGGAGTATCATAATCTACATTGATTTGATAAAATTGCGCTACGGGAATGGTCTCTGGGAAATACCAACTTTTACCGTGATCTTGAGTAATTCCTAATCCGCCATCCCCACCAATAATAAAATGCTGGGGATCTTTGGGATTAATCCACATGGCGTGAAAATCAGCATGAATTCCTTTGGTTTCGTCAGCCGGAATCATCGGACTGGGATCAAAAGTTTTTCCTCCATCATAACTCACTGATAAAGGTTGATAAATATTATAGAGTCTATCTTCATCTTGGGTGTCTACCGCTAAATCCTGAAAATAAAAAGGTCGGTTGTTGGTGAATTTAGGATTGCTATTAATTACTGTCCACGAAATTCCACCATTATCGCTTCGAAAGAGTAGATTTTTTTTTGCTTCAACTTTGGCATAAACTCGATTTGGATTACTCTGTGCAATGGCCACACCGATTCTTCCAAGATCTCCCTGAGGAAGCCCTTGGTTAACACCTATTTTACTCCATGTTTCACCGCTATCTAAACTTAGAAAAAGACCTGATCCTGTTCCACCAGAAACAAAAGAATATGGTGTCCGTTTATGCTGATATAAAGCAGCAAATAGTTTCTTAGGGTTTATTGGATCCATTACCAAATCAGCAATTCCTGAAGAATTATTAGAAAACAAAATCCTTTTCCAATTTTTACCCCCGTCAACCGACTTATACAAACCTCGATGTTCATTTTCAGTAAATGGATCTCCCATGGCTCCAACATAAATGATATTCGCATCGGAGGGGTCAATGATTATCCTATGAATGGTCTTTGTCTCTTCCAATCCCATATGCTTCCAGCTATTACCTCCATCTTCACTTTTAAAAATTCCCATTCCTAAATTCATAGAATTTCGGGGATTTCCCTCTCCTGTTCCAACCCATACTACCTCTGGATTTGTTTGCTGAATTGCAATGGCACCAATATTTTGGGTTGGCTGATTATCAAAAATCGGATTCCATGCTGAACCCCCATTTTTTGATTTCCAAACGCCACCCGAAGCGGCACCAACATACATTATTTTTGGATTGGAAGTCAATACGTCAATCGTGGTAATCCTTCCACTCATGTTTGCAGGTCCAATGTTTCGAATTTTTAAATTTTCAAGGGAGTCAAAATCTAATGTTTGAGCACTCATTGGAAGTGTAATCCACAAAATTATATAGAAGGGTAAACGCATGATGAATAGTGTTTTTATAAACTATACAATATAACAAAATTTTGCTACTTTTATGGGAATAAACCTCCATCAAAATCATTGACTTTTATCCGATTTTATTCTTTCCAAAATGAAAATTCACTCACTCTTTTTTACACTTCTTTTCTCGCTTTTCTTTCATAATACACAAGCCCAAGAACAGACTTTAAATACCGACAAGCACCAAGAGCTAATCACTTTATTTGATGATTGGCGCTTCTTTGAAGCCCCTCCTTTATCAAAAGGTCTTCCTGATTATTCTCAAGCTACTTTTGACAAACGGTGGCCTGCTTTTGTTGCATTGAAAAAGCGTCTTCAAGAAATCTCCAAAAAACACTGGACGGCTTCGCAAAAGGCAGATTGGTATATACTTTGGGCAGAAATGAATGGGTATATTTTCAACTATAAAGTATTAAAACCTTGGCAAAGAGATCCTGCATTTTACAAATCCATTTGGACCTATAAAAGTGATGTGCCTGCACATGAAGGTCCAACGCATCATGCGGTAATCGAACTTTGGGAATATTCCTTTCCACTTGATCCATCCTCAAGAAGTCAATTGATTTCTTCCCTGAAAAACATTCCTAACTTTAATCAACAGGCCAAAAACAACCTAACGGGCAACGCACGCGATCTTTGGATTACGGGTATCAAAGATCTCAGAAATCAAATTAAAGATCTGGATGATCTTCTTCTTCAAAAAGGAGTGGCCGTAGACAAGGGGCTAAAGGCAGCAATAAATGATGCAAGACAGGCTACAGTCTCCTTTGTAGCATGGCTTACAAATGAAATCCCAAATAAAACCGGACCCTCGGGAATCGGAAAAGAAAACTATACTTGGTATCAACAAAATGTCCATTTAGTTCCGTTGAGTTGGGACGATGAAGTTCTCCTATTGAAAAGAGAATTAGCTCGGGCTTGGTCCTCTTTAAAATTAGAAGAACATCGCAACCGAAAATTACCTGCTCTGAAAGACGCTGACTCGCCCGAATCTTACGAAAAATTGGCAAAAAATGCTGCTAAGGAATTAATTGACTTTCTGAAAGAAAATGATATCGTTACCGTAGAAGATTATTTCACCCCAGCACTGGAACCCCATTTAGGTAAATATATTCCTGCCAACAAAAGAAACTTTTTTTGGATAACAGCACATTATGATCCAAAACCTCTTTTCTCTCATTTCTATCATTGGTTTGAACTCGCACGAATGGATTTAAATCCACATAAAAATCCCATTAGAAGAAATGCATTACTCTACAATATTTTTGACTCAAGAAATGAAGGCCTCGCCACTGCAGTTGAGGAAATGTTTATGCAGGCTGGTTTGTATGATGAAAATCCCAGAGCGAGAGAAATTGTCTATATCTTGATCGCGCAAAGAGCAGCACGAGGATTGGGTTCTCTCTATGCCCAAGCCAATATGATGACCATGGAAGATGCGGGAAAAATTCATTCTGAATATACCCCTAGAGGATGGATGAAAACAGAAAAAGAATTGTTGATTTTTGAACAACATTTATACCTCAGACAACCCGGCTATGGCACAAGTTATATCACTGGAAAATATTTGATTGAAGAAACCCTAGCTGAAGTGGCAAAAGAACAAGAAAAAATGACTGAAGGCTTCACTTTAAAACAATTCTTTGACAACTTAAGCGATATAGGAAATATCCCCATTTCTCTGGGAAGATTTGAGTTGACGGGTAACCCTAAACAACTCGAGAAAATCACTAATGCTTACCAAGAGTTATAAATCCTTGGTGAATACTTCGATTCAAAGATTTTGTAGCGTTTTTGTTTACATAACTAGTGGGCAGGGTTTTATTCTGTCATAAACCTATCTTGATTAGCATTTAATTAACCATACCAAAGAACTAAAGCTTCGTCTTTAAAAATTCCTGGCTCAAATCGGTTCTCAAAAAGCTTAATTTTACTTCTTAAAACCTCTGTTAATATAGTTAATTCGCTTCTTGAATTGCTGAAGAGACTAAATTGAAATAGTCTAAGCTATAAGGAACAAAAGTATGTTTTTAATTGAATACAGGGGTGAAGAATCATCTGTTCCAATAAAAAAAATTCACAAAATGACTGAAAAACAATCTATCGCAGAAATGAAAGCAGCTGGGTTTAAGTTAAAAGAAAACATTGATAATCTTCCTTGGCAACACTGTATGGTTTTTGAGAAGAATAAATAAAACTAATAACAATAAGATTATATATCAAATTACATCCCCCTGTTTTAATAGAAAAACCGTTTTATTAAACCCATGCCCTTGTGTTTGGGTTTATGCGGGATGGAAATTTTTAGCTTTTAAATAGTTATAAAACGCATTGATTTGTTGCCAATATTTTACCATATATGAATAAAAAAATCCGCAACATCATGTAAAGCAAATTGTTACGGATTATTAATGTACCTTGGGTGGGAATCGAACCCACACTCCCGAAAGAACTGGATTTTGAATCCAGCGCGTCTACCAATTCCGCCACCAAGGCTTGGGGCAGCAAAAGTAGTAAAATATTTTTTTCTTTGAATTAAAAATTAGAATAATGCTATCTATAATTTATTTATAAATTTGGACTCTTAAACATCTATATGGAAACTCCTGCAAAAATATTCTCTTGTACACAAAGTACTGAACTTTCAAACTTAATTGCTGAAAAATTTGGTTCTGAAATGGGTAAAGTTAACTTCTCACGCTATAGTGACGGAGAGTTTCAACCCTCTTTTGAGGAATCCGTTAGGGGTACACGCGTATTTATAATAGGATCCACACACCCTACTTCTGAAAACTTGATGGAAATGCTTCTGATGCTGGATGCAGCAAAGCGAGCTTCTGCAAGACACATTACAGCGGTATTGCCCTATTTTGGATGGGCACGTCAGGACCGTAAGGACAAACCAAGGGTTCCTATAGGAGCAAAACTAATTGCTAAATTGTTGGAAACTGCTGGAGCTACAAGAATTATTACCATGGATTTACATGCAGATCAAATTCAAGGATTTTTTGAAAAACCTGTAGATCATCTTTTTGCTTCTTCTATTTTCATTCCTTACATAAAATCTTTAGGATTGGATAATTTAACGATTGCGTCACCAGACATGGGAGGATCCAAACGTGCTTATGCCTATTCCAAATTTCTGGGTAGTGATGTTGTTATTTGTTATAAGCAAAGAGAAAAAGCTAATGTGATCTCTCACATGGAACTTATCGGAGATGTCAAAGGTAAAAACGTAATCCTTGTTGATGACATGGTGGATACGGCAGGAACCCTAACAAAAGCAGCAGATTTAATGATGGAAAGAGGGGCTATTTCTGTAAGAGCAATCTGTACTCATGCCCTTCTTTCTGGAAATGCGTACGAAAAAATTGAATCTTCAAAACTGGAAGAATTAATTGTAACCGATTCTATTCCTCCTAGAATTAGTCACCCTAAAGTAAAAGTATTATCTTGCGCCCCATTATTCGCTGAAGTAATGCGAAATGTGCATTACAATCAGTCAATAAGTTCAAAATTTATAATGTAACCTTAATTAAAAAAACAAATGAAATCTATTACCATTAACGGATCTAAAAGAGAAAGCGTAGGCAAGGTAGCTACCAAAGCGTTGCGCAATGCTGGCAGAGTTCCCTGTGTATTGTATGGTGGAGGCGAACCGCTTCACTTTGCTGCACCGGAACTTGATTTCAGTAAACTCGTTTACACTCCTAACGCACACACTGTAGTTATTAAATTAGACGGAGAAGATGTCCCTGCAATACTTCAAGACATCCAATTCCATCCATTGACTGACAAAATTTTACACATTGACTTCTATCGCCTTTTTGATGACAAAGAAGTTGCAATGAACATCCCTGTAAAAGTAGAAGGTGCTGCACCTGGTGTACTAAACAGTGGTGGGGTATTAGTGCTTAATAAACGTAAACTTCGAGTTAAAGCACTTCCTAAAGATCTACCTGACTTTATAGTTGCAAATATTTCTAACTTAAAATTGGGAAATAAATTATACACGGCTGAACTCCAAACGGATGCCTACACAATTCTTCATCCTGACAATACTGTTGTTTGCCAAGTTCGTACTTCTAGAGCTTCATTGAAAGAAGAAGAGGATGACGATGCTACAACAGAAGGAACTGAAGGAGGAGAATCTGCTCCAGCAGCAGACGCTCCTGCAGAAAGTTAATTTCTAATTGTAGACTAAAAAATCAAGCATGTGGCTTCAAAACCACATGCTTTTTTTATTTTAGATCTCATGTTTTCATTTAAACGTCTTTTTTCAAAAAAAAATCCTGTATTGGCTATGAAAAAATTTCTGATAGTAGGCTTGGGTAATGTGGGCGAAAAATATGACAATACCCGTCACAATGTGGGTTTTAGTATTTTAGATCGACTAGCTGAAAAAAGTGAATGCGTTTGGGAAAGCAGAAAATTAGCTAGCTATACCCTTGTCAAGAAAAAAGGAAAGCAATTTGTTTTAATCAAGCCCACCACTTTTATGAATCGAAGCGGAAAAGCTGTAAGATATTGGGCACTTAAAGAAAATATTCCCTTAGAAAACATCCTCATTTTAACTGATGAAATTCACCTTCCTTTTGGGACTATAAGAATGAAGGGAAAAGGAAGTCCAGCAGGTCACAATGGATTAAAGGATATTGAAAGTCAGCTTAATACCCCAAATTATGCTCGTTTGAGATTTGGAATCGGTCAAGAACAAAAAGTGTTTGATCAAGTAAAATTTGTTCTTGATCCTTGGGATAGAGAAGAAGAAAAATTAATGCAAGAACGTCTAGAGCTATGCTCCGAGGCTATTTTATCTTTTGGCCTTGAAGGATTAGCCACTGCAATGAATCGTTTTAACGGAAAGTAAATTAAGTTTATAAGGTTTGAAATTGAAAAATTTCAGAAAACGAATGGTTTCCTTCTCTGTCTATACTCACTACTTGCCAAAAGTATAGCGTATTTGCAAGCAGTTGTATTTCTGTTTGATTGTTCGTTAAACCTTCTCTCTCCTTACTTAATTCATCTGTAGATTCTCCCAAATACAATTCATAGGACTCAATATCTCCATCTAAATCATTCCCATTCCATTGAAAAAGAAGCGAATTTGAATCATCCAATCCAAGCTCTGCCTTATTTTGAGGCTCTAATAATTGGGCTGGAAAAGGAAAATGACTTGCCTCAGGATTACCCTCCAAATAAAATTGCCAAACTGAACTTTGCCCTACGGCATCAGTTAAAAGGGATTTTGAAACTACGTACCATGAATAAGGCGCACCACTTGAAAGCCGGACAGACTCGGAAAGCAAAGACGTTGAGACTGTCCTTTTCTGTCTAGTTAAAGTATTCTCAATCACCAATTGATAACTCTCTGTATCTAAAGCAGCAGTCCATTGAAAACGAACCTGACTTTCAAAATCGTTAACTCGTGAAGCCGTGTTACAGGTATTCAAATTGTCTGGTAGAATAAGGACCGATGGTTTTGGAGCAGGGATGGGATCGGGACCACAACCCAAAAACAAAAGAACCATCAAAATGAAAAGTTGTTTCATTGTTTTAAAACTTTTAGTGTTTCTGAATAGCTAGCATAATCTATTCGTATGAGATACCAGCCGGGCTGCAGTTGATTCATAGGTATCAGAACAACTTCATTATTAGTGGCTTGGTGTCGGGACTCCCATATTGCGTCTCCAGCACCAGAGAAGAGTGCAATAGACGCTGAACGTGCTTTGGGTAAAATAAGTGTTGCTTCATTTGAAACAGGATTAGGAAATACTTTTGCATTTTCGCCTAAATTTATCCATTCCTCAAAAACACCTTGGCAGGGATTATCTGTAGTTACTTGAATAAAATTAGTTTTTTGAGAAAGTACAACTTGTACTTTTTCTCCCTGTACAAAAGTTTTTGTTTCATTATTGATTTTAACATTAAAAGACTCCGCTCCTGACAAATCAAGATCTAAAATTGATGTTGAAGAATTCAATATTGCTTGAACATTCAATGCTAAAGGAGCTGTAATTTGGGTTTCAAAACAAGATTCAAAATCTGGAAATGAATTAGCACGCACACAAATATCATAATTACCTGCTGCTAAACCTTCTAATGTTTTCCCCTGGGTGGTAAAAATAAGCTCTTTTTGAAAACCACTAGGACCAATTACAGTTACGTTATAATCATATTCCGCCCTAGCATCAAATGTAAGAGATCCATTATCCTTTTCTGGACAACTTGTATTCTTCTTGGTTAGGCTTATGTTTCTCGTAGAAAAAATATCGCACACATCGCCAATTCCATTTCCATCGATATCTTCCTGATTTTCATTTGCCAACAAAGGACAGTTATCATTCTCATCAACGATAGAATCATCATCACTATTGGCTAAAGGTATACCTTGAACGCACAAATCAAGTGTAAATTCAAGCAGTTGACCCGAATCCTCAACATAAAGGTCATTAACAATCAATTTCCAAGTACCAAAGGATGAAGTCCCATAAAGTTCACTAACATCCTGAAGAGGCTGAAAAGAACCCGTAAAAGGGGCTTCTGCTTCAAAAATAGCTGAGGTTGCTTCTTGATCAAATAAAGTTTGAGTGTAATCATTATCAGACTCCCCTATTTCACTACTCAACAAATACTGAATTCCGTCTGGAGATTCCAGGTAAAGCGTCAGATCCCCAATATAAGTATGTTGAATATCCACCAAAACATTAATATCCAATATGGGTAAATCATTATTAATAATTATTGATGCTGTTGTAATTCCTATCGCATTTTCGGTAGCATCAACAAGATCTATTGGAAGGGAAACTGAAGACAGTTTCAGACATGATTTTGGGCTAGTACTGAAAGAAAAAGTGTCTGAGAAAGACCCTTCACTACATACATTTCGGTTTTGTACCCTCCAATAATAAGTAGTATCAGGCTCAAGGTTATTTATTGAAAAAAGGTTTTGTGTCAATAGGGTGTCCAGCACAAAAGAATTAAAATCATCCGTTAGAGAAACCTGGAGTCGTGATGAATCTACATTGGCATCATCTTCCCATTCAAATTGTAAATCAATATTTTGAGAAATACCCTTATTTGGGGGTACAACTAATTTAGCCTGATTAATGTTTTCACTTCTCTGCTTGAGGATAAATGAGAATTCGTCTGACTCAGAAGCCAAAACTATGCTGAAAAAAAGATCATAATCTAGGGGCAAAATATCCGTAAGCCCTTGCAATGTGAAATATCCTCTTGTCTGTTCGCTAGTATAAGTAGTTCTTGAAAAGTTAGCTTGAACTCCCTCGGGTAAATTATTGATTTGGGGTGAAAAAGCATCATCAAAGCCACTAGTTCTCTCTATCGAGAAATCATATCGCACTACATCGGTACCACAATTTTCAGAGATATAAGAATCAAATTGAATAAGAAGATTACGGGACTTAATGGTAAAATTTGTAGCATTATACGCAAAAAATATTCCTGCTTTGGCTTCAATTTTTATTCGTGCTTGGCTGGTATCCAAATCGTTGGGAATTAAAACCTCTGCAACTCCCGAATTTGGTACTGCATTTGCCAAGAGGATAGGAAAAGTTAATCCTCCATCTGATGAAAGATAAATCGTTACTTCTGAAACATTTATTGGGGCTTTATCGGTGTTGGCCACTTCCCATGTGATGGTTTCTCTAGATCCACCTTTTATTACAACATCTGAATCCGCTTGGGAGCTAACCAAAAAAGGGCCTGAGGAAGCAACCACGGTAATTTTAGTTTTATCTTGGGCTACTTGAATTTTATTCTCAAAAGGTCTTCTTACCGTCAGACCCCACTCCAATATTCTTCCTACCATGGGTACCGTTTCCCATGCGTCATAAACAGAAGGGTTTTTTTGTATTAAAGTATTGTTTATTAACTGTTTTGGATTGGGAATTGTCCTAATCGTTTCAGAGGTTGGAGGTAAAGAGCGTGCTAATGATCCTATAGCATTATTAGGTCCAAAGCTATCGGAAGTAACTTGCCCACTGTCTAACTGCTCCCAACAATATGTAGTTCCCTCAAACTCTTCCACTTGTGCCGCTTTGAGTTTGTAGGCTGTTCCAATAGGAATATAATATTCCTCTCCTGCGTTGGTTGTGAAAATTGGGGCTTCATAGGGCTCTAAAACAGGGCAGGTTGCAAGTGCTACCACATCCAAAATATTTTGAATACTATAATAATGAAAATAGGGATCTCCGTGCAATTGAACATCATCTTCGCCTGTAATTCCAGCATATGCCATTATTGTAGATCCACTGCCGGGCTCAGCATTATAACCTGTTCCTTCAGAGTTGAAAGAAAAGGTATGATAAGCCCCAAATTGATGGCCGATTTCATGTCCAGCATAATCTAAATCAAAGTAGTCGTTACGATATTCTCCTCCAAAAATATCACGAAAAGGATGGGTTGAAAACCCTTGTCCCTTCTTTCCAGGTTCACAAACACAACCAATACATCCCGCATCACCGTTAGGTTGTCCATAATCAAAAAGATGCCCTATATCATAGGCATCGTCACCTATCACTTGATCTAAAGTGGATTGAAGTTCACTTCCATATTCCCCTGTAAATGGGTCAGTTTCTGCGTCCTCATAAATTAAACTTTCATCCGACACCAACTCAAGTCTAACTTTCACTTCATCTTCAAAAACACTACTAATTCGGTTCAATGAACTTACTACAGCTCCATAAGCGTCTTCCTCATTGGTTCCATTAGAATCATCATTGTCGCCCCAAAAAGTGGTGTATTCTCCAGTTGTGGCTATCGCAATTCTAAATATTCTAATTTCATTATTAGTTGCTATTGATTTGGCAGTATCATCAGGAGATTGACTCTTACGCAAAAGATCATCCGTCTTACACGATAGGGAAGGAGCAAAATCTGCTCTGGATTTCAAATACGTAAAATGCAGGTTTTTTTTTCCCTTCTGTGTTTGAATGAAAAAATCAGGTCCGTCGGTTAATTTCAACCATGCGTTAATTCCATTGGGATGAGTGCTTAATCTCATACGAACTTCGGGTCGGCTAACACTTCGTCCATCATAGGTGTTTAGGTTTGGAAAGCGACGTGAAAGCGCATCCGAAAGAAGGGGGATGTTTTCAATTAAGAATGTTTCCATTTCACCTTTTTCATTAGGTAAAACAATCGTTTGCTTGTTTACACTTGATTTGCCTCCTTTTTGTGTGGGTAGTAGTCCAAAATTATTAAGCACATAATAATCCTCTCCATGTTGTTGTGGGTGTGAAAAATTTCCAACCACGGGAGCTTGAACTTTTGTCCAAAGTTCTTGTCCTTTCATTTTATTGATTAAAAAGAATAAAAACAGAATAACCCAGAAAGGCTTCTTAAAATGATAAATGAAATAATTTTTCAAGTAAAAAAAGTGCTGCTTTATGTGATTTTTATAAGTAACAACAGGTTAAAAATAAGGAAACAAATTAGTCTATCTATGCTAATATCTTATTTTTGTTCCTTAAATAAAATTCTTTTCAAAAGAATGAAAGTCTATAAAGACATTAACACCTATCCTGCAGACAAAAAATCAATTTTGACAATTGGTACTTTTGATGGAATTCATATTGGACATCAAAAAATTATTCAAACGCTTGTCGCCAAAGCTAAAAAAGAAAACTTGCTTGCTAATGTTTTGACATTCTTCCCTCATCCTAGAATGGTATTACAAAAAGAATCTCAAATTAAACTTATTGATACAATTCAAGAACGAGAAGATTTCTTAAGAAAATTAGGTGTTGATAATCTGATCATACACCCCTTCTCTATTGCATTTTCAAAACTTACCGCTTTAGAATTCACTAAAAACATCTTGGTAAAACAACTCAATATTGCTTTTTTATACATTGGTTATGACCATCGTTTTGGTAGAAACCGAGAGGCTACAGTTGAAGATTTAATGACTTATGGAAAACAATATGATTTCGAAGTCAATGTCATCAATGCACAAGAAATAGAATCGATTACCGTAAGCTCAACCAAAATAAGAAAAGCCATAGCTGCAGCTGATTTTCAAAAGGTGCAGGAATTCTTGGGGCGTCCATTTCAGTTAACGGGCAAAGTAACTGAAGGACAAAGAATTGGGAGAACACTAGCGTTTCCTACTGCAAATCTTCAAATAGACACCCCATATAAAATCATCCCTCCACATGGAGTATATCTTGTTTCTGTTAAACAAAATAAGACCATTCATTTTGGCATGATGAACATTGGTACTCGTCCCACCTTAAAGGGTGAGGATCAAAGTATCGAAATCCATATTTTTGATTTTAATGAGGATTTATACAACAAAATTATTACCGTTTGTGTAATAGAAAAAATTAGAGAGGAACAAAAATTTGATTCCCTCGAAGCACTTAAAAATCAATTAATAAAAGATAAAGAAAATTGTAAAAGAACTCTTACGATCAAAGGGTTGAATTAAAATTACTTTATTTTTACAAAAAAAATTCCATGCTCGTACTGCAATTCATTAGAGAAAATAAAGAAAGGATACTAAAAGGCTTAGAAAAAAGGAATTTTAAACACCCTGAATTAATTGATAAAATTATTGATTTAGACCAAGAGCGTCGAAGTAAACAGGCTACTTTAGACCAACAATTGGCAAGAGCCAATCAATTGGCCAAAGAAATTGGTGGGCTTTTTAAAAGCGGTGATACTGAAAAAGCTACTGTATTAAAAGAAGAAACGGCTGTAATAAAAGTTCTAACCAAAGCGCTGCAAGAAGAATTACAGAAAACATCAGACGCGTTGTTTGAATTGAGAACTCAGATTCCCAATATTCCTCACGAAAGTGTTCCTGCGGGAACCAGTGAAGAAGATAACCAAGAAATATTTAAATCAGGTACTATCCCAAAGCTGGATGAAAAAGCACTTCCACATTGGGAACTAGCAAATAAATACGACCTGATTGATTTTGAATTGGGAAGTAAAATTACAGGGGCAGGCTTTCCCGTTTATAAGGGAAAAGGAGCCCGTTTACAAAGAGGGTTGATCAATTATTTTTTAGATAAAAATACAGCTGCTGGATACAAAGAAATGCAAGTACCCCACCTAGTCAATGAAGCCTCTGGCTTTGGAACGGGTCAACTTCCCGACAAAGAAGGACAAATGTATCACGTTCAAAACGATGATCTTTATTTAATTCCTACAGCAGAAGTTCCACTAACCAATCTTTATCGTAATACGCTGCTTGAAGTTTCTGAGCTTCCAATTTGTTTAACGGGTTACACTCCCTGTTTTAGAAGAGAAGCAGGCAGTTATGGGGCACATGTTAGAGGTCTAAACAGACTTCATCAATTTGACAAAGTAGAAATTGTACGTATTGAAGAACCTCAAAATGCCATGGAAGCGTTAGACAATATGGTGGAACACATTAAATCTATTTTAAATGAATTAGAACTCCCCTATCGAATTTTAAGATTGTGTGGTGGCGATATAGGTTTCACCTCTGCCCTAACCTATGATTTTGAAATTTATTCAACTGCTCAGGAACGTTGGCTAGAAATTAGCTCTGTTTCAACCTTCAACAGCTTTCAAGCAGAACGTTTACAGTTGAGATACAAGGACAAATCGGGTAACAAACAAAATGTTCATACCCTAAACGGAAGTTCATTAGCGCTTCCTCGTGTGGTCGCAGGATTATTAGAAAATTGTCAAACACCCGAAGGAATTACGATTCCAAAAGCGCTGGTACCTTTCACTGGTTTTGACCGAATTGAATAATGATTATTTATAACGTCACTTCGCAAGTAGCTCCTGAGGTCCAAGAAAATTGGTTAGAATGGATGCAAACTCATCATATTCCTAAGGCGCTGGATACCCTATACTTTGAAGAGGTTACTATTTTAAAAGTTGGCATGGACCAACCAACGGATCCTACTTACGCAGTTCAATATAAAGCAAGTTCCAGACGCCATCTTCAAGACTATTTAGACACTGAAGCAGCCCTTCTCAAGCAAGAAATACATGAAAAATTTGGTGAACAAGTTTTGTCTTTTGAAACACAGCTGGAATTAGTAAGTAATCAATCATGAAGCCAGTTCGAGCAAAGAAAAAGTTAGGGCAACATTTTTTAACCGATCTAACTATTGCCCAAAAAATTGCAGAAACACTACTTTTTGATCACTATGAAAAGGTGCTTGAAATAGGTCCAGGAATGGGGGTTCTAACCCAGTTTTTAGTTCCTAAAACAAAAAACCTTCACCTTATTGAAATTGATAGTGAATCCGTCAATTACTTGCGAAATACCTTTACTGAAATGGAAGCCAAACTGATAGAAGGGGACTTCTTAAAAATAGATTTGAAAACACTTTTTGGAACGGATTCATTTGCCATAATTGGCAATTTCCCCTACAATATTTCAACCCAAATTGTTTTCAAAACCCTTGAAAATAGAAATCAAATTCCCTTTTTTGCTGGGATGTTCCAAAAAGAAGTAGCAGAAAGAATATGCGAACCTCCGGGGTCTAAAAAATACGGAATCCTTTCTGTTCTTGCACAAATATTCTATCACACTACGTACCTGTTTACTGTTCCACCTCATGTATTTAAACCACCGCCCAAAGTTGATTCCGCAGTAATGCAAATGGTTCGAAAAGAGGATTATAGTTTAGATTGTGATGAAGTACTCCTTTTTAAAATTGTCAAATTAAGCTTCCAACAACGTCGAAAAACATTACGTAACAGTTTAAAAACATTGAATCTTTCTGATATGTTGAGAGAAGATACTATCTTTGACCTGCGGCCAGAGAAGCTCTCTGGTGATGACTTTATCCAACTCACAAAAAGAATTGGCCATGGGAACTTTTCAAATTGACACGCCCTTTTTAGAGACCATTAAATCCCTGATTGAGCAAGGAGAAGACACCACCTTAAAAAGAAAATTAAAGTCCATACACTATGCCGACATTGCAGAAATCATAGAGCATCTTTCTATTGACGAAGCAACATATATCATCAAGCTTTTAAAGAGTGAAACTACTGCTGACGCTCTTGCAGAAGTGGATCCCGATACTCGAGAACGTATTTTAGAAAACTTATCTGCAAAAGAGATTGCGAAAGAAGTTGCTGAACTTGATTCGGATGATGCCACTGACCTCATCCTTGAACTACCCGAAGCAAGGCAGGAAAAAGTCATGTCTCAAATTCAAGATGATGAACATGTTAAAGACATTCGTGAGCTTTTAAAATATGATGAAAATACCGCAGGAGGTCTAATGGCAAAAGAACTCGTTAAGGTTGAAGAAAATTTAAGCGTTTTAAAGTGCTTAAATGAAATGCGTGCCCAAGCAGAACATGTAACCCGCGTGCATTCCATATATGTTGTCGATCAGAGTAATAAACTCAAAGGACGGCTTTCGTTAAAAGATTTAATTACAGCCAACTCGAGAGACAAGGTCAAGGACATTTATATTCCTAATGTAGATTTTGTAACTGTAGATCAAAACAATGAAGAAGTTGCAAAAATCATGTCAAAATATGATTTAGAAGCCATTCCGGTTGTAAATAAAAAAAAAGAATTAGTCGGTCGAATTACCATCGACGATATTGTGGATGTGATTAAAGAAGAAGCCGAAAAAGATTATCAACTAGCTGCAGGTATTTCAAACGATGTAGAGGCCGATGACACCATATACGAATTAGTTAAAGCTCGGCTCCCCTGGCTGTTTTTAGGTCTTTTGGGTGGCTTAGGAAGTGTCTTTATCCTTCAAGATTTTGAATCTGTAATGGAACAGCCTCGCTTGCGCAATTTATTCTTCTATACTCCCCTTATTGCTGCGATGGCGGGAAATGTAGGCGTACAGTCGTCTGCCATTATTGTCCAGGGTTTAGCCAATGACACTGTAAAAGGGTCGCCTTTGAATCGATTAATTAAAGAAATTGGTCTCAGTTTAATAAATGGTTTTGCTCTCGCCCTAGTCATTATTATTTTTGGTTTGATAATAAACCAAGAGTTACTGGTTAGTCTCACAATAGCAGGTTCCATGATGTTGGTTATTGTTGTTGCTGCATTAATAGGCACCTTTGTTCCCATTATTCTTGACAAGAGAGGCATTGACCCAGCAATTGCTACAGGACCATTTATTACTACAGCCAACGATATTTTCGGAATCTTCTTGTTTTTCTATATCGCAAAACTTATTCTAATTCTCTAGATGTATCCTCCCAAAATTTTACATATTGATGAGAATCATCCCTCTTTATTAAAAGGATTAGAAGCTTTGAAATATGATAATATTTTAGCCTATAAAACGCCTTTAACAACAATCTTAAAGAATGTAGATCAATACGAGGGGGTTGTTATCCGTAGTCGTTTTCCGATTGATAAAAATTTTATTGATGCAGCACAAAACTTACGATTTATTGCTCGGGTTGGAGCAGGTTTAGAGAATATTGATTTAGAATACGCACGCTCAAAAAATATTCATCTTATCGCAGCACCTGAAGGAAATCGAAATGCCGTTGGAGAACACACAGTGGGCCTACTTCTAGGGCTCATGAACAAACTCCGTGTGGGGCATCAAAGCATTCAAAAGGGTAAATGGCTTAGAGAAGCACACCGCGGATTTGAATTAGAAAATAAAACCGTTGGTATTATTGGATATGGTAATACGGGCAAAAACTTTGCTCAAAAATTAAAGGGATTCAATGTACGTATTCTTTGTCATGACGTCTTGCCCAACCAAGAAGATGAAAATGCTACTCAAGTAGATCTTAAAACCCTTCAAAAAGAAGCTCAGGTGGTAAGCCTACATATACCACAAACTCACCTTACTGAAAAGATGTTTGATCAAGCTTTTATAAGTAAAATGAAACATCCTTTTTGGTTTCTCAATACTGCAAGAGGAAAAGCTGTGGTTACAAAAGATTTAGTGGAAGGACTTCGGTCTGGAAAAATCCTCGGGGCAGGACTGGATGTTTTAGAATACGAACCGGCTTCCTTTCGTTCTATTTTTAATGCCAGAAACCTTCCTAAACCCCTAGAATATTTGCTTTCATCCGAAAATGTTATTCTAAGCCCCCATGTAGGAGGATGGACAGTAGAAAGTCATCAAAAACTAGCACAAACTATCGTAGATAAAATCAAAGCCTTGTGAATTCAATAAAAAATATCTTAATACTCTGTACAGGAAATTCTTGCAGAAGTCAAATAGCCCATGGATGGCTCTCTTATTTTACTGGAAATACAGCCAATATTTATTCCGCGGGAATAGAAACTCATGGCGTAAATCCCAAAGCAATTGCAACAATGGCCGAGGAGGGAATTGATATGAATCAACATACCTCAAATCTTGTGGACGAATACCAAGGTATTGATTTTGATTTCATTATTACTGTATGTGATCATGCCGCAGAAAACTGTCCTGTTATTCCATCAAAGAATGCCGTTCGGATTCATCATAACTTTTCTGACCCTTCAAAATTAAACGGAACGGAGGAAGCGATTAAAACTGCGTTCAGAGCAACACGAGAGGAAATTAAACTATTCTGCGAGGACTTTGTTAGAGTAAACTTGGCACAATAATTAATACTGAATTACAAATTGAGCCGTCTCACTGGTTCGCTGTTCCAATAAAATTCGCTTACCCTTTTGGTTAATAAACTGAGAGGCCTTGCTGTCAAAATGACGGATGGTAAATAAATCAACTCCCTCAGTAACTTCAACATTAAATCTCGAACGAAGGACTAAAACTAATTCCTCCAATCTATTGTACTTATTGTTCACACATACAGAAAAACTAATTGCTGAATTTTGAATCAACTCAACAGGCATTTGATATTCGTGAAGTAACCCAAAAATATAGCTGATATTTTCTTCAACAATAAATGAAAAATCAATAGAAGATAAACGTATTAAAACCTGTTCTTTTTTGACTATATAACAAGGAACATGAGGATCTAAAGTCTTTCCTTTTGAAACAGATGTCCCAGCGTCTAAAGGGTTTTCAAACGATTTCACAAATAGAGGAATCTCTTTACGCTGAAGGGGTTGCAAGGTTTTTGGGTGAATCACCGAGGCACCATAAAAAGCCAATTCAATAGCCTCACGATATGAAATTTGATGGAGTAATTGAGTGTTTTGGAACTCTCTTGGATCACCGTTTAAGACCCCAGGCACATCTTTCCATATCGTAACTGAGCTAGCATTTAAAGCGTAGCCAAAAATTGCTGCACTGTAATCTGAACCTTCGCGTCCTAAGGTTGTGGTAAAATTGTTAGAATTACTTCCAATAAAACCTTGAGTAATCAACAAGGAACGATTTCCTGCTTGTGTTTGAATATTGGCTTGAGTTACTTCCCAGTTTAAGTTTGCCGCTCGATAATAATCGTCTGTTTTGATACAGTTTCTTGCATCTAACCAAAAACTATCCATTCCTTCATGAATTAGGAAATAATGAATAATTTTCGTTGACAAAAGCTCTCCAAAACTGACCACTTGATCATAAACAAAGCTGTAGTCTGGAGATTTATTACTCTTTAAAAAAGCTTGCAATTCATCAAACAATTCGTGCATTAAAGAAACAATTTCTACTTTTTGATCTTGAAATAAATCGGTGATGATCTGAAGATGATATTCTTTTAAAGGCAGGAGACTTGGTGGTGTTTTAGATTTATCCTCAAAATACTGCTGAATAATTTCTTCAAGTGCATTTGTACTTTTTCCCATGGCTGAAACCACCACTAAAGTTTCTTTATAACCAACCTTTTTTAATACACTTACTAAATTTTTAACTCCAGCTGCGTCTTTTACAGACGCCCCTCCAAACTTAAATACTTTCATGATTTACTTCTTTTTTGTTAAATAATTTTTCATGCCCTGTGCATCCATTTGAACGGTATTCCAATCTTGTAAAACTTTGGCTCCACTATTTTCATAAAACCGAACAGCTGGGGCGTTCCAATCTAAAACATTCCATTCAATACGCTGAACGCCTGCTCTATGAGCATGACGGATAAAAGCCGTGTACAATTGAGTGCCATAGCCTTTTCCTTTGTGCTTTTCTGAAACAATTAAATCTTCCAAATGAAAAGTAGGTCCTTTCCAAGTTGAAAATCGAGGATAAAACAAAGCCATTCCAATGACCTCATTTTGAATCTCAGCGACCAAGCATTCAAATAAAGGTGAAGTTCCAAAGCCATATTTTTTTATTTCTGACTCCGTTAACTTTACACTTTCAGGTTCTTTTTCGAAGAGCGCTAATTCTTTAATCAATGCTAAAATAGCTGCACTGTCTGAAATAACGGAAGGTCGGATGTTCGCTTTCATTTTTATTATATTTTCGCTACAAAAATAGGACATGTGAATCGGAACACCGAATCTTACACTAAATATCACGTTTTAAAAGAAAAATGTGATGATTTTACTGTTTTTGTAACCAGTCGGTCACCGCCTTAAAAAAGAAAGTGGGATTTTCAGCATGCAACCAATGTCCTGCATTAGGAACTGTCATTTGTTCTGCATTAGGGAAATGATGCTTAATAATTGGAGTGTCATTTTCCAAAATATAATCTGATTTCTCCCCTTTGATAAAAAGGCAAGGGTGTGAGGAACGAGCATCAGGCAACAAACCTTGCCCTATTGCTTCATTGACATTTGTCAAAACATCAATATTTATTCGAAGACCCAACTTTCCTTTGCTCTCCCAGTATAAGTTTTTCAATAAAAATAACCGGGTCCCTGAGTCTTTGACATAAGCAGCCAAAGCATTATCTGCATCACCACGAGTCTTAATTTGATTAAAATCGAGATGACTTAATCCATTTAAAATCATTTGATGGTGTGGGCTGTAGGTTTTCGGAGCAATATCCGCCACAACAAAAGCATGAATATACTGAGGAAATTCACACGCAAGATGCATCAGCGTTTTTCCTCCCATGGAATGCCCCAAGACCCAAATTTTATCTAATTGATGCTCAATACAATAAGCCACAACATCCTGTGCTAGGGTAGCATAATTAAAATCGGAACTCCAAAAACTTCTTCCGTGATTACGTTGGTCAATCAAATGGACACGATAACCTAAAAGCGCCCATTGCTTGGCATGAGTTTTCCAATTGTCACCCATACCCAAGAACCCATGAAGAATGACTAAATCTTTTCCCTCTTCTCCAATAATGTTACTGTATAAAATACTCAATGGGATAATCGTTGAAGGTACATAGGGACTACATTTTCAAATCCTAAATACAGACTCTCACAAATTAAAGCGTGCCCAATAGATACTTCGAGGAGACCAGGAATATTTTTAGCAAAAAAAGCAATATTATCTAAGCTAAGATCATGACCTGCGTTAATTCCCAATCCAATTTCATTTGCTCTGTTTGCAGCAGCAACATATGGAGCGATAGCCTTATCTGGATCTGATTCGTAGCCTGAAGCAAATGACTCCGTGTAAAGCTCAATTCGATCGGTACCTGTATCCAAGGCTCCTTCAACCATGCCTATAATTGGATCTACAAAAATAGACGTTCGAATTCCAGCCTCTTGAAAAGCCTTTATAATCGGAGTTAAAAACGCTTGGTTTTTTATAGTATCCCATCCTGCATTGGAGGTCAAAACATCATTTCCATCGGGAACAAGTGTAACTTGATCAGGTTTAATTTGCAACACCATTTCAATAAATTCTGGAATAGGATTTCCTTCAATATTAAATTCTGTCGTTACAACATCTGGAAGAGCATAGGCGTCTTCATAACGAATATGTCTTTGATCGGGACGAGGATGAATGGTTATTCCCTGAGCACCGAATCGCTGTAAATCTTTGGTGACCTCTAATAAATTAGGAGCATTTCCTCCGCGTGCATTGCGAAGTGTCGCTACTTTATTAATATTGACGCTTAGTGATGTCATTATTTTTTTTACAAAAATAAGGGCTTCCCTGAGGACTTTGAAGAAAAATAAGATTTATTTGTGGGCTTTAACAGTTTTTATCCAAGACCCGCTTGATTCTTTCAACTTTTGTACCTTTACACTAAGTAAATCAGTTATGAATATAGCGATCTATAGCGTATTTTTTTCTCCAGAAACACTCACCTACATCAAAACGGTAATTGAATATCTGGAATCGCATCAACATAATATCACTTTAGTTGATCGATTAAAGAAACATTTAGGGAACGAGCAAGACCGATATTCTTATTTCAGTGACGATGAAATCCTTGAATCCAATATTGACTTTCTCTTTTCAATTGGGGGTGATGGAACGCTTTTGCGGTCAATAACAGTGATTCGAGATTCTAAAATTCCCATATTAGGGATCAATACGGGTCGCCTGGGGTTTTTGACCTCCCTCCATCGAGATGTTTTAGCTGAAGGTCTAGATTTATTTTTTAAAGAAAAATATACCTTTATTGAACGCTCTTTACTGGAAGTCAACACCAAAAATCCAATAAGTGCATTGGAAGAAATTGGGTTTGCCTTAAATGAAGTGAGTATCAATAGAAAAAATACGACCTCTATGCTAAGTATAGAAGCAGAATTAGACGGTAAACACTTAACAACTTATTGGGCTGATGGGCTCATCATTGCAACACCAACAGGATCTACGGGCTATTCATTGAGCAGTGGTGGCCCCATAGTATCTCCCAATTCCGCTTGTTTAATTTTAAATCCCATTGCGCCTCACAACATAAACATGCGCCCTTTAATTGTCCCGGATTCTACTACAATTAAACTCTCGGTTAACGGTCGAGATAAAAACCATTTATTGTCCTTAGACTCAAGGATATTAACCCTTGAAAATGGGAATGATATTTATTTAAAAAAAGCTGCTTTTTCAATACGAACCGTTCAATTGGAAGGTGCCTTCTTTTTTGATACACTTCGAGAAAAACTTTTTTGGGGGCAAGACTCACGTAATACACAATAAAAAAGGGGTTTTAAGGTTTATATAGTGCAAGTAATTCTTGTGAATATAGATTCATGATTCAGCTCAAAATACACAGACTCATTTTTACCGCTTTTGCCTATTTTTTCATAGTGAATGCAAGGAGTCAATTTCATGAAATAGGGGCATTTATCGGATCCAGTAATTATATTGGAGATATTGGAACGGATAAATACATCCACCCAAATTCACCTGCACTTGGATTGGTTTACAAATGGAATACTACTGATCGTTTTTCACTTCGCGCTGGCTTTACTTTTTCGAAATTGGAAGAAAATGAATTTAGAAATCGTGACTTAAATCGCTTTACTAGATCATACAAGCTTAATAATAACATCCAAGAAGCGATGGTAGGTATAGAAATTAATTTCTTTGAATTTAATTTGCATGACGAAACCTTGGGTTTTACTCCCTATATTTTTTATGGAGTCAGTTATTTTAGATACGAGCAGTTTTACCTCACACCAAACGGCCCATTTGATCCCCCTACAAGAAACGATTATGGTTCGGATGAAAAAATAGCTTTTCCACTAATTTTGGGGTTTAAAATAAATCCAAACCCTATTTTTGTAATTGCTCTTGAAATGGGAGCGCGTTACACCTTAACTGACAACCTAGATGGAAGTAATCCAGAAAACGAATTTGCGGATATACAAGAGTATAAATTTGGGAATATTATGAATAATGACTGGTATATTTTTACGGGTTTGACATTTTCATTTACCTTTGGCGATCTTCCATGTTATTGTAAAGATTAAATGAACAAATTACCAAAACATGTCGCTATCATTATGGATGGAAATGGTCGTTGGGCCAACCAAAGAGGGAAACAGCGCGTTATGGGTCATAAAAAAGGGGCGTCAGCAGTCAGAGAAGTGATTGAAGAAGCAGCCCGAAAAGAAATCAAATTTTTGACTCTTTTTACTTTCTCTACTGAAAATTGGAGTCGTCCAGAAGATGAAGTCAGTGTTTTAATGCGTCTTCTTCTTAGTTCTTTAAAAAAAGAATTTAATCGATTGACAAAAAACAACATTAAGTTAAAATCAATTGGTGATTCAAGTGGGCTCCCTACTTTAGTCAGTGAAGAATTAAATTATGTCATTGAGAAAACAAAAAACAACACAGGTCTGACCCTTACACTTGCACTTAACTATGGGGCAAAAGAAGAATTAACCCAAGCAATGAAAACCATTGCGAATAAAGTTAAAAATAGTATAATTTCTCCCGAAAAAGTTGACCAGTCCACTATTAATGAGCATCTTTACTCCCATTATTTACCCCCTGTAGATTTGTTAATACGAACCAGTGGTGAAAAACGATTAAGTAATTTTTTATTATGGCACGTAGCCTATGCCGAATTATATTTTACAACAACATTATGGCCAGATTTTTCAAAAGAAGATCTAAACAAAGCATTAACAAACTACGGTAAAAGAGAACGACGATTTGGAAAAACGAGCGAACAACTCACTACATAAAATAAGTTACAAATTTTTATTTGTAGGGTTATTTGTCTTCTTTGGAGGATACATGCAGGCACAGACAGAAAACTATACAAAAGGAAGAACCTATGTTCTAGATTCTATTCTTGTGTCAGGCCTGGAAACTTACAACGCACAAACTGTGATTTCATACAGTGGTCTCAGAAAAGGACAAGAATTGGCTGTCCCTGGGGAAGAAATTAGTGGATTGATCAATAAACTTTGGGGATTAGAATTATTTAGTGACATCAACCTTTATGTAACCAAAGTTGTTGGCAAAAAAATTACCATTGAAATTGAAATCGAAGAACTCCCTACCCTTTCCGAAGTTAAAATAAAGGGGATAAAAAAAGGACGTATAGAATCTATTATTTCTGACACAGAACTTACTGTCGGAAAAAAACTTTCGGAAAGTTTTTTAACGAATACAAAAAACTTCATTCAAAATAAATACAAGAAAGAAGGCTTTTTAAACACCAAAGTTGCACTCAACACGATAAAGGATAGCGTTGAAGGAAATGCATACAAAATGGTTGTTAATATTGATAAAGGGCCCCGAGTAAAAATTCAAGACATTGTTTTTGAGGGGAATGAAATATTTAGTGATAAAAAATTACAGAGTAAATTCAAAAATACAAAACACAAAAAATCAAAACGCTTTTGGAAGAAATCTAAATTTATTGAAAAAGACTTCAAAGAAGACCTCGGTAAATTAGTTGATTTTTACAAAGAAGAAGGATATCGTGATGCACGTGTTCTATCTGATTCCATTATCCAAAATGAGGATGGTTCCAATACAATTAATTTAAACCTAGCGGTAGAAGAAGGAAATAAATATTATTTTGGAGATATTAAATTTATTGGAAATACAGTTTACTCCAATTCGGTTCTTCAGCAAATTCTCGGTCTCAAAAAAGGAGACGTATACAATGGTGTTTTGCTCAAAAAACGTATTGCTGACACTTCCAAGCCCGATGGCAATGATATCACTAACCTTTATCAAAATAATGGTTATTTATTCTCCAACATCAACGCAGTTGAAGTAAGTGCCATAAGTGACACCATCAATTTTGAAATTAGAATTACAGAGGGAAAATTAGCTAATTTTAATAAAATTATGGTGGAAGGAAACACCAAAACAAACGACCATGTGATTTATCGTGAAATGAGAGCCAAGCCGGGTGATCTTTACAGTAAGGATAAATTAGTTCGAACGGTCAGAGAGCTGGGACAATTAGGCTTTTTTGATGCGGAACAAATCAATCCTCAGATGGAAAATGTAGATCAAAATGCAGGAACTATTGATGTACGTTTTGATTTGGTAGAATCAGGCGCAAGTCAGATCGAACTACAAGGAGGTTATGGTCAAGGAGGATTTATTGGAACGCTAGGCTTGTCGTTCAATAACTTTTCCATGCGGAATATTTTTGATAAAAAAGCATACAAACCCTTACCCATGGGTGATGGACAAAATCTAGCCCTACGACTTCAAGCCAGCCAATTCTACAGCACCTATAGTTTTAGTTTTGCTGAACCTTGGTTGGGAGGACAACAGCCTGTTCAATTCTCCACCTCACTTCAACATACGATTCAATATCGTTATGATTACTTTACAGGTTTAGCCGATAAAAGCCAGTCATTCCAAATCAGTGGAATTACTTTAGGTTTAGCGAAACGTTTGAGAGTTCCCGATGACTTTTTTCAACTATCTCAAGCCATCTCCTTTCAATACTACAACCTAAAGAACTATTTTACAGGACTTTTTACTTTTGGTGATGGGGAAGCTAACAACCTTGCTTATACCGTAAGCCTATCAAGAGACAATACTCGAGTTAATCCCATTTTTCCAACAGGAGGATCCTCATTCAACATTACAGGTAAGTTCACACCGCCCTATTCTTTGTTCACAGGTAAGGATTATGATAACTTAGGGGACCTTCCTGAATTTCAAGATGCCAATGGAAACCCTCTAATCGCTGAAATTGATCAAGAGAAATTTAGATGGTTAGAGTTTTATAAAGTAAAATTCAACGGGACTTGGTATACTCCCATATACGAAAAATTAATTCTCAAAACTCAAGCTGACTTTGGTTTCATTGGCGCATATAACCTAAGTAGAGGAAATATTCCTTTTGAGCGATTTTTCTTAGGAGGTGATGGGATGGTGAGCTATGCACTTGACGGGAGAGAAACTATCGCACTTAGAGGATATCCGAACCAATCCTTATCAGGAAATGACGGTTCAGTAATATATAACAAGTTTTCTTTGGAGTTACGTTATCCAATTACATTAAAACCTAGTGCATCAATATATGCGTTAAGCTTTCTAGAAGCAGGAAATGGATATAACAGCTTTAGAGACTTTGACCCTTTTAATTCAAAACGTTCGGCAGGAGCAGGAGTTAGAATCTTTATGCCCGCCTTTGGACTCCTTGGAATTGACTTTGGTTACGGCTTTGACAGTCCAGGTCAAAGTTCTGGTACCCCTAATGGATGGGAAACACATTTTATTATAGGGCAGCGTTTTTAACAAATTATATAGATTGATAATCTAGAGTCCTCAAAATAAGTCAGATAACTTTACGTTATAATAGCTATGAGAATATACCTACATAAGACAATGCTACTTTATCTATTTCTCTTTATGAGTATATACACGAATGCTCAACGGGGAACAAGAGTAGGCTATATTGATATGAATGTTATTTTAGAAAGTATAGATGAGTATCAAGAAGCCACTCAACTGTTAGATAAAAATGTAGCAAACTGGAAAAAAGAAATTGAGCTTAAAAAAATTCAATTAAAACAATATCAAGATCAGTTGAACACAGAGCGTATTTTGCTTACCCCTGAACTCATTAATGATCGAGAATTGGAAATTCAAGATTTTGCTTCTGAAATCGTAAGTCTTCAAGAAAAACGATTTGGACCCAGAGGAGATATGATAATCCAACGTTCTAAATTAATCCAACCTGTTCAAGATCAAGTAATGAGTGTCGTGAAACTAATAGCAGAGGAAAAAAAATATGATTTTATTTTTGATCGATCTTCTAATGTAACTATGTTATATTCCGCAAAAAATTACGATATTAGCGACCTGGTAATTAAAAGAATAAATAGACAACAACGAATACAAAATAAAAAGAAACAATTAGAGGTATTAAAATCTAAAACATCAACCTCAAAAAATTAATATTTACATCCCACTTTATGAAACATTTATCCACTTTTATTGTTAGCTTGTTATTATTAGTTGCTCCATTGAATGTAATGGCTCAATCTAAAGTAGCACACATAAATACTCAAGAATTAATTAGTGAAATGCCTGAAGTTATTGCAGCTCAAGCAGAGCTCAAAAAACTTGAAGACCAATATGCTAATGAAATGGAAACTTCTGTAAAAGAATTCCAAACCAAAGCACAATCGTATCAAGGTGATGCACAAAATCAAACTGAATTAATCAATCAGCAGCGTCAAATTGAATTACAAGAGATGCAACAGCGTATTCAGGAGTTTAGAGAAACTGCTTCTCAAGAACTTCAAAAACGTTCTGCTGAAATGATGCGCCCTCTATACGAAAAAGCACGTGTTGCTATTGAAAAAGTAGCTGGTGTTCAAGGATTTGACTATGTATTAGATTCAAGCCCAGGAGGTAGTGTAATTTCTGCTTTAGGTAAAGATTTAATGGCTGATGTAAAAACTGAATTAGGTTTTTAATCTATCATCCATAATTTAAAAAAAAAGGCTACCTGTGGGTAGCCTTTTTTTTTACCTATTCAAACCAAGAAGCGTATTTTAAATAATTTTGAGCAATACGTTCAATCTCGTTTTCCTGCAGGTTAATGTCAATATCTTTAATTTTTCTTGCTGGAATTCCTGCGTAAATTGAACCCGGTGAAATTATTGTCTTTTGTGTCACAACGGCACCTGCAGCTATAATACTATTGCTACCCACTTCACAGTGATCCATTATAATACTACCCATACCCACTAAAACTTTATCTTCTATAGTACACCCATGCACTATAGCATTGTGCCCTATGGAGACTTTATTTCCTATAAAAGTAGGAGCTGTTTTATAAGTAGCATGAATAACAACCCCATCTTGTACATTAACCTGATTCCCGATTCTTATGGAATTAACGTCACCACGTATTACAGCTTGATACCAAATTGAGCAATCACTACCCATAATAACATCTCCAATTAACGTTGCATTTTCTGCAATAAAACAGTTTTCCCCATAAGATGGAGTAAAGCCACGTACAGTCTTTATTAACATAATTTTTGTTTACTCCAAAATACAAAAAGATTTGGCATAAATATGTATTTCATTTCAAGCTATAATTTGCCATGCTTTTATTATTTTTGAAAAAAAAAGATGAAAATTTTCCGACTTACAGCTAAATGCGAAAAAGGAGAGCGTTGGGCAAATTTTGAGGTTGACCAAACGATTAGCACCAAAGAGATAACTCATTTTCAAAATATTGATGAAGCGAAAGGTGCTCCCCTAATTCAACAATTATTTTACCTTCCCTTTGTTAAATCTGTAAGCCTTTCTGAAACGACAATTCGTGTTGAACGCTTTGATATTCTGGAATGGGAAGAAGTAATCGAGGAAGTAAAAGAACAACTACAAACCTACCTAAACGATGGTGGAGTTGTGATCGAAGCACAACGTAACGATAAGATTCCCGTGAGTGTTTATG
>Ga0228662_1000185_pt1 | contig 33966 bp, 29 predicted proteins | sample 76DmetaG_FD_183173 | JGI IMG/M metagenome (GOLD analysis project Ga0228662, IMG submission 183173) | Seawater microbial communities from Monterey Bay, California, United States - 76D | ecosystem: Environmental > Aquatic > Marine > Coastal | place: USA: California | collected 2016-11-10
ATCCAAGAAGCAACCTACTTCCTCAAATCAAAAATCACCCAAAACATAATAAAATTAAAATAGGCTATTTTTCTGCTGACTTTAGAGAGCACCCAGTATCTTATTTGACAGCTGAACTTTATGAAACTCATGATAGGAATCAATTTGAAGTTCATGCTTTCTCCTATGGTCCAGATACTAAAGATGAAATGAATCTTCGAATCAAAGCTGGTGTGGATCACTTTCATGATGTGCGTGAGATGTCTCATAAGGAAATCGCAACTCTCTCTAGATCACTTGAAATAGACATTGCAGTAGATTTAAGTGGAGCAACCCACAGCTCTAAAACTGAAGTTTTTGCTATGTTGGCTGCACCAATCCAAACTAGCTATATTGGATGGCTTGGGACAATGGGAGCGGACTATTATGACTATTTAATAGCGGCTGAAGGAATGATTCCGAAGAAAAACCAAAAGTATTTTTCTGAAAAAATTGTTTATCTGCCTACTTATCAAGTTAATGACTCAAAAGAGTCGTTACCAAAAGCTATTTTTTCTAGGAAGGATTTAGGTTTGCCTGAAGATAGTTTTGTGTTTTGTTGTTTTAATAACACCTTTAAGATTACACCTGAAGCTTTTGATAGCTGGGCTCGAATACTTAATGGAGTAGAACAAAGTGTTATGATGATTTATGTTTCTAATAAGCACGCACAAAAAAACTTAATAAAAGAAATCAAGCTAAGAAATATAGATCCTAAGAGGCTTATCTTTGGAGAAAGATTATCAAGAGCTGAGTATTTAGATCGATATAGATCAGCTGACCTCTTTCTAGACACTTTCCCCTATAATGCGGGAACAACTGCTAGTGATGCGCTTAGAATGGGATTGCCGCTTTTGACAATAAATGGAAATTCATTTAATAGCAGAGAGGCTGCAAATATCGTTCATGCTGTAAATTTGCCTGAAATGATAACATCAAGTCAAGAAGAGTATGAATCTCTTGCAATTGAACTCGCAAACAATCCAAAAAAATTTAGAATTATTAAAGAAAAATTAGCTGATAATTTACCAAGTGCCCCTTTATTTGATACGCCTAGATTTACAAAAAACCTTGAGTCGGCATATAAAATTATGTTTAAGAGATATCATGATAAGCTAGAGGCAGATCATATATATGTAGAGGAGATAAATGGATAATACAATTAATTTTAGAAAAAACAAGGAATATAAATAATGAAAAAACCTGTAAAAGATATGTCACTCATGAAGGATGAATCTGACAATATCGTTATGTTTTACCCACATGTTCCAAAATCAGCAAAATCAGCTGTAATGGAGGTTTTGGATACTCGCTGGATTGGCCAAGGCCCAAAAGTTAAATTATTTGAAGAGGGTTTTAGTAAGAAGTTTGCATCAAAATTTCCTGCTATTGCCGTGGGGTCAGGAACTGATGCATTGCATCTATCATATATTCTTGCTGGCTTAAAGCCTGGGGATGAGGTTATCGCTCCCGTATTCACTTGCACAGCAACCAACATACCTTTCTTATACATGGGTGTAAAGATACTTTTTTCTGACATTAATCCAAATACAATGAATTTAGATGTTAATCATGTACAGCAACTGATGAATAAAAATGTTAAAGCAATAGTTTGCGTTCATTACGGCGGTTTGCCATGCGATATGGATGAGTTACAAGCTATCGCCGATGAATGGAATATACCTGTTATTGAGGATGCAGCTCATGCAGTTGGAGCAAAATATAAGGGCATGTCAATAGGAAGTATCTCTGATTTTACAATGTTTTCATTCCAAGCTATTAAGCATATAACTACTGGAGATGGTGGAATGTTGATTGTTAAAAATAAAGAACTAGTTGATAAAGCTGAACGTGTCCGTTGGTTTGGCATTGATAGGAAGGCTAAACAAGCCGGTATTTGGGAAAATGACATTACTGAAATTGGATATAAATATCAAATGACAGACATTGCTGCATCAATGGGTATCGCATCACTCCACGAGTTTGATGAGGTGTCTAGTTTAAGGAAAAAACTATTTAGAGTGTATTGTGAAGAATTAACTGGTTTTGATAGAGTAAAAATAGTAGGAAATGATTTTGATGATCGAGAGCATGCAGCCTGGCTATTTACTGTTATTGTCGAAGATAGATATAGTCTTCAAGAAAAATTAAGAGAAAATAAAATTGAAAGTAATCAAGTGCATTTTCGCAACGATAGATATTCAATTTTTAATGATTTTACTAATGGGAAAGAGTTTCCAAATATGGATCAAATAGAAGATAAATATCTTGTTCTTCCTTTGCACACAATGATGAATGAAAATGATGTAAGAAGGGTATGTTCAGTTATAAAGTCTGGTTGGTAATTTAGAGAAAGATATTAAGAATTCTATTATGCAGTAATGAAATATAAACAGACAATTATAGTAACTGGAGGTGCAGGTTTTATTGGTTCTGCTTTAATAAGATATATTATTGCTAAAACAAATTATAAGGTTGTAAATATTGATAAGTTGACCTACTCAGGAAATATAGAGTCTTTAAGGTCAATATCAAATAACAAGAATTATATTTTTGAGCAAGTTGATATTTGTGATTCAGCTGAATTAGAGAGAGTATTCAAAGAAAGTCATCCAGATATAGTAATCCACTTAGCCGCTGAATCACATGTAGATAGATCAATTGATGGTCCATTGGAATTCATTAATACCAATGTTGTTGGTACATTTAATCTCTTAGAATGCTCCAGAAATTACTTTCAAAAACTTGATCATTATAAAAAAGATAAATTTCGATTTCTGCATGTTTCGACTGATGAAGTTTATGGAGATTTAAACAGCTCATCTGATTTTTTCACAGAAGAGACACGCTATGATCCTAGTTCCCCATATTCTGCTTCGAAAGCTAGCTCTGATCATTTAGTTAGAGCCTGGTATCGCTCATATGGTCTGCCCATATTAATTACCAATTGTTCTAATAACTATGGTCCTTTTCAATTCCCTGAGAAGCTTATACCTCATGTTATTCTTAATGCAATTAATGGAAAAAAAATACCTATTTATGGAGATGGTACCCAAATTAGAGACTGGCTTTATGTTGAGGATCATATTATTGCCCTAATGGATGTTGCATTCAAGGGGGCTGTTGGAGAGACTTATAATATTGGAGGCAATAATGAGGTCCAAAATATCGAAGTTGCAAAAATGATATGCAGCAATCTAGATCAATTGGCTCCCCAAAAATTAAATGGCATTAATTCTTTTAGTGAGTTAATAACATATGTAGAAGATCGACCGGGCCATGATGTAAGATATGCAATAGATTCAAACAAAATTAAAAAAAATATAGGTTGGAGCCCGAAAGAAAACTTTGAATCTGGAATTCTTAAAACAGTTCAATGGTATTTAGAAAATTTGTCATGGTCAAAGAATATTCAAAATGGAAACTACAAGCTTGAGAGGATAGGAGTCAATAAAAAATGAAAGGAATTATTTTGGCAGGTGGTTCTGGGACAAGGCTTTATCCAATAACGAAAGGTGTTTCAAAGCAACTTTTGCCGGTCTATGATAAGCCGATGATTTACTATCCACTTTCAGTTTTAATGTTAGCTGGAATTAGAGAAATATTAATAATTTCTAAAATTGAGGACGTTCCTAGATTTGAAAATCTTCTTGGAGATGGGTCTTCAATCGGAATTAGAATTGAATATATGGTTCAACCATCTCCTGATGGAATAGCTCAATCATTTATTTTAGGAAAGGATTTCATTGGTTCTGATCCAGTAGCATTGGTACTGGGAGATAATATATTTTATGGACAAGGCATTACTGATTATTTAGAAGAGGCAATTTCTAATGTTTTAAATCATAATTATGCAACTATTTTTGGATATCACGTGAAACACCCTTCAAGATACGGCGTTGTCGAATTCGACTCTGTTGGTAAAGTTTTAAGTCTTGAAGAAAAGCCAACTAGTCCGAAAAGTAGTTATGCAGTAACAGGACTTTATTTTTATCCTAATGATGTAATTAATCATGCCATTAAATTAAAGCCTTCAGATAGAGGTGAGCTTGAAATAACTGATATTAATAAAATTTACTTAAAAGATAGTTGCTTAAAGGTGCAAGTTTTTGGAAGAGGCTATGCTTGGCTCGATACTGGAGAGCATGATGAATTACTCGGAGCGTCAACTTTTATTGAAACTATTGAAAAAAGACAGGGGCTCAAAGTTGCATGCATAGAGGAGATTGCTTTTGATAGAGGATATATTAGTAAAAAACAGTTGATGTCAATTGCTAAGGAAATGAAGAGTAATCAATATGGCCAATATTTACAAAAGTTGATTGATTGACATTAGTTTTAATTGCCTTATCTTTTTACAAAAATTTTAATTATTAAAAAAGCTATTACTCATGAGTGAGGACATAATTAAAGTCATTCTTCCAAAGAGATTTAACGGCCAAAGAATAGATTCTGCGATGTCAGAAATGCTGCCAAACTTTTCTCGTTCAAAAATTACTTCTTCCATTAAAGCTGGAGATGCTTTATTAAATGGTAAGAAATTCAAACCAAAGGATAAAGCCAATGGTGGCGAGATTATTAACTTTAATATTAATATTAAAGTTAATAATGAATGGACTGCAGAAAATATACGGTTAGACATTATTTATGAGGATGTGGATATTTTAATAATAAATAAGCCTTCTGGGCTTGTTACTCACCCCGGTCCAGGAAATTGGGAGGGAACGCTTGCAAATGCACTTCTTCATTACAATGCTGGTTTATCTGTATTGGATAGAGCAGGAATAGTTCATAGGCTAGATAAAAATACCTCAGGCTTAATGGTGGTGGCTAAAAACCAAAAGTCACAAAAATATCTTGTTGAGCAGTTTCAAACGCATTCTGTTGAAAGGGAGTATTCTGCCATTGTTTATGGAAATATGATTTCAGGAGGAACAGTTAATGATCCAATAGGAAGAGATTCTAAAGATAGAATTAAACAAGCGGTCAGAGTCAATGGAAAAGATGCAGTTACTCACTACAGAGTCATTGATAGATATGCTAATCATACGCATATAAAGGCTATTCTCGAAACTGGACGAACACATCAAATTCGTGTTCATCTCTCTCACATTGGCTATCCACTGGTTGGGGATCCATTATATGGCGGTAGACTCAGATTTCCTAAGAAAGCCAGAGAAGAAATAAAAGAAGCTCTTCAGGCCTTTCAAAGACAAGCACTCCATTCAAAAAAATTAACCTTGAAGCATCCTACTACGGGGAATGAAATGTCATGGAAAATTGAGCTTCCTAAGGATATGTCTTCGCTCTTAGATGTGCTAAATAGTTTTGATTAATGAATCATTTTCCTAATAATGTAAAAATTCTTTCATCCAAAAGATATATTCATGGAGGAAAGAGCTCTGGAAACTTCGATAATTTTAATTTAGCTCTCCATGTAAATGACAGTCGAGTTAATGTAATAGAAAATCGAAAAACTCTAAAAGTTCAATTTGATTTACCATCAGACCCAGTTTGGATAAATCAAACTCATTCATCAACTTGTATTGATGCAGCATTAATAAAAAAACTCGTGGATGCTGATGCGAGTTATACGTCGAAAGTGGGAATTGTTTGTGCAGTTCTGACAGCTGACTGCTTGCCTATTTTCGTAAGTAATAAAGATGGGACAATGGTTGGTATTGCTCATGCCGGTTGGAGAGGGTTAGTTTCTGGAATTATCGAAAATCTTATTAAATCTTTTAGTTCGGATGGAGATAATTTGGTAGTTCATCTTGGGCCAGCAATCTCAAAAAAATGCTTTGAGGTTGGTGATGAGGTTAAGAGTCTTTATTTATCGAAAAATATTAACTTTGAACGCTCCTTTACAAGAAATAAAAATAAAAATTATCTTGATTTGTATGATGCAGCTAGAGTGATTCTTGAGGGCTTTCAAATAAATTCAATTTCTGGTGGTGATAGATGTACTTTTCAGGAGTCAAATAATTTTTATTCGTACCGAAGAGATGGAATTAACTCAGGCAGGATGGCACATCTTATTTGGATGACATAGGGCTAGATTAATTTTTTTTTCTCTTTTCCGGTTGTGCAAAATTCAATTTCTCCAGTAAATTTATTCGGTAGATAGTAATGAAGTGACTTTAGTTTTCTTTGTTTTTGCTGAATAATGCATCCGCGAACCTCAAAGTCGATATTAAGCTCAATTTCAGCGTATGAAGAATTTAGACACCTTAACAATTTCCGTCCATTCTCTTCAAAGTATTGTCGAAAATAGAGCTCATCATTAAGCTCAATGATTACATACGCTTTATGATGAATTGGCATTGATGGATCAATGATGATAATACAATTTTCACTAAATTCTGGTTCCATCATATCACCAAGATTCTGAAGAGCATATGGTTCAGAGTTTGTGGAGCAGTTGCTCTTAAATAGATTTTTTGGATTGTCTAGTGTTGACATTTAGGGCAGTAGTAGGTTGCTCGTTGATTTTGAATGATTCTCTTAATTTTACCACTGCACCTGATGCATGGCATGTTGCCCCTGTCGTATACATTTAGTATTTGTGAAAAATACCCAGGATTGCCATCAACATTTGAAAAGTCATTAAGGGTTGTGCCGCCATTATTAATCGCATCAGTTAAAACATCTTTAATACACTGTGTCAAAATAATGAAGCGCCTCTTTGAAGTTTTACCAGCCTCTCTCTTTGGAGATATTCCAGCTAGAAAAAGGCTTTCTGAGGCATATATATTGCCAACCCCTACAATCACATTGCTATCCATAATGAAGGATTTGATATTCCTTGATTTTCCATGAGATGATTTAAAGAGTAAATCATTGTCAAACTCATAACTTAAGGGCTCAGGACCCAAGTTTTTTAAAAGGGTGAGAGTCTCATTAGGTTTTTGCCAGAGTACTGATCCAAACCTTCGAGGATCATTAAATCTTAAACTGGTACTATTATCTAATTTAAGTTCAAAATGTTCATGTTTTTTTAATGGCTCAATAGGATTCACTACGCTAATAGATCCTGACATACCAAGATGCATTACTAGCTGTCCAATGTCAAAATGAAGAAGTAAATACTTTGCTCGTCTTGTGATTTTTCTTATAGTCTGATTATTGAGTGTTTTTGTTAGGTGAGTGGGTATCTCCCATCGAAGCCTTGGTTTGTATATGTGAACTGATACGATTCTTCTATCAGTAATTAGTGGCTCTAGACCTCTTCGTGTAGTCTCGACCTCTGGTAACTCTGGCATTATCTAATTATTGATCATTGACCAATGCAATTTTTTTAGTCGCAGCAAAGTCAGTCTTACCACTTCCCAGTTTGGGGATCTCATCAACAACTAGGACGGATGATGGGTGATATAGAGGGTTTATTTTGGCATCTGTAAGAATTTTAGTGAGTTCATTTTTTTCAAGATTATTTGTTGAGAGCAGAACGATTTTTTCACCTTTACGCTGATCTGGAAGACAAGTTGCAGCAATCTCCAAATCTTTATCATTGCAGGCATCTAAAATTTCTTCTTCAACGGTTGTGAGGCTAATCATTTCCCCACCAATTTTTGCAAATCTTGAGTACCTGTCAACAATTGTTAAAAAACCATCCTCATCTAAATGACCTTTATCGCCAGAACGATACCATCTATATCCATCAATAAGTTCAATCACTTCAGCAGTTTTCTCTGGCAGCTTAAGGTAGCCTTTCATTATTTGAGGGCCTCCAATTAAAATCAGTCCATCTTCACCTGTAGGAATAGGTTCTAGAGAGTCAGGATCAACTATCCTGAATTCGGTTCCACTAAATGCCTTACCAACAGTTCCAGGCCTATTTCTTAACTTAAAAGGAGAGTCAATGTCTGGTAAATTAACAGATGCACCAGGAGAAGTTTCAGTTGTACCATAGCCCTCATAGACTGGCATTTTAAATTTATTTTCAAACCCCTCCCTTACCTCGGATCTAAGTTTTTCAGCGCCAGCAACTACTAATCTCAGAGACTGCATAGATTCAGCACTTACTCTCTTGCTAATGGTATACATTCTCAGAAAAGTAGGAGTTCCCACAAGTATTGTCCCTGAGTATTTTTGAATTCCAGATGAAATGGTCACAACATCTTTTGGATCTGCATGGCAAACAATTGGAATTCCCTCTGAAAGCGGCATTAACGTTGTAATAGCGAAACCAAAAGCATGAAAAGTTGGAAGTGTTGACATTATGACATCACTCTCAACTGCGCCTAATTCAATAGCTGCCTGCTTTGCGTTAGCAGCAATGTTACTGTGAGTTAGTTCAACGCCTTTTGGAGAGCCTTCACTTCCGCTTGAAAATAAAATAGCGGCCGTATCATTCATTGAAACTTCATTAAAGTAACTTTTTCTAAGAGTATTTACAGGGAGTAAAATTGCTTTCAGAAGCGTTCCAATTCTTGATAGTGTTGAGATTTCTTCTCGTATATCTTCAAGCATTAGAAGTTTGGAATGAGGAAAAAATGATTCTAAATCCATACCTCTCTCCAACATCTTATCTAAAAATTTACGAGAGGTATAAATATGCTTGACTTCTGCCTGCTCTGCTGCAGATTGAAGCGCTTTTTTCCCCGCTGTAAAATTTAGATTGACAATGGTTTTTCCTAGAGCAAGAATAGCCATAGATGCAATTGCACCTCCACCACTACTGGGAAGTAGCAAGCCAACATTTTGTTCAGGACTATATTCAGCAATTTTTTTGGAGAACAACAAAACCCCTGTTAAAAATCTTTTATGTGGAATTTCTACCCCTTCAATGTCAGCAACTGCAAATGCAGTTTTAGATTTTTTTGAATTTTTTAGCCAGGACACATGAATGGGGTCCAAGGTGGAGGGATAGCTTTGCCAATCGGCAAATGAAGTAGGGTGATTTGACATTTATTTAGCCTCCAAGCATTGCTTTTTTTAAGTTTTTTTGGATTGGATTATCTGAAAGAAAAATTCCAAAGAAAGCTTTCTTAAAATCAAATCCCGGGATTAATTCAACAAGTTCATCATTCTTTAATACATGTGTTCCAATCTCTGGGATGTAAATAAACTGATAAAAGTCACCTGAGGTAACAGAACTATTGAATGAGGATGATAATTTTTCTATCTCATTTAATATTGGGCCAGTTTTATTATTTGTAGACTTTTCTAGTCCATCGCTTAAGGCCTTTTTCATGGCATCAGCGGTTACCATCTCTGATGTAACATCAATCCTGAGAGCCATTGGGGAATTGCTATTGATTAATTGATCAGCATCTGAGCTTTTGGTCTCAAGATATAAACTACCCTCATAAACCTTCATGAAAAAAATAACTCTAGTCCCTGTTCCATTGAGCATTAAAGTACTTCCTTCAAATTCGATTGCTTCAGGTGGCTCACCTGCACTTATCGTGGAAACTGAAAAAATTCCTATAGTAATAAATAAATAGATAACCAGCTTCTTACAATTTACTAACATTTTCCCTATCCCTATCATTAATAAAAATCAAAGACTCAATTATAAATATAAATATTAATCATAAAAATACAATTAAATGATTTTGAACTATTTATAATTAACATTTTTAAACTATTAACTTAATACTATGAATCCATTAACTTCAGTAAGAGGCACAATAATAAGCGGTTTTGTTCTCGCCATTATTATTGCAATTTTATTATCACCTGAAAACTCATCTTTACTTACTAGGAATCTTAGTATTTGGCTCCATGTTTTGTTTGGCGTGACTTGGATTGGACTTCTTTATTACTTTAACTTTGTTCAAGTTCCTGCTTTGGCCGATGCATTAGCTGACGAGGGTGGACCTGGTCCAGCCGCAATAGGAAAATATGTTGCTCCTAGGGCTCTTCTATGGTTTCGTATGGCTGCAGCTGCCACATGGCTAACAGGTGCATGGGCTCTATCTATTTCCCCACAGTATGGATTTGTAAAAACTTTTCTATTTCAGGCGCCAGCAGGTGCCATGATGAGCCTAGGTGCCTGGATGGGAACAATCATGCTCTTTAATGTTTGGGTTTTAATCTGGCCAAATCAAAAAAAGGTGCTTGGGATTGTTGAAGCTAGTGCTGACGACATTGCAAAAGCAAAGTTTACTGCTGCAATGGCATCTCGCACCAATGTTGTGCTTTCAGTTCCTATGCTTTTGTGTATGATTGGTGCAGGGCACGGTGGATATTTATTCTAATATTAAATTTAAGACATTAAAAAAAACCGGACTAGTTCCGGTTTTTTTATAAGATGCAAAAATACAACAAATAACAAATAAAGAATGCAAATAGAGAAAAAAAGTCTATTAATGCTAATTATGTATTTCATAATGTTGCATTTTAATTTATATAAACAATCCCTATGATTAAGGGACAATAGCATAAAAATATTAGTTTTGTTGAAAAAAAACAACTAAATGTATTTTTTTTTCAAATAATTGTTGACATTGTGTAGAAATGTGATTATTATTGGATTACTGTTATTTATATAAATAGCATAGGGTGTTGGTAAAACAACAATTAAATATTCTAAACGGAGAATAAAATGAAAAAATTAATCGCTTTATTTGCGGTATCGTCAGTAGCTACTACAGGTGCTATGGCCGGTGTTGCATTAAGTGGAACTGCTTCAGTATCATATGACGATAATGGAACAGGTGCTGCGTCTGAAACAACTTATGATGCTGACCTAGCTGTTGTTGGTACTGCAGGCTCAACTACTTTGACTGCTGGGTACGACATGGAAGGCTCTAAGTTAGCAACTACTGGTGTTTCTTTAGCTACTACTATTGGTCCAATGACTGTTACTGCTGACATGCACGACGCAGCTGAAGATAGCACTGATAACGGTGATGGTGACTTTGTATTCCAACAAGACGACACAGGTGTATCTGTATCTCTAAACGCTCCAATTGGTGATGCTACTCTAGCATTAGATGATAGTGGAGCAGTTACTGTTTCTGGTACATGGTCTGGTGTTACTGTTTCTCACAACGTGAAGACTAATGTGACTACTGGTTCTGCTGCTATTGCAGGAATGGACGTAAGTGTTACTAATGATGATGGTTCATCTACATGGTCACTAGGTACAACTGTTTCAGGTGTTGCTGTTACTTTAGACAGTGATTCTGATGTGTCAGCTGTATTCGGTCTTGCTGGAAACACAATGACTGTTAACTACATCGGTGAGCGTGCTTCAACTGCTTCATCTACAACTATGACTGCTGCTAAGGCTAAGTACTCAAAGGCTTCAGCTGCTGCATACAGCACAGTTGCAATTTCACGTGCATTGACTTCAGGTGCAACTCTTGCTGCTACATATAAGAGCTCTGATGAGTCACTTACACTTAAAGCTTCTGTTGCATTCTAAATTTGTTTAGAATCAATAGTTGACTTAGGAATAAGTTAATGTTTGAAAACCCAGAGCTTGCTCTGGGTTTTTTTTGTCTTAATTAAATTAATTTTGATGAAAATAGATAAAATATACTAAATAAAATGACAAAGTAAATTGATATGCAGTGTATTTTAAAAAATCGAGCATTACTAAGAATATCAGGTGCTGATGCTGAGGTTTTTTTGCAAAATCAATTCAGCAATGACATTTCAAAGCTAGATCATTCCCATATTCAAATGAACGCTTATTGCCAGCATCAGGGAAAGATCATTGCATTGTTTTGGGTGATGCGTTCTGAGAATGGTTTTTTATTGTCTTTTCCAATTGATCTTCAAGAAGCTGTTATATCAAGACTTCAAATGTTTGTCATTATCTCTGATGTGATAATTGAAGATGTCACTAACAATTTCATACAGGTGGGGCTAATCAATGAAATTGATAACAAAGGATATTTTATAAATGAAAAAATGTCATTATCAGTTCAATCTAAGAAAAATGATATCGAAGTTACAACCAACAATCAAGATGAATGGGTGAAAGCTTGCATTGAGTCTGGGATACCTGAGGTATTTTTATCAACAAGCGAGAAGCTTGTACCACAAATGCTTAATCTAGATATTGATGAATTTGGTGTTAACTTTTCAAAAGGCTGCTATCCAGGTCAAGAGGTGGTTGCCAGGCTTCATTATTTAGGAGAAGCAAAGCGGCGTTTGTTCTCTTTTAAATCTGATTCTGAAATACAAATTGGAGATAGTCTTTATTGTGCCTCCTCTAAGACTGCAAAGGCACGAGGTGAACGTTATAAAGGAAGTGGAGTTGTCGTAAATAGTGTAAAATATAACTCGATATTTTACTGTCTAGCCACACTAGATATCGATCTATTGGATAGTAAAATCACTCTTAACAATGAACATGGACCAATTATAAAAATAATTAACAATGAATAAAATTATACTACTACTAATCACCTTAATTCCCAGCTTAAGTTTTGCAGCTTCTTCCTCTGATAGTATTGATTTAACTGGCCATGCAGCTGGTTATATTGCATTAATAATATTTGTCAGTGCCTATTTCTTTGTGATGATCGAAGAATTTACTCATCTTAGAAAGTCAAAGCCAGTTATTTTAGCTGCAGGTATTATCTGGGCCATTATTGGATGGATTTATGCTGTAAATGGTATACCACATGCTGCTGAGGCTGCGGTAAGGCATAATTTCCTTGAATTTGCTGAGCTATTCTTATTCCTACTTGTGGCGATGACTTATATTGAATCTATGCGCGAGCGCCTAGTTTTTGATAAGTTAAAAGTGTGGCTTATCTCAAGAGGGTTCTCTTACAGGCAGCTTTTTTGGCTGACTGGTATATTAGCTTTCTTTATGTCACCGATTGCGGATAACCTAACAACTGCTCTAGTGATGGGTGCTGTTGTCTTAGCAGTAGGTGCTGGTAATGCACGCTTTATTTCTATAGGCTTTGTTAATATTGTTGTTGCGGCTAATGCGGGTGGTGCGTTTAGTCCGTTTGGAGATATAACAACATTGATGGTCTGGCAAAAAGGCCTCGTTGATTTTCAGCAGTTCTTTGTGCTGTTTGTGCCATCCGCGGTTAACTATCTTATACCTGCAGCTATTATGCATTTTGCAATCAAAAATGAAAAGCCTAAGGCAATTAGTGAAAAAGTTGATATCAAAACTGGCGGCATATTAATCACATTTATGTTTCTTGTAACAATTGCAACAGCAGTTAGCTTCCATAACTTCCTTCACCTTCCACCAGCAATGGGAATGATGACCGGCCTAGGATATCTGATGATTGTTAGTTACTTTGTTAAGCGGCATAATCCTAATGAAGAGAAATCGGAAAGATTTGATATCTTTACGATGGTTTCAAGGGCAGAATGGGATACGCTTTTATTCTTCTTTGGCGTTATTGTTAGTGTTGGCGGACTTGGCTTTATGGGTTATTTGGCGCTAGTCTCTGAGGCAATGTATGTCGAGCTAGGTGCGACCTATGCCAACGTGCTTGTAGGAATACTGTCAGCAATTGTTGATAACATTCCGGTCATGTTTGCGGTTCTAACTATGACTCCTGACATGTCACTCGGTCAATGGCTTCTAGTTACGCTGACAGCTGGAGTTGGCGGCAGCCTTCTTTCTATTGGCTCAGCAGCTGGTGTAGCGCTTATGGGACAATCTAAAGGTTACTACACATTTGTATCTCACCTTAAGTGGATTTGGGCTATTGCACTTGGATATGGCGCTAGTATTGTGACGCATCTCTGGATTAATTCACATCTTTTTGATGTCCCAATCTAACATCTATATCGATATAGGGAACTCCGCTGTCAAGTGGCGAACACTAGAATCAGATGTCTATTCTAAGAATGTAGACGAGTTTTTAACTAGCACACTGCCTCAAGCTGATTCGGCTTGGGTCAGTGCTGTTGCTAATCTAGACATTGTCAAAGATATAAAGAGTCTTTTTAAAGAATTTCACCTTGTAGACTCCCAAAAAAAATGTAACAATTTGGTAGTCGCCTATGATGATCCATCAAGCCTAGGTTCAGATAGATTCTTAGCCATGCTTGGTGCGATGAATCAATTTTCTAAAAAACCATTGCTTGTAATTGATATAGGAAGTGCAATGACTTTTGATGTTATAGATGGAGATGGTTATCATCAAGGTGGTCTAATCATGCCTGGTCTTGGTGCCCTTAGAATTAGTTTTTCAAAGTTTGGAACGACTGATCTGACTACTAATATTGATGGTTTGGCAAGAAACACAACAGATGCATGGAAAAACGGAACACATGCAATGCTCATATCATCCATCAATCATCAAATTGAAAAATTTAATGAAATTTATCCAGATGGAATGGTCACAATTTGTGGAGGTTTTGTGGAAGAGATAAAAAATGAACTACCTAAATCTGTTCAAATCTTTGATAATCTGGTTCTTGATGGTTTGGAATGCTATAGTCAAACTGTGGGATAATAATTCAACCATATAATATTAATAAAAATACAATGAAAGATCATCGCGTACTATCGGGAATGCGCCCAACAGGACAACTCCACTTGGGCCACTATCACGGAGTCCTTAAAAACTGGGCTAGACTTCAAAATGAATATGATTCATACTATTTTGTCGCTGACTGGCATGCATTCACGACGCACTACTCAGATAGAATTGATCTTGAGAAAAATGTTTCAGATATGATTGTGGACTGGCTTGCAACAGGCCTCAACCCCAATACAGCAACTTTATTTGTTCAGTCAAAAGTTCCTGAGCATGCAGAGCTTCATTTGCTTTTATCTATGACAACGCCTCTCAGTTGGCTTGAGCGTGTTCCATCATTTAAGGATCAGCAAGAGAAACTTAAATCTAAAGACCTTTCGACCTATGGGTTTTTAGGGTACCCGCTTCTTCAAAGCGCGGATATTTTGATTTACAAGGCTGGACTCGTTCCTGTTGGTGAAGATCAAGTTGCACATGTAGAATTCACTAGAGAAGTAGCTAGAAGGTTTAACTTTGTCTATGGAAGGGAGTCTGATTTTGAAGAGAAGGCTGAGTCTGCAATTACCAAGATGGGTAAAAAGCAGGCAAAACTCTACAGAGAATTAAGGAAGAGCTATCAGGAGACTGGAGATGATGAATCTCTTGTAAAAGCCAAAGCTTTGCTCGGAGAGCAGCAAAATATTACTCTTGGTGATAGGGAAAGGCTTCTAGGCTTTATAGAGGGATTAGGAAAGATTATTCTTGTAGAACCCGAAGCACTCTTAACTGAGGCATCAAAAATGCCAGGCCTAGATGGGCAAAAAATGTCTAAGTCTTATAACAATACGATTTCATTAAGAGAGGACCCTGAGAAAGTTAAGCAAAAAGTGAATAGGATGCCGACTGATCCCGCTCGAATCAAATTAACAGACCCAGGCGACCCTAACAAATGCCCAGTTTGGCAAATGCATCAAATCTATTCTTCTGAGCAAACTCAAAATTGGGTTAAGGATGGCTGTAAAGGTGCAAAAATTGGATGTATTGAGTGTAAAAAACCGATTGTAGATTCTATTGTTTCTGAGTTAGAGCCGATCCAAGAGGAGATAGCTAAGTACGAATCTAATCCAAACCTCATTCAAGAAATAATCTTTGAGGGCTCTGAAAGGGCGAGGGTTGTTGCTAGAAGCACAATGGAAGAGGTAAGGGATGCTATGGGGATAACTTACTAAGTAAGATAAATCATGTCTGACAGGATACAAAAACTCATTGCCAATGCTGGCTATGGCTCAAGACGATGGGCTGAGAGATTAATCGAGCAGGGTAGGATATCAATTAATAATCAGGAAGCCAAGCTGGGTGATAAAGCTATCATTTCGGATAAGGTTACTATTGATGGCAGGTTAATTGACCTTGGCAGATACTCAGAAGAGGAAACAAAGGTATTGATCCTCAATAAGCAGGCAGGTGTTATCTGTTCCAATAAGGATGAAGAAGGCCGACAAAGTGTCTTTGAATTTTTACCCGATAACACTCGATGGGTTATGGTAGGTCGCCTGGATCTTAATACATCAGGGTTACTACTCTTTACAAATAATGGTGACTTGGCTAATAAATTAATGCACCCAAGCTCTGAAATAGATCGAGAGTATGCAGTTCGCGTTTTAGGTAAGGTAGAAGATGAGCACATCAATAAGCTCACAAATGGTATCGAGTTAGAGGATGGTTTTGCTAAATTTCATAGAGTGACATTAGGCGGAGGTGAGGGCGCTAACCGCTGGTATCACGTGGTCGTTAGAGAAGGAAGAAAAAGAGAGGTCAGAAGGCTCTGGGAGGCGCTAGACTTCAAAGTGTCTCGTCTTATCAGAACAAGATTTAGTGACATACGTTTGCCTGAAAAATTGAGAGCGAATCAATCAGAATATCTAAAACCTAAACAGGTTCAGGCGCTCTTAAATTCAGTCGACTTATAAGCCAAAATTATAATTTTTTTCTAGACTAAAATTCATATCTTGGATGGATTATCATTCTTGATATAGCCTATGTGTCAAGTATAATGGCGTCTTTAGATCTAAATAACCATAAGCCAGAATGTCTGACTATAAAAATACCTTAAACTTGCCTGCGACAGATTTTCCAATGAAGGCCAACTTAGCTAACCGTGAAGGCGGCTTTCTCAAGGAGTGGCATGATCAAGATTTAAATCAACAGATTCGAAATAAATTTAAAGGTAACCCCTTGTTTGTTTTACATGATGGACCGCCTTATGCAAATGGTGATATCCATATTGGCCATGCAGTTAATAAGGTACTAAAGGATGTTATTGTAAAAAGTAAAACACTTTCCGGTTTTGATTCTCCCTACGTCCCTGGATGGGACTGCCATGGTCTTCCAATCGAGCATATGGTTGAGAAAAAGAAAGGCAAGGTTGGGCATAAAATCACTGCTGATGAGTTCAGAGCTGCTTGCAGAGAATACGCTGATAAGCAAATTGAAAAACAAAAGGTTGATTTTAAGAGACTGGGAATTATTGGTGATTGGGACAATCCCTATTTGACAAAGAATTTCAAATATGAGGCTGACATTGTTCGCTCACTGGGAAAGATTGTTAAAAATGGTCACATTACAAAAGGCTTCAAGCCAGTTCATTGGTGTACTGAGTGTTCTTCTGCATTAGCAGAGGCAGAGGTCGATTACAAGGATAAGAACTCTGATACGGTCGATGTTGCGTTCAAAGTTAAGGGCGATTTTTTTGCACAAGAAAAGCCCGTATCTCTGATCATTTGGACGACAACTCCATGGACACTCCCCGCAAATGAAGCGGTATCTTTGCATCCTGAATTTAATTATGCACTTGTTGATGTAGGGAAGAGTCTATTTCTTTTATCAGAGGAGTTGCTAGAGTCTTCTCTCGAGAGATACGGTATTCAAAATTTTAAAAAATTAAACAAGGTTTACAAGGGCTCTGAACTCGAAGGAATTATGCTTGAGCATCCTTTTTACGATAAAGAGGTCCCTGTGATACTCGGTGAACATGTTACTACCGAAACAGGAACAGGAGCAGTTCACACAGCGCCAGCACACGGACAAGATGACTATATAGTTGGTCTTAAATATAACCTGCCAGTAGACTGTCCTGTTGATGGTAGAGGCGTATTTATTGAGTCTACTGAGGGGGTTAGTGGAGAGTATATTTTTAGAGCTAATTCAACTATTATTGGCCTCCTTGATGAAAAAGGCACCCTTGTAAAGCATGAACCAATAACGCATTCATATCCCCACTGTTGGAGACACAAAACCCCTGTCATTTTCCGAGCTACCCCTCAATGGTTTGTCTCAATGACCCAGAAAAACTTGAGAGATAGGGTTAATGAAGAGATTCCAAAGGTTAAATGGATTCCTAATTGGGGTCAAAAACGAATTGAATTGATGGTAGGTAATAGGCCAGACTGGTGCATTTCTCGTCAAAGGTATTGGGGTTCGCCGATTACGTTATTTGTTAATAAGAATACTGGTGAGCTGCATCCAGACACTGATTCTTTATTTGAAGTCATAGCAAAAAAAATTGAGGTTGAAGGTATAGAAGCATGGTTTAAGCTTGACGCTGAAGAGGTGATTGGGTCTGATTCAAAAGATTACGAGAAGACAACGGATACTCTAGATGTCTGGTTTGATTCTGGAGTCAGCCATTATGCGGTATTGAATGCAAGTGATTACCTGCCTGATGTAGCTGATATGTATCTAGAGGGTTCTGATCAGCATCGTGGCTGGTTTCAATCTTCTTTGTTAACCTCCTGTGCAATTAATGATAGAGCGCCTTACAAACAAGTTTTAACTCACGGCTTTACGGTTGATCAAAACGGGCACAAGATGAGCAAATCTCTAGGAAATGTTATACCTCCACAAAAAGTTGTTAACTCTCTTGGTGCTGATATATTAAGACTTTGGATAGGTAGTACTGACTATTCGGGTGAGATGACTGTCTCAGATGAAATCCTCAATAGAAGTGCTGATAGCTATAGAAGAATCAGAAATACAATGCGCTTTATGTTGGCCAATATGCAAGGATTTGATCCAGATAAAGATTTAGTTAAAAATGAAGAAATGATTTTATTAGATCGATGGATTGTCTCTAAAACATTTGATCTTCAGCAGAAAGTTATTACAGAATATGATAATTATAATTTTCATTTTGTCATGAAATTAATTCTAAATTTTTGTACTAATGATCTTGGGGGTTTTTATCTCGATATCATTAAAGATAGACAGTATACAACTCAGGCTGACTCCTTGGCAAGGCGATCAGCGCAAAGTGCATTGTTCCATATCTCTCATGCCATGGTGAGGTGGCTTTCACCAATCCTTTCCTTTACAGCGGAGGAGATCTGGCAGTTTTTACCTGGCGCAAGTCAGAAGAGTGTCTTTTTAGAGACCTGGTATGAGGGCTTACAAGGTAATTTTGACAATATGGCGATTGAAACAGCCAGAGATATTAATACGCACCTAAGAAAAGAGCTTGAGGAAATGCGCCGTAATAAGGAAATCGGGTCATCACTCGATGCTGAAGTTGATATCTATTGTGATCAAAAGAATTATCAAGCCTTGTTAGAGCTTAAGAATGAATTAAGGTTTGTTTTTATTACTTCAGAAGCAAATCTCCATGAACTCAGTAATAAATCAACTGATGCCAAAGAGATTGATAGTTCTCTTGCAATAAGAGTAAGAAAGAGTGTTTATCAAAAGTGTGTTCGTTGCTGGCATCATCGCCCTGAAATAGGAGAAAATAAGAGTCATATTGATTTATGTGGGCGTTGCATAGAAAATGTATCTGGAGAAGGTGAACATAGGATATTTGCTTAATGTCAGATAAAACAAAAATTCTTAATGTAGAGCTTGCTGATAAATCCTATCCAATTTATATTGGTACTGATTTGCTATCTTCAAACTCAATGATGACTGATCACATTGAAGGCAAGCAGGTCATGATTGTAACAAATACAACCATTGCTCCCTTGTATCTTGAAAAGCTTAAAGCAACTCTGGAAGGCTTTAATGTTGAGTCTGTTGTTCTGCCAGATGGAGAGAAATTTAAGACGTTAGAGACATTAAATAAAGTTTTTGATGCACTTTTGAAGGCTAAATTTGATAGAAGTTCTACACTTGTTGCCCTAGGTGGTGGCGTAGTTGGAGATATTACTGGTTTTGCTGCTGCTTCCTATCAAAGAGGGGTTAATTTTATTCAAGTGCCTACAACACTGCTCTCACAAGTCGATTCAAGCGTTGGCGGTAAAACTGGGGTCAACCATGAATTGGGTAAAAATATGATTGGTGCCTTCTACCAACCAAAAGCAGTTATTATCGATGTTGATACACTAGATACTTTGAGCGACCAAGAGTATTCTGCTGGAATGGCTGAGGTCATTAAGTATGGTCTTCTTGGAAACGCTGATTTTTTATCCATGCTTGAGGATAACATTGAATCAATTATGGCTCGCAATAAAGATTTAATCATAGAGATTATTTTTAACTCTTGTCAAGATAAAGCTAGCATTGTAGCACTCGATGAATTTGAAAGAGGTAAGAGAGCACTATTGAATTTGGGCCACACATTTGGCCACGGAATAGAAAATGCATTTGGTTACGGTAATTATCTTCATGGAGAGGCTGTTTCAATAGGAATGGTCATGGCGGCTAAACTCTCTATGGATGAAGGGCATCTATCAAATGAAGATGCGATACGAGTTGAAAATATTCTCTCAAAAGCTAATTTACCAATAGCAATCAAAAAGAATATTGATAGCGAAACATTGATAGAGGCAATGTCACTGGATAAAAAATCAATTGATGGCAAGATACGCTTAGTTCTTTTAAAGGCTCTTGGCGACTCATACCTAACAGACTCATACTCAAAGGAAAATTTTAATAGAGTGGTCAATAATTTTTGCCACTAATTTATTTTAAATATGTCTTTAGATCATAAAAAAGTTAAAGAAATTGCTTACCTAGCTAGGCTCAATATTGAAGATACAGACATTGAGCAGGCTACTGCTGAGCTGAATAATATTCTAAGTTTGATGGACAAACTAGGCGAAATAGATACTGGTGATTCCGAACCAATGGCCCACCCCTTAAAAATGTCCCAACGATTAAGGGAGGATAAGGTGTCTGAAGATGATCTTTCTGAAGAATTTCAAGCAATTGCCCCAAAGACCGGTAAAGGTCATTTTCTCGTACCAACAGTAATTGAGTAATCATGCATAATTTAACCGTTGCTGAGCTAATAAAAGGTCTAAAAAATAAGGATTTTTCTTCTTTAGAGCTAACGCAGCATTATATAAATAGAATCAACAGCTCAGAGCTGAACGCTTTTATCTCAATTACTGAAGATGAAGCAATTTCTCAAGCAAAGGAGGCTGATAAAAAAATAACACAGGGTGACAGCTCAATTCTTACAGGCATACCTTATGCCCATAAAGATATCTTTTGTACTAAGGGAGTCAAGACTTCTGCTGGTTCTAAAATGTTGGATTCTTTTATTTCTCCTTATGACGCAACTGTTACAAAGAAACTAAATAATGAAAATATGGTTATGCTTGGAAAGACCAATATGGATGAATTCGCCATGGGATCATCGAATGAGAACTCATATTTTGGTCCTGTCCAAAACCCTTGGGATATTAGTAAAGTTCCAGGAGGTTCCTCAGGCGGCTCAGCAGCAGCTGTTGCAGCCCGTCTCTCTCCGTTTGCAACTGGAACTGATACAGGGGGAAGTATCCGACAGCCAGCAAGTCTATGTGGCATTACTGGGTTGAAGCCAACCTATGGGAGAATTTCTCGATATGGGATGATTGCATATGCATCAAGCCTTGATCAAGCTGGGCCAATGACTCAAACTGCAAAAGATGCTGCCATTATTCTAAATGCAATGGCTGGCTTTGATAAACATGATTCCACTAGTGCTAATAAATCGGTTCCTGACTATACGCAGTGCCTCGAAGATAGTGTCAGCGGCCTTAAGATTGGTTTGCCAAAAGAGTACTTTTCTGAGGGGCTTGATTCAGGCGTTGAAAAAATAGTGATGCAGTCCATTAAAGAATATGAGTCAATGGGGGCTGAGATTAAAGAGGTTTCTCTTCCAAACTCTATCCATGCAATTCCAGCCTACTATATTGTTGCTCCATGCGAATGCTCATCTAACCTCTCTAGATTTGATGGAGTCAGGTATGGTTATCGCTGTGAAGATCCAAAAGATTTAAATGATTTATATCTAAGATCACGATCTGAGGGCTTTGGGGAAGAAGTCAAAAGAAGAATAATGATAGGTGCTTATGCATTATCAGCCGGTTACTATGATGCCTACTACCTAAAAGCACAAAAAGTACGTCAGCTTATCAGTGAAGACTTTAAAAAGGCATTCAATGCGGTTGACCTTATCATGGGACCTGTATCACCTAGCGTGGCTTTTGAATTAGGGTCAGTTAAAGACCCTGTTTCAATGTATTTGGCTGATATATATACACTTTCAGTTAACTTGGCGGGGCTTCCAGGCATGAGTATTCCAGCTGGATTTTCAGGCAACTTGCCTGTAGGACTTCAGTTAATTGGAAACCACTGGTCAGAAGAACTGCTCTTAAATGCAGCGCATCAATTTCAAATGAGGACTGACTGGCATAAACATTCGCCAGCAGAGAGCTAGGGGCTTGTCTATGACTTGGGAAACTGTAATTGGGCTAGAAATTAACTCACAATTAAGAACTCAATCAAAGATATTTTCTGGTGCCTCTACTGCGTATGGCTCTAAAGCAAATACTCAGGCTTGTGCTGTAGATCTTGGTTTTCCTGGAGTATTGCCGGTTTTAAATGAGGAAGTTGTGAAAATGGCCCTTCGTTTTGGCCTATCAGTAAATGCAGCCATCAACAAAAACTCGATTTTTGCGAGAAAAAACTATTTCTATCCTGACTTACCCAAAGGCTATCAAATCTCACAATTTGAGATTCCAATCGTTGGTCAGGGTGCTATTGAAATCCCTTTAGAGAGTGGAGGCAATAAGATAGTAGGAATCACTCGCGCTCATCTAGAGGAGGATGCTGGAAAATCTATCCATGATCTGTATGACGACTATACTGCCATTGATCTGAATCGAGCTGGAACCCCATTGCTTGAAATTGTCTCCGAACCTGACATGAGTAGTGCAAAAGAAGCCGTTGCCTATGCTAAAAAAATTCATGCCTTAGTTCAGTACATTGACATATGTGATGGGAATATGCAAGAAGGCTCTTTCCGATGTGATGCCAATGTTTCAGTCAGAAAGCAAGGTGAGGGTTTAGGAACAAGAGCTGAACTGAAGAATATTAACTCATTCAAATTCTTAGAGAAGGCTATTAATATAGAAGTTGAAAGACAGATTGATATTTTAGAGGAGGGTGGCTCTGTAGTTCAGGAAACCAGACTCTATGATTCAGTTAAAAACGAGACCAGGTCAATGAGATCTAAGGAAGAGGCTAATGACTATAGATATTTCCCTGACCCTGATCTTCTACCTGTTGTCATAAGTGATGAACTTCTGGAAGAGATTAGGAAAGAACTTCCAGAGCTTCCAACTGAAAAAAAGATAAGATTTGTTGACTCACTTGGATTAAGTCCATACGATGCAGAAGTTTTAACATCTCAAAAAGAAGTGGCTGAGTATTTTGAAAGTATTATAAAACAAGGTGCAGATGCAAAACTCTCTGCCAATTGGGTCATGGGCGATCTCTCTGCAGCTCTCAATAAAAATCAAATAGAAATTGTCGATTCACCTATCTCTGCAGATGAGTTATTTCTTTTGATTTCAAGAATTACTGATAACACTATTTCTGGAAAAATTGCTAAGGATGTTTTCAAACTAATGTGGGATGGTAAAGGATCAGTAGATGAAATTATAGACAAGCAAGGCTTAAAGCAGATGACAGATTCAAGTGCTATCGAGTCAATTATTGATGATGTTATCGCGAATAATCCTGGACAAGTTCAACAGTTTAAAGATGGTAATTCTAGACTACTTGGTTTTTTTGTTGGTCAGGTCATGAAGGCTTCCCAAGGAAAAGCTAACCCAAAACAAGTTAACGAGATATTAAATGCAAAGCTCTCTTAAATTTAAAGATTTAGGTAGTGATTTTTTTGCACAAGTGAGTACTCAAAAGCTAGAAAATACCTCTTTGATTCATACTAATGATAGTCTTAAGCAGGAGTTAAGCATCAAGTCCGATTACAATGAGCTTCTAAGTATATGCTCTGGTGAAAAGCCTCTTGCTAATGAAAGTCCAATATCTACTGTCTATGCAGGACACCAATTTGGATATTTTGTTCCTCAGCTAGGTGATGGGCGTTCTTGCTTGATTGGTGAGATAGATGGGTTAGAGCTCTCACTCAAGGGTGCTGGAACCTCGCCCTTTTCTCGTGGAGCTGATGGGCGCGCTGTCCTTCGATCAAGTATACGTGAGTACTTATGCTCAATAGCAATGCAAGGGCTCAAAATTCCAACAACAAGAGCTCTTGCTTTAGTGAATAGTACCTCACAAGTATATAGAGAGCATGTTGAAAATGCAGCAATTGTTACCCGAGTGGCTGAGAGCCATATACGGTTTGGCCACTTTGAATATTTTGCATCCAAAGGTCAAAATGATAACGTAAAAAAATTAGCAGATTTTGTAATCAAACATCATATGGTTGGGCTTGAGCAAGGTGATTATTTAGGACTCTTTAAAAGGGTTATAGAGTCTACCTCAATAATGATAGCAAGGTGGCAAGCTCAGGGCTTTTCTCATGGAGTTATGAATACAGACAATATGTCTATTCTAGGATTAACAATTGATTACGGCCCTTTCAGTTTTATGGAGACTTATGATCCAGCCTTTATTTGTAATCATTCAGATACTCAAGGAAGGTACTCTTTTGAGAGACAGCCATCAGTTGCATTATGGAACTTACAGCGACTAGCTAGTACTTTAGAGTCGCTCATACAAGAAGAGCAGCTAAAGGATGCTTTATCAACTTATGAAAAAATATTAGTCAAAGAGTACTCATATTTGATGAGGAGTAAGTTCGGTTTAATACGACAAGATAAGGGTGATAATGCCCTGATAAATAACTTTTTAGAGCTTCTTTATACTCAGAAAAAAGACTATCATAGATCAATGAGAATGCTTTTAAATCAGAACGAAAATTTATTGGGAGATAATTTTAAATCTTGGCTTAAAGATTATAAAAAAAGAATGAATAAAGAGGAAAATTTAACACAGAGTTTAAATTTGATGAAGCAGTTTAATCCAAAATATATTCTTCGAAACTACTTAGCTGAGGTGGCAATTAGAGAAGCCGAAGACCTTCAAAAATTTGAAGAAATTGATATTCTGTTTAGGCTTCTTGAAAGGCCCTTTGATAACCATCTTGACTATGAATCATATGCCAGTGAGCCACCTGATTGGGCTAAAAATCTTGAGCTTAGTTGCTCATCCTAGGACAATGAGTGCATAGTTGAACCAACCTAAAATAAGCTCAACCCATGGCCTAACTAGGTAGTTAAAACCCCCAAGAAACATTAAACCTAAAAGGATATATAGACCATATTGCTCTAACTGGTTGTATTTATAGGCCAATCGATTAGGAAGCAGCGCACTTATAACCCTTGAGCCATCTAGGGGAGGGATGGGTAATAGATTAAAAACCGCAAGAATGCAATTCACAAGAATACCGATTCTTCCCATCTCAATGAGTACCGCTATATTCATATTAATCGCAATAATCATTACAAATAACCAGCAGACTGCCATAACAATATTAGCACCGGGCCCCGCCAAAGCAACCCATATCATGCCATTTTTCCCATTGCGCAGTGCGTTGAAGTTGATTGGAACGGGTTTAGCCCAACCAAATATAAATCCTGATGATGAGAGCAACAAAACTAGAGGAATTGCTATTGTTCCAATAGGATCAATGTGCTTGGTGGGATCTAGAGTAACCCTGCCCATCATTCTTGCAGTGTGATCACCAAGTTTGCTAGCTATCCAGCCATGAGCAGCCTCATGCAGAGTAATTGCGAAAAGCAATGGAATAATATAAATTAATAAAGTTTGAAAATCAGGCATTAGGTAAAATCAAAATATTTAGTGGCTTAAGTGCATTTTATATGAAAAGCAGTGATTTTTTAATCTCTACAGTGAAAGAGGCGCCAAATGATGCCAAGATTATCTCGCATCAATTAATGATAAGAGCAGGGCTTATATCTAAATTGGCCTCAGGTCTTTATTCTTATTTACCAATAGGTTTAAAGATTATTCAGAAGGTTGAAAAAATTATCAGAGAAGAAATGAATAAGTCGATGGCATTAGAATTATTGATGCCAGTTGCTCAGCCAGCTGAACTTTGGCAAGAATCAAAAAGGTGGGATGAGTATGGGCCAGAGTTGCTAAGATTTAAGGATAGGCACGAGAGAGATTTTTGTATGGGTCCAACTCATGAGGAAGTGATTACTAATATTGCTAAACAGTACATCAGAAGTTATAAACAGCTCCCGATTAATTTTTATCAAATTCAAACAAAGTTTAGAGATGAGATTCGACCTCGATTTGGCGTAATGCGTTCAAGAGAATTCATTATGAAAGATGCGTATTCTTTTCATATGGATGAGGAGTCACTTGGCGAGACTTATCAAGTGATGCATAGGACCTATTGTAATATTTTTGATAGGCTTGGATTTGATTATAGGCCTGTTTTAGCTGACTCAGGTGCAATTGGTGGGGATAGTTCTCATGAGTTTCATGTTCTCGCTGAGTCAGGTGAAGATGCAATCTGTTTTTCTGACAGTTCAGACTATGCTGCCAATATAGAGAGAGCTGAAACTCTTCCTCAAGGAGTTCCAGAAGGGCCAAAAGAGGATTTAACTATTGTTGAAACTCCTAATGTTAAGACCATCAATGATGTCTGTAGTCTACTAAATATTAAGCCAGAGAATTCAATTAAAACTTTAGTAGTAATGGGTGATGATGATAATCTAGTCGCCCTTGTTTTGAGGGGTGACCATGAGCTGAATGAGGTCAAAGCATCAAAAATTGAGGGCATTAAGCAGCCACTGCAAATGGCAGAGGAAGAAGAAGTTGTTAAAAAGTTAAGCTGCAACTTTGGCTCTATTGGTGTTGTAAATTTAGATATTTCAATTTTGGTTGATTATGCAGCAGCCTGTTTGTCAGATTTTGTTTGTGGGGCTAACGAAAATGATAAGCACTTTACTGGAGTGAATTGGCAAAGAGATGTTCCAAATATGACTCCTTGTGACCTTCGTAATATTGTATCAGGAGACCCTTCGCCAGATGGTCAAGGCGTGATTGAAATTAAGAGAGGTATCGAGGTTGGGCATATCTTTCAGCTAGGCACAAAATACTCAGATTCAATGAATGCCAATGTCATTGGTGAAGATGGCAGGGCGGTTAATATGAATATGGGCTGCTACGGCATTGGAGTGACCAGAATTATTGCTGCATGTATTGAGCAGAATCATGATGAAAGAGGGATTATTTTTCCTAGGGCAATTGCCCCTTTTGAACTGGTCATAGTTCCAATTAATTACAATAAATCATCACGCGTCAAAGAACTTGCTGATCAGCTTTATGTTGACTGTCAAAAGAAGAATATTGATGTACTACTTGATGATCGAAAAGAGCGACCTGGAATCATGTTTGCTGACTCGGAACTTTTAGGCATTCCTCATCGCTTGGTAATCAGTGATACACATGCTGATAATGGAAAAATTGAATACAAATCAAGAGCTCTTCCAGATAAAGCTGAAATTGATTTTAAGGACGCCGTTAGCTTTATTCTAGATAATCTTGTCTGATGACAATTTTACAGTTTTTATTACCTCAGCATCTTTTATCGAGACTTATGTTTCGATTTGCAAAAATACAAATACCATGGATTAAGAATCGCTTTACCTCATGGTTTGTTTCAAACTATAAGGTTAATTTGAATGAAGCACAGCTTGAAGATATCGAAGAATATAAACACTTTAATGATTTCTTTACCAGAGCTCTTAAGAATGGATCAAGGCCCATATCTGATTCAAAAGTAGTCTCACCTGTTGATGGCGTGGTCTCTCAGTTTGGGAGCATCAAAGAGGCGTTGATTGTCCAAGCGAAAGGCAAGAAATACTCAGTCGAAGCTCTACTCGCAGAAAATTCTAAAAATGATCTTTATACTAGTTTTGTAACAATCTATTTGTCACCCAAGGATTATCATAGAATTCATATGCCCTTCGATGGTAGGCTTAAATCAATGAAGTATATTCCTGGAAATCTTTTCTCAGTAAACCAAAGGACAGTAAATAACATTGATCAAGTTTTTGCTCGAAATGAAAGGCTTGTATGTTATTTTGAAACAGAATATGGCGACATAGCTTTAGTCATGGTCGGTGCTATTTTTGTTGGGTCAATGGAAACTTCATGGGAGGGTCAAATAACCCCTCCCTATACCAAGTCAATAAAAACATATGACTATGATTCTCGTCAAATAGAGTTATCAAAGGGAAAGGAGCTAGGTCGATTTAACATGGGTTCAACCGTCATTCTTTTAATGCCAAAGGGAGCACCTAAACTGAATCTTCAGGTTAGGCAGGTTCTAAATATGGGCCAATCAATTTCAGACTAATTATGTACTTTCTACTGCTGGCATTGATTCAATTTGATTCTCAAACTCTCTAAGTCTTTTATAAACGCTAGCGAGTTCAATAATCGTTGGCCATGAATTGAAAAGGTATTGAAGTGAGCCTTCGACTCTTCCAAAGGCCCTGATGATTTGCTGCATAACCCCTAGAGTCATTACACCCGCAACGATTGCTGGAGCCAAAACAATATAGGCGACCAAAACGTTTACTTGGAGATAGGCAAGTCTGCCAATATTAAAATATAAGTAATATAAATAGCTTTTGTAGTGAATCAGTCGAACACCCTCAAATAACTCATTTAAAGATTTAGGCCTAACAGTGCCATCATCTTCTGCAATAACTAAAACCTTTCTATAGGCCGCCTCTCTTTTTTGAAGGTCGTACTCTATTCCTACAAGTCTTAGAATCCACGCCAAGCCAATCATTAGAAATGTTCCTCCAACAGCCCAAATAAGAGCACTCACTACCAGTCCATATTCCCATTCACCAAACCACATAATTGGAATACCAACTGCCAACCCCATTAGCAATGGAAAATATTCAACCAGTACCATTATTGACTCAATTAGGCTTGTACCAAGACCTTCCATAATTCTAGAAAAACGTATTGTGTCCTCTTGAACTCTCTGCGAGGCGCCCTCGATAGTTCTCGCTTTATCATAAACGCTGTGATAAAACTCGACCATTGAAGCTCTCCATCTAAATAAGAAATGTGATGTTAAGAATGAAGTCGCTAAACCTAAAACAATCCATAGTGCCGCAAGCTGGGCGAAGCTATATAAACCTCCAAAATATTCTTCCATTGTTACAGCATTAGGAGTTGCCAAAGCCTTTTGAATCATGTCGTAGAAGCCACCAAACCACTCATTGATTTTGACGTCTATTTGAACTGAAAGCCAAAGTGAAGTTAGTATAACTGCTGAGCCCAGATAAGCCCATAAGAACCATTTTCGTTGAGTGAAAAATTTAAACATTTTTAATATTAAGTAGTAATCATTATATGAATATTGATAATACCTAAACTAGCATAAGAGTTTTGATAAGTTTTAGAGCAATTTCTAATATATTTAGTTCAATTGGTTTAACTTTTAATATGCAATAGAGTTTTTAAAGTTCTTATTTATAATCTTAGAAAAAATCACTTTAAGAATTCATATAAAATTAATTTAATTCATATAAATTTAGAAATGAAAATTAATTATCTTATTAAAAATTTACATTAATAATGACAATCAAAACTGAAAGACTCTTATCAAAAGCTAAAAAACTATATACCAAAGGGAATTTTGCTGAAGCAGAATCAATGTATTTAGAGGTGCTCAAATTAGCACCAAACAATAAAGATGCTAAGAATGCAATATCTGCTTTAAAAAATAAAAAAAATATAGTGCCAATTCCTCAGTCAGAGCTTCAGTCCGCAGTGTCGTTTGTAACAAATGGAAACATATCAGAAGCATTGAAGATAGTTGAACCACTGATTAAAAATTATCCAAATGAATCTATTCTTTATAACATTAGAGGGGTGTGCAGTAAGGCAAAAAATGAATTTAAGGATGCAGTTAATGACTTTAATCAGGCAGTTTTAATCAAGCCAGATTATGCTGAAGCCTATTATAACCTTGGAGTTACTCTTCGTGAAATGGGTGATTCCCAAAATGCAATTAAAGCATATCAGGAGGCACTTAAACATAACAATCATTACCCAAAAGCTCATAACAATCTTGGGCAGGTCTTTCTTGTCACGGGAAATTTAGATTCGGCAATAGATCATCTGGAGTGGGCAGTAGCACTTCATCCAGAATTTGCAGATGCTTTTAATAATTTGGGGAGTGCGTATCTTGGGATAAATAAAGTTCATGATGCCATCAAATCTTATAAGAAGGCAGTTGCCCTCAATTCAAATTTTTCATTCGCTTTCAATAATTTAGGTATTGCATATCAAAGAATTGGAGAGTTTAAATCAGCAACTGAAAATTTTGAAAAGGCTATAGCTTTGAATCCTGATTATGTCAGAGCTCATTCAAATCTATCTGGTCTGAAAACATATAATTCTGCTGATCTACAGTTTTCTCAAATGGAGTCTCTTTTGCTAAAAAAAGAGTTAACTTCAGAAGATCAAATTTTGTTGAATTTTGCCTTCGCAAAAGCCAATGATGATTTGAAAAAATATGATAAGGCAATTAAACTGTTTCATGAAGGCAATCGTTTAAGAAAAAATTTGTTCAATTATTCAATTGATGAATCTGAAAACCATAATGAAACAATAAAGCGTTTATTTACAGAAAAAACTTTCAAAAAAGTAATAAAAACTTCTTATCAATCCTCAGATATTCGTCCCATTTTCATACTTGGAATGCCACGCTCAGGAACCTCCCTTATCGAACAAATTATTTCAAGCCATCCGAGTGTATACGGCGCGGGAGAATTGAGAAATTTAACAACTGCAATTATTCCAATAATTAAAGAATGTGTTGATAAGGATGAATATAATCTTTCTGAAAATGAATTTTTAAAGGTTAGGCAACAATACTTTGAATCATTAACTCAAATTGATGCATCTGAAAAAATTATAACTGATAAATGGCCATTAAACTTTAGACATATTGGTTTTATATTATCTGCCTTGCCTGAAGCTAAGATAATTCATGTTAAAAGAGATGCTAGAGCAATATGCTGGTCAATATACAAGCACTATTTTAGTGGTGTAGGAAATGGTTGGGCTTATAATCTTGATGATTTGGCAAAGTTCTATATTCTATATGTTGAATTAATGGATTATTGGCATCAAATTTTTCCAAATAAAATTTATGATATTTCTTATGAAGAACTTACTATTAATCAAGAACAAGAAACCAAAGGGTTGTTAGATTTTTGTAATTTAGAGTGGGATAGTAATTGCCTAAAATTTTATGAAAATATGCGTGATGTAGATACTGCAAGTGCAATTCAAGTTAGAAAAAAAATGTACCAAGGGAGTTCTGATGCTTGGAAAAAATATGAAAAGTTTTTAGAGCCCCTCGTTAAATCACTAAAGGATTATTAGTATATTAATTCTTTTTTAGAACTTTGTAATCTTAACTAATTTAACACCTTGCTTGCTCACTTGAATAATTTCTATGATTAATGGATCTATTTTCAGGGAAACGTTATGTTGAGGAAAGCTTTGTAGCTGCTCTAAAATTAATCCATTCAGTGTCTTGGCGCTGTCAAATGGAAGTTTTATTTTGAGTTCGCTGTTGAGTTCTCGAATACTTATTCTAGGATCTACCAGGAAGCTCCCATCCTCTAATAAAGTTATTTCATCAATGCTCTCGCCTTGAGATGAGGTGAATTGTCCTACTATCTCTTCTAGGATGTCATCTAGTACAACCATTCCTTGAACTTCGCCATATTCATCAACAACAATCCCAAGTCTTCTTTTTTGACTCTTAAAGTGTTCAAGTTGCTGTGATAAAGAAGTACCTTCTGGAACGAAATAAGGCTCTCTAATGAGTTCTTTAATTTGTGATATATTAATTTCGCTTTTAGCATAGTTATTCACTACATCTCTCATGTGAATTGTTCCAATAATATTAGTTTCAGAGCCTTCAAAGATGAGCAGTCGGTTATGTTGGATTCGTTTGAACTGATCAAACAACTCTTCCTCGTCATTAATATCAGCAATCACTAATTCATTGTGAGGAATCATGATATCTTCAACTTTAACTTTTTCTAGGTCTATGATATTGAGAAGCATTCTTTGATAACTGCCAGTCATCATGGACTTAGAGTCTTTGACAGCCATACGTAGCTCTTCAGAATTTAAATTATTTTTACTTTCAGACTTAAGGCCAAAAATATTAAGTATAAATTTTGATATTAAAGATATTAGAAAAATGACTGGTTTAAAAAGTTTTATGATTAAATCAAGAAGCCATGAAGCTGGAAGAGCAACTCTTTCAGGATTCTTTGCTGCAAAGGTTTTAGGGGTATTTTCAGCAAAAATCAAAATCACAACTGTTAGAATCATTGAGGCAATAATGACCGATCCTTCACCATAAAGCTTTATAGATAGCAGTGTAGCAATACTTGCAGCTAGAATGTTGACAAAGTTATTGCCTAAAAGAATAGCACCAATCAGATAATCAATGTTATTTAGAAGCTTTTCAACCCTTTTGGCTTGAACATTGTTTTTCGAAATTAGTGTTTTAAGGCGATAGCGATTGATAGCCATCATCGAAGTTTCCGACGATGAGAAGAAAGCGGAAGCCAATATTAAAATGAAAAGTAAAACACTTAGCCAAAAAGTGGACAGTGATTCCAATCAGTTACCCATAATAGTCATCAAAGTACTATTTTAACCTCAAATTAAGTTAAAGTTAAAAAACTAGATAGAAGTCAAACTATTGATTGATTCTTAAATGCATTCAGACCCGGGTATATGGCTTTGGCCCCTAAATCTTCTTCGATTCTTAAAAGTTGATTATATTTTGCTAGTCTATCTGAGCGTGATAGTGATCCAGTTTTAATTTGACCACAGCTAGTTGCTACAGCAAGGTCTGCAATTGTAGTATCTTCGGTTTCACCACTCCTGTGAGACATAACACAAGTGTAATTGGATTTATGCGCTAATTTCATTGCATTAAAGGTTTCAGTGAGTGTTCCAATCTGATTGACTTTGATAAGTATTGAATTTGCAATATTCTTTTCTATACCTTTGGATAAAATTTTGCTATTGGTTACAAAAAGATCATCACCAACGAGTTGAACTTTTTCAGATAATTTTTTTGACAACATTTCCCAACCATCCCAATCATTCTCATCCATACCATCTTCAATTGAAATAATTGGATATTTTTCTGTCCAATTGGCAAGGTAATCGGTGAACTCAGCACTAGTAAGCTTTAAGCCCTCAGAGCTAAGATTATAGGTTCCATTGCTATAAAATTCTGAGCTTGCAGCGTCAATACCAATAAAGATATCTTTTCCTGGAGTGTACCCCGCATTTTTGATTGCTTCGATAATCACTTCGAGAGCTTCTTCATTTGATTTAAGATCGGGAGCAAACCCACCTTCGTCACCCACAGCAGTATTAAGTCCTTTATTATCTAGAACAGTTTTTAAATGATGAAAAACCTCAGTTCCACATCTTAGCGCCTCTTTAAAGCTTGGAGCGCCTGCAGGAATAATCATGAATTCTTGAATATCAACACTATTGTTTGCATGTTCGCCGCCGTTAATAATATTCATCATAGGAACCGGCATATCATACGAATTAGAATAGTTAAACGAGCGATATAAAGGAACACCCAAAGCGTTTGCGTTTGCTTTCGCGCAAGCTAAAGAGACAGCAAGGATTGAGTTAGCTCCAAGCCTAGATTTAGATTCAGTTCCATCTAAATTGATCATTGTTTGATCAATAGTCTCTTGTTTAGATACATCCATGCCCTTTAAGGAGTCATTGATTTCGGAATTAATATAATTAACTGCCCTAAGAACACCTTTACCTAGGTATCGATTTTTATCACCATCTCTAAGCTCTAACGCCTCTCTTTGGCCTGTTGAAGCGCCAGATGGCACTATTGCACTTCCACTTACTCCATTAGTTAAGTAGACTTCAGCTTCAACAGTTGGGTTTCCTCTTGAGTCTAAAAGCTCGCGAGCTTTAATGTTCTTAATTATCATAAATTATAAATTGGAAAAAAAATGAGATTTTATATGTCACCCACTAATTCTTTGTGTCAAATTGTTTCTAGCTTACTCAAAGAAAGACTTCATTTTACCAAAGAAAGAATCTGACTCAGGGTGATGCTTCGCTTCACATGAGCTAGAAAACTCTTTTAAAAGTTTTTTCTGTTTTGAATTCAAATTGACTG
>Ga0228662_1000193_pt1 | contig 33653 bp, 29 predicted proteins | sample 76DmetaG_FD_183173 | JGI IMG/M metagenome (GOLD analysis project Ga0228662, IMG submission 183173) | Seawater microbial communities from Monterey Bay, California, United States - 76D | ecosystem: Environmental > Aquatic > Marine > Coastal | place: USA: California | collected 2016-11-10
ACGCGAGAAACACCGTGATCAGTGCCGCACCGATTGCACTAAATCCAATAAGTATCAGCGCCAATACACCAGCGGCACCGCATGAAATGGCCGCTGTCTGCTGCGTTGGGCGGCCAACGCTATGCGACAGCCCTGTATCGCGGGCATGTGCCACCATTGCCATGGTTGCAGGTAGTACGCCTCTTGATAGAACCGCTGCAGCGATAACACCGGAAAATCCAAGGGAAATAGCGGCGCTAAGCGCCATCCAGCGAAGGCCAGTGACAATGACGATTGCCAGAACGCCATAAGTGCCTATTTGGCTGTCTTTCATAATCTCTAGGCGACGCGCAGGATCAAAACCGCCCCAAAAGCCATCGGCGCAGTCCGCAAGGCCATCTTCGTGCATCGCACCGGTCATGATCATACTGGTGGCAAGCATGAAGCCGGCAATGATCGCCGCATTCAAGCCCAGCCAAAAACCGATCGCGCCGACAATGCAAGTTGCCATCCCAACTAACAGTCCAACGATAGGAAACGCCCATGCATTTTCTGCTTGGCGCTCAAAGGCTTCATCGGGCGCTTGTGGCAAGGGCAGCCGAGTCAATAATGTGCCCGCTGTAACAATATCCCAAAGCGAATTTCTGAAGGCCATGCCGTTCAAGTCGTTTTTAATCATGTCCGCGCCTTTTTCATGTCTTGCAGGTTAAGGAGCATTGGGTAAACAGACGATACAGGTCTGGCAAGAGTAGGAAGCGACACATGAACAATTCAACAAACATTACCTTTACTAAACTCGATCATGTTCGGGAATTGATGCAGACACTACCAGCTTCAAACGCTGCAGCGGTTGAAGGCGCTCAGGCACGCAACAGCCAACTGACCAAACCACCAGGTGCTCTTGGGCGCTTAGAAGACTTAGCTATCTGGTATGCGGGATGGCGCGGCACTGATCGCCCAGTGATCAATGCACCGCAAATTATTGTGTTTGCAGGAAATCATGGCATCGCTGCCAAAGGTGTTTCTGCGTTCCCGCCAGAAGTAACAGAACAAATGGTGATGAATTTCCAGCATGGCGGTGCCGCGATTAATCAGCTGGCCAAGACCTTTGGTGCAAAAATGAATGTACACGCGCTGTCATTGGAAACACCGACTGCGGATTTCACCCAAGGCCCCGCCATGACTGAAGCAGACGTATGTGCAGCGATCCAAACGGGCTGGGATGCGGTTGATTCAAATGCTGATCTGCTTGTGACAGGCGAAATGGGTATCGGGAATACGACATCCGCTGCCGCACTTGGTATGGCGCTGTTGGGTGGGGACGCTGTTGATTGGACTGGACGTGGTACGGGTGTTGAAGGTGCTGCACTTCAAGCGAAGACCGAAGTGGTAGCTGCAGGTGTAGCCCTTCACGCTAGTAAAGGGGACGGTTTAGACGCATTGGCAGCTTTGGGTGGTCGTGAGTTGGCCGCTATGGCTGGTGCGATCCTGCGGGCACGTGTGCTATCTATTCCAGTAATCTTAGACGGTTTTATCTGTACTGCTGCCGCGGCATGCTTGCATGTTACACAAAATGGCGCGTTAGATCATGCTGTTGCGGGGCATCAAAGCAATGAACAGGCCCATGAACGGATGTTAGTCGCATTGAACAAACAACCTTTGCTACAGCTTGGGCTGCGCCTAGGAGAGGCATCTGGTGGAGCGTTGGCAATTGGCATTTTACAGGGCGCTGTTGCGTGCCACACTGGCATGTCTACCTTTGCTGAAGCTGGCGTTTCAGACAGCTGAAGCTAGCTTTTTGGCATCTTTAGGGTCAAGTTTCGGCTGCCCTTTTTGTAGCGTAACTCGTTGTCACCAATGGCTGAGACACGTCCACCATCAATACGATCGCCAACTTGAACTTTTTGATAGCGGCCATTTGAAAGACGGACCAAAGCTCGGCGGCTAGATGGTTTGCCATAAACGCCGATCAGATTAACATTGCGAAGGTTGATCGCGTTCTTGACCGTCGCTGATTTTGCGACACTGGCGGACGACGGAATTTTGGGAACAACAACCTTTGGCGCAACTGAGGCAACACGCGTGCCTTGATCCGTTGTTTGATTTGCCTTGGCACGTTTGATGATCCGCGCGAAATTTTTTGGACGACCATCGGGGCGCACCGATGCAGTCACAGCCTGCGGGTTTGGCGGGCCCTCTATGATGATACCTTCAACGCGTGGCGCTAGTGCGGCAAGGGATGCAGCTGCTGCAGCGGCCGCGGCGTCGTTTTGGGCGTTTTCGGTAGCTGGATCGACTTCAAGTGCTGGCTGGGCAATCGCCAGCTCGGCTGCAGGGCGCAAACGTGGGCGCAGCTGGGCCAGCTCAGACCGCGAAAGGCCGCCGTTCACGGAGCGCTCGTTTTGCTCGACCAAATTTGACGGACGCGGTTGCGGACGCATTTTGGCGATCAAAGCAAGTGAAGGGTCTGTCTTGGTGGGCAATGCTTTGCGTGCTGGCATCTTTGGGGGCGTCACATCAGGGCTGCCCAAAAAGACGGTGACACCATTTGGCGTTATTGCACCATTGATGGTTGGAATGACTAAGCCGTCGGTGCCCAATACAAATGATGTGCCCGCCGCAACAGGTGTTGTTTGCTCACCAAGTACGTTGTCGGTAAACAACGCACGTACATTAGGCAGCGCAACGGCGTCATTAGAGGAACTGACGGGATCAATGCTGGTGATATAGAGATCATCAAGGCTGACCAGCGGGGCGGGCTGAGGGACTTCTGGAGGCACGGGCCATATGCCCGTAACTGCATAATTGGCCGCAAGTTCTTGGGGGGAAAGTTCTGGTAAGACGACCACCGGATCAGCTTGGGGCGTGCGCAAGGCGTCGAGTACAGCAGTGTCTTCGGAGCTTAGATCAGATGACAATGATGCGGTTTCAATGTTTGGTCCAACGTCCTCGGATGGTGCAGGGGCTAAGCCAGCTGGTGCCTCTGCAATTACTTCATCGTCTGGCGCATTGAAGAAACGTGCAAGTCCTTCGTCCAAAAATACTGAGGCCCAAGCAGCAACACCGGCGAGGAACAACAACAATACGGCCGTTAGGATAAGACCTAGAAACTTTGGCTTGCCGCCAACAACCGTCTTGCGATCTGGCTTGCGTGCGCCAAAAATGGTCAATCGCTGTTCTTCGGTGGAAGGTTGGGGTGCAACTGGTGCCGTTGCTGGAATTGCTTTGCGCTTACTTAGAAAACCAGCTGAAATCTGTGGTTCAGGTGGGTCCACAACAACCAAGTCCTGCTTTTCGCTTGGAGTGTCCTCAATCAGTGGGACGGTGGCAGCCGTTACAGATGTTGGTGTGCTTTCACGTGATGCGCCCGCAAGGACCGGTGTCGGTCCGCTTGGTACACGACGACTTGCGAAGCCAATACTTGCTGGTTTTTCCACCTGTGGGCGGGGGGCTGTTATTTCTGGTGTTGCGACGACGTCGACGACTGTCGGTTCAGGCGAAGGTGTCAGATCGATTAACGCAGCACTATTGTCAGTCGAAATTTCGGCATCTGTTACAGCCTCTGTTACGAGTGGTTTTGAAAGAATCTCTTCAGCGTTCGCAGGTTCGTCTGGTTCATTTGAGGTACTACTTGCTTCGCTGTCTGCCATTTCAGCTTTCTCAAGCGCTGGCTCGATATCTTCTGGGACAGCAGGCGTTGGTTCAGCAGGCTCTGCCACAACGGGTTCAATTTCAATAGGTTCGGAAGCGATGACGGGTGGAACAACTGGTGCGACTTCTGCAACTGTTCCCAATACAACGATGCTGTCGTCGTCACGAGCTACGTCAATGTCGCCTGCAGCTTCCGTTTGACCAAAAAATGGCTCTCCATCAAAGCTGCCATGTTCAGGTATCGCGACCCAGCTGACTGGATTGAAGTTATGTTCTTTCGCAAAGGCTTCCGCCTCAGCCAAGGTTTCATGTGCGACCGCCGCGATAAAGGTCTTGGACCCACTGAAACTGATAGCATACGCCAAATCCGATACAGCGTAGGGGGTCGCATCCTCAAGCGCATCACGCGCAATTTGATCGCGTGCATCTTCGCCTAAATCGCCAGTTTCAAGCGTAATATATTTGATTTGATCGTTTGGTATGATCAGCTTGCTGGTGACGGTTTCTTCGCTTAGCTCACGTGCTTTGGCTTCTAATAGTGCTAGATCGCCAACCAGATCTGCGGAGTCGAGGGACACCGCATCAACCAAACGCCACCCTTCCGCTGCGCGCAGCAGCAGGCGAATGCCCTCAAAAGAAAGGGAAAGCGCGAAATTCGGCTTCATCTTAAGGCGTTTCCATCAAATGTAACGTGCCGGGCGGCACTCTTCACGAGCGAGGATATAACAGTCCGACAGTGATGGGAAGTATTTCGCTATAATCCGGATCAGACATATCAAATGGTGACACACAATGTGCGAACTGGCGATTGCCGTTGCGAGTATACCAAGAGAAATAAGGGAGTAATGTGTATGAAATATGCGCGAATTTGAAATTTCTCTCTGCGGAATGTTGCCGATCCCGCAGAGGAAGTTGTCGTTTAGCTTAGCTTGTGGCTTTAGCCAGTGCTTGATCCAAGTCAGCAATCAAATCATCGGCGTCTTCTGTGCCGATGGAAATACGCACAACCTCAGGGGCCGCACCGGATGCGCGTTGCTGTTCTTCCGTCAATTGACGGTGGGTGGTTGAAGCAGAGTGAATGACCAAGGAGCGGGTATCGCCAAGGTTGGCAACGTGGCTAAAGATCTCCAGCGAGTTGACCAATTTAACGCATGAATCATAACCCCCTTTGATCGCAATCGTGAACAAGCCACCCGCGCCGCGTGGACAGATTTTAGCAACACGATCATAGTATGGTGAAGACTTCAGACCCGCATAGGTCACGTAATCAACGCGCGGATCATTTTCTAGCCAACTAGCGATTTTTTCAGCATTTTCAACGTGGCGCTGCATGCGCAAGGATAGGGTTTCAGTGCCCATTAGCGTGTAGTGTGCTGCTTGTGGGTTCATTGTCATGCCTAGATCGCGCAGGCCAATTGCAATACCAAAGAAGGTATATGCAAGGTTGCCGAAGGTCTCGTGGAACTTGAGGCCGTGATAGGCTGGCTCTGGCTGGCTGAGGGATGGGAATTTATCGTTGGCGGACCAATCGAACTTACCGGAATCCACAACGCAACCACCTGTCACAGTGCCGTTACCTGTGAGGTATTTGGTGGTTGAGTGCACGACCAACGTTGCACCGTGTTCAATCGGGCGGCACAGATACGGGGTGGAGGCTGTGTTGTCCACGATCAATGGAATGCCTGCCTCGTCAGAGATGGCAGAGATTGCGTCGAGGTCAGTGATATAACCGCCTGGGTTGGCAATCGCTTCGCAGAAGACCGCACGTGTGTTTTCGTCAATCGCAGCTTTCACCGCATCGAGATCGTCGAAGTCAACGAATGTGCAAGACCAGCCAAAGCGTTTGATGGTTTGGCTGAACTGAGTGATCGTACCGCCATAGGCGCGGCTAGAAGCCACGATGTTCATGCCCGGTGACATCAACGGGAAAATCGCCATGATTTGGGCCGCGTGACCAGATGAACAGCAAACCGCGCCCACACCACCCTCAAGGGTTGCAATGCGTTCTTGCAAAACGGCAACCGTTGGGTTGGTCAGGCGAGAATAGATAAAGCCGACTTCTTGCAGATTAAACAGGGCCGCTGCATGGTCTGCATCGCGAAATACATAGGCTGTTGTCTGGTGGATCGGCGTTTGACGTGCGCCTGTTGTCGGATCTGGTTTTGCGCCTGCGTGAATTTGCAGTGTGTCGAAACCATAGGTTGGGCCATCGGTCATTGTGTAGATCCTTTTCCAAAGCGGCAATTCATTGCCCTGTGCAGTAAGGTATGCGCCGCCAACGATCAAGGGCGAGACTGAGGAAGCAATGCGTTAGCGCATCCAAAAACCTTCAGACTTAATTCGATTACGGATTGCTTGTTCGCGCCGTGGCATATGGTTTTGGTCAAACAAGGCGCGTACTTTTTCGCCACGCCCCTGATAGACGTTACACTTAATCGCATCATAGCCCTTTAGGACTTTTTTGATTTTGTTCGGTGCCGCGACGGCTTCTAAGGTTTCAATCACGTGCTGGCTTTCACGCGCATACAGCAATGGGAACATTCGGTAATGGCAGCTGGTCTTGCCATCTAGATATCCCGGATCTAGCGTATCGCGACCACCGCCTAGGGCGTGTATGACCAAAGGCAGGACGATTTGATCCAGCCAAGGTGTCAATTCTTGGCACGCCAGTTCAGGCATTGGCTCGCGGCGAACGGACAGTGCGTATTCTAGGAATTTCTCACCAAAAGCATGAGGGCATTTGTAATAGAAGAAGCCTGCGTTGAAGTAGAGATAACGCTTCCAGTACTCATCGGGCTCAGACAAATCTAGACTGCTGTCGAAATCCAAGCCGAATTTATCATAGAGCGATTTCCAAATACCAGCATAACCAGGGCCATAAAGCGGTGGCTTTGGCCATGTACCTTCACGGCGGAGCGATGCGCTGGGGCGGTCAAAGTCAAAAGGCACTTCCATCAGGTTGTCAGTGATTAGGGTGTCGGTGTCGAAAAAGACGAATGGTTCACCTTTGGGCAATACCGACAACATCTCGATTTTATTGCCATAAGCGTAATCAGCACCAAAATGTTTACATTAAAATGGAACAATCTCTGCACCCAAACCCTCGAGGGCTTCGCGGATGTCGGGCTTTAGGCGTGGATCGTTTGGCCACTTTGGACCCGGTTGAGGTTCTGCAATCTGCAGTTTTCCTTGAAAATCAGGGCTGTGATGCTGCAAAGAGCAAAGCCTCGTAACCCAAGCGGCCATTCTGGCCAACGACAACAACGTTGAAGGTTCTCTGATCGCTGGATTTTTTTGCCATGCTGCGCCTGCTTTTCTTTTTTGCCAGTATAGTCGGATTGTTCGATGTGCAAAAGTCGGCAAATTAAATTTCTGTATCGATGGTTATTAAGTTGGGAAAAAAGAGAAAGCCCCGCATAAATGCGAGGCTCCAGTTTTCATTGAACAGTTGTTTAGACTGAGGCTGTTAGGCCGCCGTCAACACGAAGGTTTTGGCCCGTTATATAGCTAGATGCATCAGACGCCATGAAAGCCACCGTCTCAGTTAGTTCACGTACATCTGCGTAACGTCCAGCAGGAATGCGGTCCAAACGGTCTTGTTTCTCTGGCAAGCTGTTGATGAACCCCGGAAGGATGTTGTTCATCCGAATACTTTCAGCTGCATATTTGGTTGAAAACAACTTGGTGTATGAGGCTAAGGACGCACGGAATACCGCAGATGTTGGAAAATCGGGGTCAGGTTCGAAGACCGCAAAGGTTGAGATGTTGACGATGGAACCTTTGCCTTGGTTTTGCATGATCGGCAGGACGAGACGAGTAATACGTACAATGTTCAAGAAATAGTAATCCATGCCAAGGTGCCAGTCTTCATCACTGATTTCCATGATCGGGCCTTTGGGGCCATGACCCGCACAGTTGATCACTGCATCGATGCGGCCAAAACGCTCCATCGTCGCTGCAACAAAGGCTTCTAGATCTGCGACCATCAAGTTGGAGCCTGTGAAGCCCAAGCCGCCAAGTTCTTTGCCCAAAGCTTCGCCTTTACCTGATGAGGAAAATACAGCGACGTCATAGCCCATTTCGGACATCTTGCGGGCTGAGTCTGCGCCAATGCCGCTGCCTCCGCCAACAATCATTGCTACTGCATTGGTCATTCTGATCTCCCTAAGTTTTCTTAGTGTCGTCAACGATGTTCATTGTCGCAACGCCAGAATTGCCCAGTTCGACAGAAGCGAACGGTCCACCATGACACATGTTGCCCGGGTCTTGACTATCCAACACATCACTTGCTTCGAAGGTTTCTGCAGCAAATTGTTCCGCGTTGTCTTTCGGGCGGTACCCAAGGAAGCTGGCTTTGGCGTTATCGACGGGAACGCGGTCATTATTGGATACGCCGTAAACGACAGCAAAGCCGGTAACGGGAGTGTCGATTGCGCGTGTCACAAGTTGGATCAGATCATCGTAGGACAGCCATGAACCTACAGCGCGTGGATTGCCGACATTCGCAGCCGAGAGAATGCGCATACAAACCGATTCAACACCACGTTTGTCCCAGTAAAGGCTGGCCAAGTCTTCTGCAAAACACTTGGCCAGACCATAATAGGTGTCCGGACGGTGAGGCGCATCAGTTCCGATAAATTCGTTTTTCGGATGCATGCCGACCGCGTGAATCGAGGACGCGTAAACTACACGGCGTACGCCATTTTTGTAGGCGGCTTCCCAGACGTTGTAGGCACCGACGATGTTTGATTGAAGGATGGCATCAAAAGGTGCCTCATCCCCAATCGCGCCAAAGTGGACAACCATGTCTGCGTCTTTAAGAAGGTCGATCATTTGATCAAGGCTGGCCAAGTCAGCTTTGACATAGCTTTCGCCCGCGTAAAGTATGCCGATTTCGTCGGCGAGGTCGGTAGATACCAACTGATTTGCCATTTTGCTAAGCGGTTCGCGCAAGTGGGATCCAAGACGACCAGCAGCGCCAGTTAGAACGATTTTTTTCATGATGTATTTCCTTTGACGGTCAATTTGGAAAGGGCCGCGGCGATGCGGTCCAGAGCGATGTTCAGGACATCTTCAGAGCAAGCTGTGGAGATGCGAAAGAAAGGCGATAAGTCATAGGCGCTGCCTGGCACTGCGGCGACTTTGGCTTCGGATAAGATGTATGCGGTAAATGCTGTGTCATCTTCTAGTGCAATACCTTCTGCAGTCGTGGCACCTATGAAATGTTCACAATTTATATAGGCGTAGAATGCGCCATCTGGTGGAGCCAGCGTCAAGCCATCGATCCCTTTGATACGTTCGACAACCAGATTACGCCGTGCTTCAAATGCGGATTTGAAGAGGGCGACGCTGTTTTGGGGGCCATTCAGTGGGGCCGTTGCAGCTGCTTGGGCCACCGAACATGCACCCGATGATATCTGCGACTGCACTTTGGTCATACCTTTAATCTAAGGGGCAGGGCCTGCGCCATATCCAATGCGCCAGCCGGTCATCGCATAGGCTTTTGATACGCCGTTTACGATCAACACCTGATCGTTCAAATCTGGATTGGCCGAAAGGAAAGAAACGTGTTTCTTGCTATCAAAAGTGATGTGTTCGTAAATTTCATCCGACATAACCAACACGTGCGGATGGCGGCGGACTACATCGCCAAGCGCTGAAAGCTGCTGTGCGTCATAGGACGTCCCAGATGGATTAGACGGCAGGTTCAACAAAAGCCAACGCGTATTAGGCGTAATAGCTGCTTCTAATAATGCTGGCGTGAGGCGGAAATTATTGTCTGGTGGGCAATCGATAACAATAGGTTGTCCACCTAGGATCAAGACCATGTCCTTGTACTGACCGAAATATGGGGCACAAAGCAGAACTTCGGACGTGTTTTCCAATGTCGCCATGAACGCATCAAAGATGATCTGTTTGGCACCGTTTCCTACAATGACTTCGCTTGGGGAAAAGTTTAAGGTGTTGTCGCGTTTGAATTTATCGATAATTGCCAGCTTAAGCGCGGCGGTTCCATCCGTTGGTGGATAGCGCGTTTCACCGAGTTTAGCAGCTTGATAAGCTGCCTCAACGATGTGGGCCGGCGTATCAAAATCGGGCTCGCCCAATCCCAAATCGATCACGTCATGACCTTCGGCTTTTAGTGCTTTGGCATTTTGGCTAACAGCTGCTGACGCAGAGGGTTTTACTGCATCCAACCGCTTTGCCAGGTAGTTCACTGTAGTCCACCTTTGACTTGAGCAAGTAGTGCATCCGACCCTTTGGCAAGAATTGATGCGTCAGACCCGCATGCGACAAAGGTAAAGCCTTCGTTCAGCAGTTTGGCTGCAAATTCTGTGTCCAAAACCAACGTTCCAACGGGCACCCCTTTGGCCATCAGAGCACGCGCTGCTGGCATAATCAGGTCCCAAACCGCGTCGTCCATCGGTTTGCCCAATAGGCCCATGTCCGCGGCAATATCCGCGGGTCCAAAAAACACACCTGAAACACCGTCTTGGGTCCCGATTTCTTCAGCCATCGCGACGGCTGATTGGGTCTCAAGCTGCAGGATTACGGTTGTTTCCTGCTCGACTTTGGCAAAATAATCTTTGATGCGACCGAATTTATTCGCCCGAGTTGAACCAGAAACGCCGCGCACGCCATGTGGTGGATAACGTGTTGCAGCGATTGCCTTTTGTGCCTCTTCTACATTTTGGATCATCGGGAACAATAGGCCTGGCGCACCGGAGTCTAGTAAGCGTTTCACTTGAACCGTGTCGTTCCAATCTGGGCGTACAATCGCGGTGGTTCCGGTTGAAGCAAAGACCTGTAGCTGTCCGATGACTGAATTAAGGTCGTTGGGCGAATGCTCCATGTCGATAAGGACCCAGTCATAACCCGAAGGAACAACGACTTCGGCTGTAAAATTGCTAGACAGTGTGACCCATAGGCCGATCTGTTTTTTTCCAGCAGCAATGGCGCGGGTGAATGGGTTTTGCGGGAGGTTCATTAGATGATGGCCTTCTCTGGGAACTTTTCACCTTTCTCAATACGCTCATATCCGAAGGCTGACAAATCCAGTGTGCGGTATTCCCCATATGTTAGCAATTCAGACACGCCGCGCCCCATGGCAGGGGACTGCTGGAACCCGTGACCGGAGAAGCCATTGACGAAAATAAAGTTGGTGACTTTTGAGTGTGGGCCAACAATCGCGTTTTGGTCAAAGGTGTTATAGGCATAGTGGCCAGCCCATGAGTTGATCAATTTGATCCGCTCAAATGCTGGAATGCGGGTGGCCAGCACAGGCCATACCTTTTCTTCCCAGATCGAATGATCCTGCACGAAGTCGTCAAAATCCACTGCAGGGTCATCATCTGGAGGGCATCCAGCTAAATAGTAGGTCCCTTCAGAACGCATATGTACACCTGACGGATCAATCGTCAGCGGTAGATCACGATCAAGTGGCGTTTCTGCGTCAAAGATAAAGGTGTAGCGTTTGCGTGGCTCAACAGGGATGTCGATGCCCGCCATCGCCGCCGTCAACGCCGCGCGTGGGCCAGAACAGTTCACAACCGTGCCGCATGGCACGACCTCACCAGAGGCCAACGTGACGCTTTCCACTTTGGAACCATCCGTTGATTTGGTCATCGCGATAACTTCATTCGTAAGGTACTCAACGCCGCGTTCACGGGCAGAGCGTTTCCACCAGTCAAACAAGGTGTTGCCGTCAAAATAACCCTCGTCGATCAGGTTGTGGTTACCGACCAAGATGTCGTCCAGATTATAAAACGGGTAATCCGCTTTGATTTCCTTAGCTGTCATGTGCTTAGTACCAGCGCCCAATTTGGCCTGAATCCCCTGGCCCTCTTTTAAGGTGGCGGCGAATTCTGCGTTGTCGGCCAAATACATATAGCCATAGCTTTGCAAAATCGGGTGGGGCACGCGTTCATCACCGCCCATGTATTCGCGAAAGTTCTTCACGAAATCCGCAGCGAACTGGGAAACGCGGATGTTTACCTCGTTCGAGAACTGCTGGCGCATACAGCTGTTGGTGTGAACCGTTGATGTAAACTCATATGTTGGGTCTTTTTCAACGACCAATATGCTTCCATCAAAGTCTGGATTGGTTGCTGTGAACCATGCCACCGAGGACCCCAACATCGCGCCGCCGACGATTACAACGTCATAGCTGTTGGCTTTGGGTGCTTGCAGTTTGCTCATTATACCATCTCTCCCTTTGTGACGGCGGTTTGGACCGCTTCAATGTCTGGCTGTGTCATTCCATAATCGCGCGCGGCAGTCTCAGCGGATATATATCCGCGGGCCAAATCGCGTTTTACCAGTTCTGGATCGCGTTCACTGACGGGACCGTAACCGGCCCCGCCAGGAAAGGCCAAAACAACACGGCGCCCATGCGCCACAAATTGTTTGCCTTTGCCGTACATTTTTGCGCCGTCGTCTTGGATAATAGTCGTTGGTGCACCGTTTTCGCCACCTTGGCGGCCACGGGCAGGGTGATCCACACGATCAAACATGGCTTGGAAATCAAACTCGTGGCCTTCCTGTGCGCCCACTTCCATGTATTGGCCCAAACCACCACGGAACTTGCCCGCGCCGCCACTGTCCGGGCGCAACTCTTTGCGCCAGATGATAACGGGGCCAGTGTGTTCAGTCGCCTCAATCGGCATGGTCATCACGCCCGATGGGAAGGCAGTGGCGTTCAAACCGTCAAACTGTGGACGGGCACCTGCGCCACCAGAGTTGAAGGTCAGCACCTCAGCACGGCGCGCGCCAACTGTGTGTACCACGTCCGTACGGGGGCGCAGGGACACTTGAAAATTACACAAACATCCAGCGCCCTCGGCAGGCACCGTGTTGGGCAGCAATTGATCCAAAGCCGCGTAAATTGCATCAGGCACAAAGTGACCCACGATATGGCGCAGGGCCACGGGGGCAGGGTGCACCGCATTCACGATCGAATTTTCGGGCGCTGTGATCTCGAACGGGGCTAAAGAAGCCGCGTTGTTCGGGATTTCCGGCGCAATGGCGCATTTCAACGCGTAACAGGCATAGGCTTTGGCATAGACCAACGGGCAGTTGATGCCCTTTTTGTCCACACCAGAGGTGCCTGCAAAGTCGGATAGAATACGATCCTGTTCAATGTTTAGCTTCACCTTCAGCGTAATCGGTGCAGAGAACCCATCAACCGTCATTTCACCTGATGCTTCACCGAGGGGAAGGGCATTGATGCATTCAAGCGTGGCACGGCGCGAATTCTCGAGGATAAATCCGCCGATGCCATTCAGATCATCCAGCCCGAATTCCTCCATCATCTCGATTAGGCGACGGTGGCCGATCTCGTTACAGGTGGCCAAAGCATAAATGTCACCGACCAATTGGTCTGGCTCACGCACATTGCCGCGCACGATGCGGATTAGGGTTTGGTCTACTTCGCCGCGGTTCACCAGCTTCATGATGGGGATATAAAGACCCTCTTCATAAACGCTGGCCGCATCTGCTCCGAAACCACGGCCACCGATGTCCACGATATGGGCGGTGCACCCAAAGAAACCCGCCAACTCCCCCTTGTGGTACGAGGGCGTCACAACTGTGATATCGTGCAGGTGGCCTGTGCCTTCCCATGGATCGTTGGTGATATAGACGTCGCCTTCAAAGATGTTTTCGCGTCCAATACGGCGGATAAAGTGGCCGACCGCATCGGCCATCGCGTTCACGTGACCGGGCGTGCCCGTCACCGCTTGGGCCAACATCTGACCTGCAGTGTCATAGACGCCTGCGGACAAATCACCGGCTTCGCGCACGGATGTAGAAAACGCGGTGCGAACCAATGCTTGCGCTTGTTCTTCTACGACCGAAATCATGCGGTTCCACATGACCTGATAGGCAACGTTTGATGGGGTGGTCATGCTTGCGCTCCTTTGGTGGTCATGTCGATTGTGCCGTCTGGCTGGGCCGTGACTTGGCGCGACGATGGAACGATGATGGTGGTTTCATCCTCTGTAACAACGGCGGGGCCTTGAACCGTTTGGCCTGTCTCCATGTCGTCGCGCAGCACCACTTGGGCATCGGTCACAGCAGCGAGAGCTGGATCAAACAAGGCGCGTTGCCCTGCAACCGTTGCGGCCCCCTTGTCAGACGCCAGCGCGATTTGCGCGACCTGTTCAGGTGGGGTTGTCGCGTTCACCGACCAAACAGTGATTTCAACATCCATACCATCCACAGTTCGGCCAAAGAGGGCAGAGTAATCGGCCTCAAACAGCTTAAGGAAGGTATCGGCATTTGGTGACATGGCCTGTTCAGCGCTCAATGAAATCGGGATTTCCCAACCTTGACCCGTGTAGCGCATGTAGACTTTGAACTCAGAAATAATGTCTGAACTTGCATCGCATGAGCGTACAAATCCTGTGGCCTCGTCCTGTAGTTCCGTGAGCAAGGATTTGATAACGTCGGGCTTAAAGTCTGACAGTTTCATATAAACAGAACGATTGGCCTCAAAGCTGAAAGGCGCACGAAGGAACCCAATCGCTGATCCCACACCAGCGCCCGTTGGGACCAGCAAACGATCAACGCCCAGCTTTTCACACAAACGACCAGCATGCAGCGGGGCGGCACCGCCGAAGGCAATCATGGTGTATTCAGATAAGTCTTCGCCGTTTTCCACGGCATGAACACGGGCCGCGTTGGCCATGTTTTCGTCCACAACCTCGGCCAGACCAAATGCAGCGGTTTGCGCATCCATATCTAGCGTTTTACCCAGTACATTGACCAAAGCATCCGCAGAACTGTCAGCATGCAGTTGGATCGAACCGCCTGCAAAATTGTCAGGGTTGAGTTTGCCCAAAACCAAATCGGCATCCGTCACCGCAGGTTTGTCACCGCCACGGCCATAACAGGCCGGTCCCGGTTCAGAACCCGCACTTTCCGGCCCCACACGAATTTGGCGCATGGAGTCGATATGGGCCAGCGACCCACCACCAGCGCCAATCTCAACCATATCAATCACAGGGATTGAAATCGGCATGCCAGATCCCTTTTTGAAGCGATAGGTGCGGGCAACTTCAAAGACACGCGAGGTCTTGGGCGTTTGGTTCTTGATCAGGCAAATCTTGGCCGTGGTGCCACCCATGTCAAAGGACAACACCTTGCCCAAGCCATAACGCGCCGCGGTGTTGGCGGCAAAAACAGCACCACCCGCAGGACCGGATTCAACCAGACGCACAGGGAAGTCAGCCGCGCTTTGAATGGAAATGATCCCGCCGCCAGAGTGCATCAAGAAGACAGAGCAATCCGCGCCCTCATCTTCAAGGCGACCTTTCAGGCGACCAAGGTAGGATTTCATCAAGGGCTTGATATAGGCATTGGCAACAACCGTATTGAACCGCTCGTATTCGCGCATCTGTGGGGAGACCTCAGAAGACAGCGATACCATCACATCCGGTAGTTTTTCAGCAAGTATGTCGCGCACCATACGTTCGTGATCTGGGTTCAGATATGAGTGGATCAAACCAACAGCGATACTTTCATATCCTGCCGCATTGATCTGATCGGCAACCGCTTCAATCTCGGCGCGGTCCAGATCAACCAACACGCCGCCAGTGGCATCCACACGCTCAGAAATAGTAAAACGGCTTTGGCGTGGGATCAATGGCTCTGGCAGGGTGAGGTTTAGATCATACTGCTCAAACCGGCTTTCGGTGCGCATCTCGATCACGTCGCGGAAACCCTCGGTGGTGATCAGGGCCGTCTTGGCACCACGCCGTTCAATTAAAGCGTTGGTGGCAAGGGTGGTGCCGTGGATGATCTGGCCGATGTCAGACGGGGCCACACCCGCCTTGGCACAGACCTGATGCAAGCCGTCGATGATGGCGTTTTCAGGGGCGATGTAGGTGGTCAAAACTTTGGTCGAAAACTGCTTGCTCTCGACCTCGATCACCACGTCGGTGAAAGTGCCGCCGATATCGACGCCCATGCGAATTGCGCTGTTGCCCATGTGTACTTTGATCCCTGTGGATGTGAGTCTATTTACTCAAATTAGGGTGAGTCCATGTATCAAATCAAATTGTTAAAATGAATGGGGATGATAAGAAAAATCTATCCTCCGGCATTGTGAATTTCTGCCATATTTTTAGCAATTTTAGCGGCCTGAGCGACAAAGCTGGGCGCGCGATCGGCATCAAAGCGTGCAAAGAATTCTAGGTCATCTGGCTGCCATTGGTATTGGATTTGGATCAAATCGCCTTCGTTTAGTTCTTTGCTGATCATTGCCGCCGGGAGGGTGGCAACGCCCATACCGTTCAAGGTCATGTAGAGGCAGGCCGCAAGATTGCTTGAGGGGACAAGGCGCACATCCAAATCCTTGCGCGCCCCAAAGTGTGCAGCGGTTTCCGTATAAAGGCGGGTGTCGCGGCTGTGGGTCAGGATCGGGTGTTGCGCAATATGCTCAATCGTTGGATTGGCAATGCCGCGCAGTCCCAGACCACGCGAAGCAACCCAGACCAAAGGGTAATCACCCAGTGGGATTTCACCCGTCATCTGCTGGCGAAACGGGCCGTTCTGTAGAGCCAGATCAAGGGTGCGCGCCCCCAATTCGCGTTCCAGATTGACGGACAGATCTACTGTCAGTTCCACATGCAATTGCGGAAAGGTCGTGCTGAGCGCCTTGAGGAAATCACTTAGCCAAGTGTGCACGATCATCTCAGTCACGCCAAGGCGCAAGGTGCCATCGATCAGGCTGGGTTCTGCAGCCGCATCAGAAAAAGCATCCGCTGCCTGTAAAACTTTTCTGGCGTAGTCAAGCATCTGGATACCCTTAGATGTAAGCCGCACAGACCCTGCATCGCGTTCCATCAGCTTGCGTTTCATTGCCCCTTCAAGCAGAGCAATACGGGATGAAACGTTTGGTTGTGTTGTATTCAAGCGATCCGCAGCTTTGCGAAAGCTGCCAAGGTCTGCAACCCAGACAAACGCTTCAAGCTGTTTGAGGTTAATTTTCACGCACCACATCCATCAGTTTAATTAATCGTATACCTCTTAATGAATAAGTTTACTTATTGGAAGGCGTGGTTTGAAGGCATGAAGGCATGTTGTTAACTCCAGTTGCGATTCATTCTCAACTAAAGTATCTGTTGCGAGTAATTCGCATGTAGAGCCACATGTTTTTGCCTACCCTTTGAAGGAGCAGTTAATATGCAACGAATTGTTTTAGGATTTTGCTCTCTCGCAATAAGCGCCGTGTGTGCTTCTCCAATTCTAGCATCCGAGGAAAAGTTTAAGGCGGTTACAACCTTTACCGTGATCGCTGATATGGCCCGTAAAGTGGCAGGGGACGCCGCCATCGTGGAAAGCGTGACCAAGGCGGGAGCCGAAATCCACGGCTATCAGCCTACGCCCCGTGACATCATCCGCGCCCAAGATGCGGACCTGATCCTATGGAACGGTCTGAACCTTGAGCTGTGGTTCGAGCAATTCTTCTCAAACTTCAAAGATGTGCCAAGCGTGACATTGACCGATGGCGTCGTCCCGATGAGCATCTCAGGTGGTGATTATAACGGCAAACCAAATCCACATGCATGGATGAGCACCACCAGCGCAATGATCTACGTGGACAACATCCGCGATGCCTTTGTGAAATATGACCCTGAGAACGCAGCGATCTACACCGCCAATGCCGAAACCTATAAAAATGAGATCACGGCGGTTATCAAACCGCTAGAGGTAGACATCCTCGCGGTGCCTGAAGGTCAACGCTGGTTGGTCAGCTGTGAAGGCGCGTTCAGCTACCTGATCCGCGACTTCCAAATGCAGGAACTTTACCTATGGCCGATCAACGCCGATCAACAAGGTACACCACAACAGGTGCGCAAGGTGATCGACAGTGTCCGCGCCAACAATATTCCTGCGGTCTTTTGCGAAAGCACGGTCAGCCAATCCCCCGCCCAACAGGTCGCGCGTGAGACAGACGCGATATACGGTGGAATGTTGTACGTTGACAGCCTGACAGAGGCAGATGGCGCAGTGCCGACCTATATCGACCTGCTGCGCACCACCATCGAAAAAATCGCCACAGGGCTATCTGAATGAACGCATCAACCGGCATCACCGCAAGTGACGTCACAGTCACCTATCGCAACGGCCACACGGCCCTGCGCAACGCCAGCTTTGAAATCCCCACTGGGACGATCACCGCATTGGTGGGGGTAAACGGTGCGGGTAAATCCACGCTGTTCAAGGCGATTATGGGGTTCGTACCTGCGGCAAAAGGTGAAATTTCAGTGCTGGGTATGCCTGTAAAAGATGCTTTGAGACAAAATGTCGTTGCCTACGTGCCTCAGTCTGAAGAAGTCGATTGGAGCTTTCCTGTCCTTGTCGAAGATGTGGTGATGATGGGGCGTTACGGGCACATGGGGTTCCTGCGCCGTCCCAAACAAACGGATCATGAAGCGGTCAAGTCGGCCCTTGAACGGGTCAACATGATCGATTTCCGCCACCGCCAAATTGGCGAGCTGTCAGGTGGGCAACGCAAACGCGTCTTTCTGGCCCGTGCCTTGGCCCAAGAGGGCAAGGTGATCTTGCTGGATGAACCCTTCACTGGTGTTGATGTTCAGACCGAGGATGCAATCATCGCTTTGCTGCGCGAAATGCGCGACGAGGGACGGGTGATGTTGGTCTCAACCCATAACCTTGGTTCTGTCCCTGAATTTTGTGATCGTACGGTTTTGGTCAAAGAAACTGTGCTGGCCTATGGGCCGACCGAAACCACGTTTACCCATGACAATTTGGAACTGGCCTTTGGCGGGGTGCTGCGCCATTTCGTGCTTGGTGGATCTGACCTGCATGATGATGAAGACGGTCGTACCATCCGCGTGATCACAGACGATGAACGTCCCTTTGTTGTTTACAGCGATGAGAAGGACGCCAAAAAGTGATCGAAACCCTGCTTTTGCCCTTCACCTATAACTACATGTTCAACGCCATGTGGGTCAGTGCATTGGTCGGTGGCGTATGCGCATTTCTCTCTGCTTATCTGATGCTTAAGGGTTGGTCCCTGATCGGTGACGCGCTTAGTCACTCAATCGTACCGGGCGTTGCAGGGGCCTATATGCTGGGCCTGCCATTTGCGTTGGGCGCATTTGCGGCGGGCGGATTGGCTGCTGGTGCGATGCTGTTTCTCAACCAAAGATCTGGCTTGAAAGAGGACACTATTATTGGGCTGATCTTTACGTCGTTCTTTGGGTTGGGATTGTTCATGGTCTCGCTGTCACCCACATCTGTGAGCATCCAAACTATTACCATGGGCAACATCCTTGCCATTACACCGTCTGATACGCTGCAACTTGCGATCATCGGTTTTGTGACGCTCGCGATCTTATTGGCCAAATGGAAGGATCTGATGGTCACATTCTTTGACGAAAACCACGCACGATCCATCGGGCTTAAACCGGACTTGTTAAAAGTTGTGTTTTTCACATTGCTGTCGGCCTCCTGTGTTGCAGCCCTGCAAACCGTTGGCGCGTTCCTCGTGATCGCGATGGTGGTCACGCCTGGGGCCACGGCCTATCTTTTGACAGACCGTTTTCCGCGCTTGTTGATACTAAGCGTTGCGCTTGGGGCAGGGACCAGCTTTGTGGGGGCCTACCTTAGCTTTTTTGTGGATGGGGCTACGGGCGGTTTGATTGTATCACTACAAACACTGATCTTTCTCCTCGCCTTTTTCTTTGCGCCCAAGCACGGCTATATCGCCGCGCGCCGTCGCGCAGCGCAAGCACAGGTGTCCTGATGTTGACTGAGCTGCTTCTCCCGTTTCAATTTGCGTTTATGAACAAGGCCTTCTTGATGATGGCGATTATCGCTGTGCCTACTAGCCTGCTGTCTTGCTTCCTTGTTTTGAAGGGGTGGTCCCTCATGGGGGATGCAATCAGTCACGCGGTTTTACCCGGTGTTGTGATCGCCTATATCATCGGGATTCCGTTGATCATCGGGGCGTTTGTCGCGGGGATGTTTTGCGCGCTTGCGACGGGGTTTTTGTCTGAAAATAGCCGCGTGAAGCAGGACACGGTGATGGGTATCGTGTTCTCAGGAATGTTTGGTTTTGGGATTGTTTTGTACACCAAGATTACCACAGAGGTACATCTGGATCACATCTTATTCGGTAATATGCTGGGCGTCGGCGCAACCGATCTATGGACTGCTTGTCTGATAGCGGTTTTCGTTGCCGTCGTTGTGGTTGCTAAGCGCCAAGACCTTTTGTTGCATGCCTTTGACCCGATCCAGGCCCAAGCGGTGGGCCTGCGCGTGAATTGGCTGCACTACGGACTATTGTCGATGATTTCTCTGACGATTGTTGCAACGCTATCGGCAGTAGGGATAATTTTATCAATTGGTTTATTGATTGCACCGGGGGCAATTGCGTTTCTGCTGACCAACCAGTTCAAACGGATGTTACCAATTGCGGTTGTGGTCACTGTATTCTCCGGAATATTAGGCGTTTACGTTAGTTTCTTTATCGATAGTGCGCCCGCGCCGACAATTATATTGATCCTGACAATCATCTTCATCGGCGCGTTCATTCGCTCAAATATGCGGGCTAAGCAAGCGGCTTAAGCCTCTTCTATAGGTCCACCTGCTTTGGCCCAATCCCCGATACCGCCAATGTTGGTTACATTGGTGTAACCCATGTCGAACATTGTTTTACCGGCCAGTGCTGCCTGTCCACCAGCTGCGCAAACCAGATAGACCTCTGCATCATTGGTGAGGGCCTTGTTGTGTGCTGTCGAAGCTGGGTCGGCCATGAATTCAAGCATTCCGCGGGGAATGCGTTGCGCGCCTTTGATCGTGCCAGTTGCCGCAATTGCAGCGCTGTCGCGCACATCAACGAAAACGGCTGTAGCGTTTGCGTGACGGACGATTGCTTCAGCCGCTGATATGTGTGGAACTGCTGCGTTTGCCGCTTCCATGTAGGACTTTGAAGTTTGCATGATGGTGTCCTTTCGGGACCTATTTGCGTTAGTGCACAGATAAGCAAATGTGTGCTTCCAATCCAGTGGCTACGGCAAAGGAATTGGGCCTGCATCTTTGGGTTGGGCATAGCCGCGTGCAAATGCGGGACGTGCCGCCAGCTCAAGATACCAACGTTTTACATTCGGGAAATCGTTTAAATCAACTTGATGGTACTCAAACCGGGAGGCCCATGGCCATGTAGCAAAGTCCGCAATGCTGAGTGTGCTGATTATATATGGGGAAGTGGCGAGATGCCGATCCAGGACTCTATAAAGGCGCAGTGTTTCTGCATGATAGCGCTGCTCTGAGTACTCTGATTTGCCCTTGTTGTACTTTAAGAAATGGTGCGCTTGGCCAATCATCGGGCCAAAGCCGCCCATCTGCCACATTAACCACTGCATCATCTGCCAATATTCAGAGCTCCCATATTCAGGTGCGAACAGGCCAGTTTTTTCGGCGAGGTACATGAGGATTGCACCAGATTCAAAGATGGAGGTATCACCGTCAACAATTGCAGGGATGCGATTGTTGGGGCTGATTTTTAGAAAATCAGGTGCGAATTGCTCGTCTTTGGTGATGTCGATGGCATGGCTTTTGTATTCCAGCCCCATTTCTTCCAATGCGATCGAGATTTTACGTCCATTTGGCGTTGTCCATGAATAAAGGTCTATCATTTCAGGTCCTTGGTTTGTGCAGTCTGTGCAATCAATTTAAACAATGGCGTAACGGTTGGTGTATCCACAATACCCCAGGCTAAGGATAAAAACTGTTCTGACCATGCCGTACCCAATAGCGCTGATGTTAGGTCGCGAAACTTATCCCAAATGACTTGATCAGGAACCTTATTCTCTGGGTCACCTTGGGCCTCAGTATCGCGTGAGGACAGAATACGTCCGTCAAGCAGGTGGAAGTGGGTGCGCGCAAAGCGACGGGCGGGGAATGCGTCGTTAAATGCGTCGTCTTCGACAATCTCAACAGTCTTGGCCAACCCGATAATTTGTGGATCGTTGAGACCATCACCTGTGACCTCGGCCACACCGATCGTACCACGCACAACTGCTGAAGCGACTGAAAACGGTAGCGAGTATTGCGCCTGTTCGGTCGTTGTAGGGATAGAGGCAAGGCGTTTCGCCTCATGAAATGTTTCCACTTTGATCGTTGCGATCTCATCGACACTGATACCGTGTTCATGGATCAAAGCCAACGCTCCCTCCACGGCAGGCTGTGCCCAGCGGCAAACGGGATACAGTTTGATATATTGCTGCTCAATGTACCAGTTCTTACCCAAGTCATTCCAATAGTTTGCTAATTCAGGAGCTTCCATGGTGATAGCAGGGGCACCGGTAAACCCGTCCTGTGCAAGGTATGCGGCCGAAACCCCAGCCATTGCGCCCCACCCTGATCCGTCTTTGAGCATCGTGGGCGCATCAATAACACGCATCATCTGACTGCGTGGGCCATGGTATTCAGCTATGCCAAGCGCCTCGCGAGTTTGGGCTTTGGTCAACTTCAATTGACGGGCAGTTAATGCGGCAGCCGCCAAAGAAATCCATGCGCCAGAAGTATGAAAATCGCAGGCACTTGCATGTAAGGCAATGCCGGCCCTGGTACCGATTTCGTATCCAATCACGATGGAAGTTAGAAATTCTTTGGGGTCATCAATCCCTTCGGCCTGCATGACTGCGATCAATGAGGGGAAGACGCCGCAGCCCACATGGCCTTTGGTCAATTTCATACCGTCATGGGCATCCAGCGCATCGATTGTCATGCCATTGGCAAGGGCTGCGCCCGCAGCACTGGCTTTGCGGCCGTCTTGCCAAAGTACGGCTTCTGTACCGCAAAACTGGCGTACCACATGGTTGTGAATGATGCTTGCTAGTTGGGTTTGCGACCCGCCAACGGCGACACCTAAGGTGTCGACCAGACAGCGAATGGCTTCATGGATTGTGGCGGCAGGTAAATCGTCAAACCTGGTGTCGAGGATGAAGTCTACTGCCGGCATGTGCATTGTTCCTTATGTGTAAAAACTGCGGAAGGCTGTGATCGCGGCCTCTAATCCCGCATCATCAATGTCGCGGTGCATGACCATCCTTATCGTTGGATGTTGCCCACCAATGCGCACACCAGCAGCCTCCATATGGGCATGCAGTGCGTTATGTTGGCTTGCGTTGGGTGTGAAGAACACCATGTTCGTACCGCTTTGAACACTTCCAACATCCAAGTCATGCAAGGCAACGGCTAATTGAGCTGCGCGGTCATGATCCGCGGGCATAAGTGACAAATGATGATCTAACGCATGTGCTGCGGCAGCGGCTAAAACGCCTGCCTGTCGCAATCCTCCGCCCAAGATTTTGCGGTTGCGCCTAGCCCTTGCGATAATGCCGTTGCTACCGACCAAAATCGAACCAACTGGTGCGCCCAACCCCTTTGAAAAGCAGACGGAAACGCTGTCAGCGCAACCAGCGAGTTCTTTGGCAGTGCACTTAAGTTCGGTTATTGCATTAAAAAAGCGCGCGCCGTCTAAATGAACGGATAGTCCAGCTTCCCATGCCGCCTGTGCGGGCGCGCGCATCTTTTCCAATGAAATGGCTTTGCCGACAACCGTGTTTTCCAAGCACAACAAGCGACTGCGTGCGTAGTGTGGGTCGTCATCCTTAACCGCGCCTTTGACTTGCTCTGCGGAAACGGCGTTACCATCGTCCACGGGGATCGCATGCATCGAAACGCCTGCCAGAACCGAAGCGCCGGCGGCTTCATCAGCATAAATGTGATAAGCGTCGCCGACGATCAATTCGTCCCCACGGCCACAGTGTGCCATGATTGCGCAAAGGTTACTTTGTGTGCCGCTGGACACAAACATGGCGGCGTCTTTTCCCAGCAAGCCTGCCATGCGGTTCTCAAGAGCAATAATGCTGGGGTCTTCGCCGTAAACATCATCACCAACTTCAGCGGCTGCCATTGCCGCGCGCATCGCGTCGTCAGGGCAGGTGACTGTGTCACTACGCAAATCACAGGCAATTGAGTTGCGGATACGGCTATCCATTGCACCATAAGTGCTCATTTTGTGACCTGAGTGTAGGCAAGGGCGGCGACGATGTGAACGCGCGATGTGTCGCCGCCATTCAGTGCAGTGTGATAGCCACGAGTGTCTGTGAAGTAGACAGAACCATCAGCTGGCAAGTGGGTTACATGGTGATTGACTACAAACAAGGAACCGGGATTTGTTGTAACCGGAATGTGTAGGCGCGGTTCTGGATCACGGTGCCAAGAATTGCAGTTATACTGACCTTTGGCCAACACACGGGTCCGTCCGATTGGAAAGCGTTTGGTTAATTCTTCGTGAACATATTCAAAATAAGTGCCTTTGAATTTTGGATTGAACTCGGAAAAGTCGATTTCTGGCACCAAATCTTCGCGAGCTTCTTCGACGTATCGCGCATCGCCGCGTAACCAGTAACGACCAGAAAGATCGTTTTCTGTCCATTCAGTTTGACCGGGTCGTTGGGTGAGGGGGAGGGCGGCAAATCCTTGATCTTGCATTCCGCCTTTGAAGGCTTCGCGTGCCAAGCATTCGCCGAGCGCTGCACGCAACTCGTCGATGTCAAACTTAAGTTCCAGCTTCTGAATGCCGGGCCCCGGAAGAAAGTCCGCGACCGAGGTTGTCTCGGGCGCGGTCTGCATCCAGTTTGTGATCGACCTAACGTCGTTATCATCTATAGCTGCACGAAAACCCATGGTCGTGATCCTTCAATCAAATAGGTATTTGATCACGAGGTTAGGGGAGCAATCGTCTTGGCGGTAGTCTATATTTAGACAGTTTGAGAATTAATGCTGTAAGGCAATGATCGCGCTTACAGCAGCGCTTAGAGCCGCGCCAATCACATCGATCTCACCCATAGCATCGATGCGCTGCAGTGCACCGTTGTTTTCATAGTAGCTGATCAACGGCGCAGTTTGTGCGTGATAAGCTTCCAATCGCCCACTTACGGTTGCAGCGTTGTCGTCTGCACGGCGTTTCATTTCTGTGCCACCACACGTGTCGCAAACACCTGCTTTAGCAGGGACCTTAAAGCTGTCGTGGTATCCTTCACCGCACCCGCCACAAGTATAGCGCCCTGCGACACGCTCAACCATTGCAGCATCGTCCACTTCAAGGCTAATTGCCGCGTTGATTTTTTGGCCGTTCTCAGCCAGCAATTCATCTAATGCAGAAGCCTGCACCGCCGTACGTGGAAAACCGTCCAAAATGACGCCTTTTGCGCAATCTGCGTCAGCCATGCGGTCGCGCAAAATATCGATTACGATTTGGTCGCTGACCAATGCGCCAGCCTTCATAACCGCGTCAGCGGCTTGTCCTGCAGGCGTTCCCGCGGCAACGGCTGCGCGCAACAAATCGCCAGTAGAAAGTTGGACGAGGCCGAATTGCTTTTCTAGCATCCGTGCTTGGGTGCCTTTTCCAGCGCCGGGAGGGCCAAGTAAAATTAGAACAGGTGAGGTATTCATAGTGTACTTCCTTTGGTCAATAGTGTTCGCCGCGTTGATGCGGCAAACACCATTGTGATCATTAGCTGCCCATACGGTTTTCAATGAGGTCATCAACAACGCTTGGATCTGCCAAGGTCGAAGTGTCGCCCAATGCGCCAAAGTCATTCTCTGCAATCTTGCGCAAGATACGGCGCATGATTTTGCCTGAACGAGTTTTTGGCAGTCCTGGTGCCCATTGGATTAGGTCAGGAGATGCGATTGGGCCGATCTCTTTACGGACCCAGTTGCGCAGCTCTACACGCAACTCATCAGTTGGGGTCTCGCCATTCATCAATGTGACGTAGCAGTAAATGCCTTGTCCTTTGATATCATGGGGATAGCCGACAACAGCAGCTTCTGCGACTTGTGGGTGTGCTACGAGTGCGCTTTCAACTTCGGCTGTACCCATACGGTGTCCGGATACGTTGATCACGTCATCGACGCGACCTGTAATCCAATAATCGCCGTCTGCATCTCGCTTGCAGCCGTCACCGGTGAAGTAGTAACCCTCATAATCCGCAAAATATGTCTTTTCAAAGCGTTCGTGATCGCCCCAAACTGAGCGCATTTGGCCAGGCCAGCTGTCTTTGATGCACAAGACACCTTCGACGTCGTTACCCTCAATTATTTCGCCACTTGCTGGTTCAAGAACCACAGGCTCAATGCCAAAGAATGGCTTCATCGCAGACCCTGGTTTCATTGCGTGCGCGCCAGGCAATGGCGTCATCAAGTGACCACCGGTTTCGGTTTGCCACCATGTGTCAACGATCGGGCAGGTGCCGCCGCCCACAACTTCGTTGTACCAGTTCCAAGCTTCTGGATTAATAGGTTCACCCACAGTACCAAGGACGCGTAGGCTGCTTAGATCACATTTTTTAACAAAATCATCACCTTGCGCCATCAGCGCGCGGATAGCCGTTGGGGCTGTATAGAATTGTGCAACTTTGTGCTTTTCACAAACTTGCCAGAAGCGAGAAGCGTCTGGATAAGTTGGGACACCTTCAAACATGACAGTTGTCGCGCCGTTCGCCAATGGACCATATACAATATAGCTGTGACCGGTGACCCAACCAACATCTGCGGTACACCAATACACATCACCATCTTTGTAATCGAATGTGGTTTCATGTGTCATCGCTGCGTAGACAATATAACCGCCTGTCGAGTGAACCACGCCTTTCGGCATACCTGTCGACCCAGAGGTGTAAAGAATGAATAGCGGATCTTCAGCGTTCATTTCTTCTGCTGCACAATCGCTTGAAGCGGCTTCGCTTAGGACTCCATAGTCGCGATCACGAGCTTCGTTCCACGCAACATCGCCACCTGTGCGGCGTACAACAAGGCATTGAACTGATGCGTCGCAGTCAGCCAGAGCCTTGTCAGCGTTTGATTTCAGTGGAGTATTGCGGCCACCACGTGGTGCCTCATCTGCGGTGATCACAACCTTAGCTTCAGAGCCATTAACACGCGCGGCCAAAGCATCAGGAGAGAACCCAGCAAACACGATTGAATGGATCGCGCCGATACGCGCACATGCAAGCATAGCATAAGCTGCTTCAGGAATCATCGGCATGTATATGACGACACGATCGCCTTTGCCGACACCAAGATCTTTCAAGACGTTCGCCATTTTGCAAACCGACGAGTGTAATTGCTTGTACGTAATGTGCAGAGCATCGTCTGTCGGGCTGTCTGGTTCCCAGATGATCGCAGTTTGATCACCGCGAGTTTCCAAGTGACGGTCAATACAGTTGGCTGCAACGTTTAATGTACCATCAGCGTACCAATTGATTGATACGTTGCCCAAGGTGAAGTCTACGTCTTTGACTTGAGTATAAGGCTTGATCCAATCGATACGTTTGCCGTGATCCCCCCAGAATGCGTCGGGATCGGCAATGGATGCGGCGTACATTGCATCATATTTTGCTGCGTCGACATTGGCATTTGCTGCCATTTCTGCGGACGGGGGATATGTTTTGGATTGGGTCTCTGACATGATTGGCGCCTCCCTAATGGCCTGCCCTTTTGGGGCGTTCATTGATCAAGTGTTGGCCTGAATGCGTCACTCCCACACACTTCACCTTTGATCTTTGAGCGGGATAATAACGCGAATTGAAAAGAAGGGAATAAGAGACTGGAATATAAGGAGTTCGTTGCAAATTTTTTTCTTATTAAGCGGGGTTTTTGTAAATTTATTTGTAATATATTATATATATTGTCACGTTTTCGGTGAATTAAATGTCAAGGCTAGGCCGGGTGGTAGAACCAACGGTACGATTTTAGTCCTGATCGTCACCAAGCAAAAGTTGTAAAGGCTGTTAAATGTGTAAGCCCAGTGTCATGGCTATGTTGTCCAGCGCACAGCCATTTTGCAGAATCGACTATGACTCTGGGGCGCTCCAAGCTTAGGAAGGCAGCCCCTCATTTTGTGTAGTATCTTAAGATCGTTTTTTTATGTATTGTCGATGACCGGACCTCAGAATAACCTGACATCCTTGATGCAAAAAAGGTCTGGAAATTTAATGCGTAAGAACATCTTCATGCCCGCAGTTGCTTCACTGGCTCTTATTGCGGGGCCCTCTTTTGGTTAGGAGGGTTCTAATGGCTCCACTTACATTGCAACGCAAAATGCCCATGGTGCCGCACTCAAGAGTGCGAATGAGACAATATATCTTGGTAAAGACTGTGATGCTTTGTCGGATAAAGAAGAACAGGGAACTTGGGCTTGGGCCAACGGTGGATTTGTGATTGAGTTTCCAACTCGTCGGATCGGATTTGCGCGACAAGATCAACCTGTCGATGGCGGCTATAATTGCCAGATGTAATCGACACGAAGATAACTAAACTTCTTGCACAAAGCTAAAAAGGATAAAAATGCGTATTTTTTCTGCTCTACTGATTATCAGCGTGGCCTCAACAGGTGCTGCCGTTGCCGGCCCGTTTGAGGGAACTTGGGATTCTTCCTAAGAGGCATGTGCCCTCGACATGAATGATTTCAGATTAACCATTTCCGGTAATACGGCCAATTATTGGGAATCCTCTTGTGATATGGTCCAAGCTACCAATCTTAGGGATATGGGAACGTCCGTTCTATACGACCTTCAATGTTTCGGGGAGGGTGATACGTACAGCGGTGGCCGTGTTTTATTCTCGATTACCTCAAGAGGTCAATTACTAGCCTATAACCAAGGTCAAGTGGCTTTGCGCGAGCGCTGTAAATAATATAGCGTAAATTCATACCCAAAACGGTGTTAGGGGTCGGCAGGCGTAGGCGTTTTCTGACCGCTGATACGAATGTGCTTCCGACTCTTTTCGATGTTTTAGATTGGGTTAAATCTCCGTCTGTGCACAATATTTAAGCACCATCAGAAATTCAGCGCTCACTCCTTTGCTTGATTTACGCAGCGTAATAACACTTGGCAGAAAGTCAGCCCCGCGCTAGCCTCCTTGTAGGCGAAACACCGCACCTTAGCAATCAGTTCCGCAAACTTGGGAGAGAAAAATGAACAAATTCGTATTGGGTGCTGTTGCATCCACAGTCTCGTTTACATTCGCACTAGAAGCGGCTGCGACCGAATGGAACGTATCTGTCTGGGGCAAGCGCCGCGCATTTACAGAGCACGTCGAAAAGTTGGCTGAGTTGGTTTCTGAGAAGACCAATGGCGAGTTCACAATGAACGTGAGCTATGGCGGTCTGTCCAAGAACCGTGAGAACCTTGATGGAATCAGCATTGGTGCATTCGAGATGGCACAGTTCTGTGCTGGTTATCACCGCGACAAAAACCGTGTTGTAACTGTTTTGGAACTACCATTTTTGGGCGTTGAAAATCTTGCGCAAGAAGTTGCGGTATCTTCAGCAGTCTACGCGCACCCAGCTGCGAATGAAGAAATGGCGCAATGGAACGCTAAGTTGCTGATGACGTCACCAATGCCACAGTACAACTTGGTTGGTACTGGCGAGCCACGTCAGACTTTGGCTGATTTCGAAGGTATGCGCGTTCGTGCAACCGGCGGTATCGGCAAAGCATTTTCAGCGGTTGGTGGTGTTCCAACATCTGTAACAGCGACTGAAGCATATCAAGCTATGGAAGGTGGACTGGTCGATACAGTTGCGTTCGCACAGCACGCGCACCTGTCATTCGGCACAATCAATCAAGCGACTTGGTGGACTGCCAACTTAAACCCAGGCACCGTGAACTGCCCAGTTGTCGTGAACATCGATGCTTATGACGATTTGTCTGATGCAGAACGTGAAGCACTTGATAGCTCAATCCCAGAAGCGTTGGATCACTATTTGGCCAACTACGGTGAATTGTTGGGCCGTTGGGATACTGTGTTGGCAGAAAAAGGCGTTCAAAAGGTTGAGATTAGCGATGATGTCATCGCCGAATTCCGCGCCAAGGCCGCTGATCCGATCCGTGACGAATGGATCGCAGACATGGAAGCGCAAGGCCTACCAGGCCAAGAGCTATATGACCTAGTTGTGAAGACTTTAGCAGAAGCCAAAGCTGCAAACTAATCGTCAATTCCTATTAATAGGCCGTCCCGCGCATTTGGGGCGGCCTAACTATCTAGAACATACTCGGGGGGAGTAGACCAATGGCAGGATCAGCTGCGGTACTGGAGGATTCCAGTCTGCTGAGTAGATTGGATCGAGCATTGTTGCCGCTGGAGCGTTTTTGCGCTTTGATTAGCGGCCTTGCGATTTTTTCACTAATGTTCTTGGCTGCGTACTCTGTCACGACCCGTAAATTCTTTGGTGCGCCTATGATGGGTTACGTTGACCTGATCGAGAGCGCGATGCCAATTATCGCTATTATGGGCGTTGCTTATGTCCAACGTGATGGCACGCACATCCGCATGGATATGTTGGTTTCCAAGCTAAGTGGTCGCACACTTTGGTTGTTCGAGTTGATCTCGATTCTAATGATCCTCATCCTCATGGTTGCTCTGACTTGGGGATCTTGGGATCATTTTATGCGCTCTTTTGACTGTGCACGTCCGCTGTGTAGTAAAGACAGCACCACCGATATTTACCTTCCGCTATGGCCTTCCAAACTGGTCGTTCCGTTTGCATTTGGCGTTCTGTCGCTGCGCTTGATTTTGCAGGCATGGGGCTATGGGCGTGCATTTGTATTAGGCCTTGAAAATCCTGCTGGCGTTCCATTGACCCTGTCGGTGGCTGAGCAGGCCGCAATAGAAGCGCGCGCACACGAGGGAGCAGACTGATGGATAGCATTTCAATCGGATTGTGGGTTAGTGGCGGTATGCTGGTCATGGTGTTGCTGGGCATGCGTGTGGCCTTTGCTGCAGGTATGGCGGGATTTGTAGGCCTCGTTTGGTTGAGGTGGAATGGGTATGATTATGAACCTGAGAAGTTTGGAAAAGCGCTGCAAGTCAGCGTGCGTATTGCAGGCTTAACGCCGCAATCAAAGGTCAGCGCTAATGTTCTATCATTGATCCCCGTGTTCATCCTGATCGGATACCTGGCCTATTACGCCAAACTGACAACCGCACTGTTCGAGGCCTGCAAACGCTGGTTCGCATGGGTTCCGGGTGGCTTGGCGGTTTCAACCGTATTTGCGACAGCGGGCTTTGCCGCGGTGTCTGGTGCTTCGGTGGCCACGGCTGCCGTGTTTGCCCGTATCGCTATCCCTGAGATGTTGAAAATCGGCTATAACAAACAATTCGCAGCCGGAGTTGTGGCGGCGGGGGGCACGTTGGCCTCGCTTATCCCGCCCTCTGCGATCCTAGTGATCTACGCGATTATCGTTGAGCAAGACGTGGGCAAACTGCTGCTCGCGGGCTTTATCCCAGGTGCGTTTTCGGCGGTGGTATATGCGATTTTGATCATCGGGATTGCGATGACCTTCAAAAACGTCGGCCCACCGGTGCGTGGCTTTACATGGAAGCAACGCTTTGAGTCCCTGCCGCCGGCTTTGCCGATTGTCTTGGTTGTCGTGATCATCATCTTCTTTGTCTACAACCCCTTTGGCGATGCATGGGGCACCCCGACCGAAGGCGGCGCGATTGGCGCCTTTATCGTCTTCGTCATGGCGATGTATCGCGGTATGCGCTGGGGCCAATTGAAAGAAGCCCTGCTTGAAACGGCCAAACTGACGGTGATGATTTTTACCATTATCTGGGGCGTGCTGATCTATGTGCGCTTCCTTGGGTTCGCCAAACTGCCGGACGCCTTCTCGGATTGGATCGTATCGCTAGATATGGCGCCGCTCACGATCCTGATTTGCATCCTTTTGGCCTATGCGGTTTTGGGCATGTTCATGGACGCTATTGGGATGTTGTTGCTTACCTTGCCTGTAGTTTACCCCGCAGTCATGGCGCTGAATGGCGGCGAATACGTGACGGCTGCTGACAGCGCTTTTGGGATGTCAGGCCCAATGTGTGCTATCTGGTTCGGGATATTGGTGGTCAAAATGGCAGAATTTTGTTTGATCACCCCGCCCATCGGCCTCAACTGTTTTGTTGTGGCTGGTGTGCGCGATGACCTGACCGTTCAGGACGTGTTCAAAGGTGTGATGCCCTTCTTCTTGGCTGATGCTGTGACGATAGCATTATTGGTTTCATTCCCAGGCATCGTGCTGTGGTTGCCTTCGCTGGTTGGCAACTAAAGCGCCAGATAGCCAATGCCGAAAAAGCAGATCGCAACGCCAAACCATTGGCCTGCGGTCATGCGCTCTTTCAAGAACAGCCATGCTAGAATGATTGTGATTACTCCAAAAGTCGAGGCTGCAACGGCTGCAAATTCTGGACGGGGTAGGTTGCCAGCTGCGATGACGATCCCTAGTGCAACGGCGTCCAAAAGGCTCATAAGTGCTAGTAAAGGCCATGCGCTTCGATCAGGTAATTTGGCACCTGCCGAAAGAGCCAACAATGCAACAGCACCGGTGGCCGCCGTCAACCGCGTCACAAGAATTACAGGCAGTTCACTGCCTGCTTGGGTCGCGAGGTGCCCAACAGAGAATGCCATCGCAAATCCCCCTGCACCAATCAAGGACCAGCCAATGGCAGCTTTTTGGGAACCTTCGCTTTCGGAATGGTCGGACAACATGCTGACAATCGCGACACCTGTTATCACGCCGCCAACGGCTAGCCACTGATCCCAAAACACAGGCTGTCCCATCAGAGCGGCCCAACCGATCGACAGAATTGGGTATGAGCCAACAATTGGTGCAACCAAACGTACGGGGCCAATTCCGAAAGCCTTGTAAAGGCCGATGCAGCCTAAAAGGTAAATTGAGCCGCTTAGGGCACTGAACCCAAAGCTAGCAGGCGTCATCGCCGCCCAATCCCCAAAGGCACCCGAAATTGGGAGCAAGACTAGCGATCCAGCCAACATAACTGTCGCAATCGCAGGGAGAATACCGCCACGTTGAGACACAAAGCGGATGCAAATATCGTGGATACCCCATGCACAGGCCGCAATCATTCCTAGGGTTAGTGAAATCATCGTCATATCCCTTTGGAATGTTGTTATTAACTTTGTTGCGGAGGCGTTCGCGAGGGGTAGTTAAAGGCAAATACGTTATCTTCGAATTTCAATGCGAAGCTATATCAATCCAACTCGAAGGATTGTTCGCTTGGTTTCCATTTGTCTAGAACCAATTTTCTGATAGTTGCACATTTGAACCAATGCAGGCGGGTTGCGACCTAAGTGCGGCGGATACAATAATTTGCTTTAGGCACCGGAAAAGCTGATGAAAACAAATAAATCCAGCGTCTCGCGCTCTGCGCGCCTATCCGTTGCACCCATGATGGATTGGAACGTCTGAGTTCATTTGCGCCAACGTGGGTTGGGTTTTATGGGGCAGGTTGGTGCTGGCGGTGCAAGGTCCGTGCAGTCGTAAAAAATCCCCGCCAGATATCCGGCAGGGGTTTGGTTTGTTTATGACTTGGGTTTGCGCTGTTTGTGCTTGGACCAGCCGATCGCATCCGAAATGTCGTCCAGCTAGTTTCGTTGAAGTGCTGAATCAAATGCACCGCTGTCACTTTTTGCTCGTCAAACGGTCTAGCAATGTCAATCAACTGTTCGATGGTGACGTTGGGCCACCACGCTGAGTAACTTCAAAGCAATCTCCTTTTGAACATGCGAGGTCTAGCCGCAATCCTGATAGTTTGATGCGAGGCAAACGCCGCGCGAATGCCTGTGCTTCGGCTACCTGTTTGCGGCTCATAAGTTTTTCGATTTGACGGCGGCTCTCTAAGGCGGATTGGCAGTCGGTGTTTTGCCATTTCGGTGCGAAAACCAGCGGGTCCGTTGAAGCAACCAGAAATGGCGATTTCGGAGGTATTGAACAGCATGGCAACGCTTCCATTTTTCCACATAACATGCTGTTATTATGTCACAAAATGGCAGTGGTGCAAAGTCGTCTCTCCCTTAGAAGGACGCTTTAGCCTAAATAACATAAACGCTCTCCGCGTACCCATCGGCCAATTTGGCAAGAGGACCCGCCCACTAGCTGGTTGCTACATTTTCGGTCGAA
>Ga0228662_1000196_pt1 | contig 33493 bp, 48 predicted proteins | sample 76DmetaG_FD_183173 | JGI IMG/M metagenome (GOLD analysis project Ga0228662, IMG submission 183173) | Seawater microbial communities from Monterey Bay, California, United States - 76D | ecosystem: Environmental > Aquatic > Marine > Coastal | place: USA: California | collected 2016-11-10
CTGAACTCTGCGCGTAACAGGGTTAATTGCGATATCGGACATGATGTTTTCCCGTTCCTTTGCTTACTCTATAGCAGATTTTTGCAGATGATCCAATAATTCCTTATCGGAAACCGCCTCCTGTTTGAATGATACTGGTTGGTGGCATCCAGTAAGTTTGATTATTTTCTCGTTCTATACGGCGCTCCATGCGGCGAAGATACCCAGGGTTGACCGTTTCTTGTAGCTGATACCATACAAGATAATTCATGGCTTGTTGCGTGTAGAACAAGTTGGCAAATGGTGTATTGCCCTTGAGCAAGCGAATAGCATCACCCCGAAGATCCTCATCACCACCAGCAACCACACCTCTGGTTCTTTGCAACAAGTCAATGACCTCAGACGCAGTGCCGATGCCAGGACCGGCAATAGTTTGCAATGTGCCGCCGCCGTATCTGTTAGCCTCGCCAAACAAGAAGTCGCCATAGATGCCTAATCCACCGCCCTGCATTGCTGCCGCGATAAACGTCTCTGGCGTTGCTGGGCGCATCTCACGGCCCTTGGCAACCTCTTTGAGCTGCATGACGTAGTAGCCAAGAACAGTTGTGCCGACGATGCTGTTGACGATGCCCATATTAGCACCAACACCGCGCTGTAGTTGCTCGCGCATAGACTTAGCGCCATAGCCATACATATGACGCCCTACGCTCTTGGTAAGAGCCGTAACGCCGAATGACTTGAACTGTGTAAGGAAACGAATGCCCTCACCAGCAAATGTGCCAGGACGATAGCCACGGCGAATAATTGCTCGCTCTCTAGCACCAGGCGAAGGCACAGAGTTATCTGCTTCAGAAACCAGCAATGCAAACATATTCTCACGCATCTTAACGTCTGGTATTTCACCAGGCACAAGATACATACGGCCATCTGGTCCTTTCTTTGCACCCTTGCGAGCAGCTTCCCAGCCCTTTTGGTCGATGCCATATGTGCCGAGAATACGTCTTAGATCATCTGGTAGCTTCGCATAACTCTTACTTGCTTCACGGCCAAGGTCATTGGCAATCATCAGCGTCACGCCACGCTTGTTGCTTTCAGTCCAAGGCTGGAGAAGATTGAGCTTGAAGAACGTAGCCATCATTTTAGATGTTTGGCCAGGCACGTCATCAGCCGCGTTGAACCGGCTCATAAAGTCACCTAGCTGACCCTCGATGCCAACGCCAAGCCTGTCTGAAAAGTCACGCATCTCAGCTTTGTTCATGCCCTTAAACACGGCAGTAAACCCATCACCCCAAGCATCGAGCAGTGAGCGGCCTTGATAGATCCGGTTAGACGCAATGAATGCCACATCAGATAGAGCAGAGATCCATGCGCCACCCAGCTTTGCCATAGTTTGGATCGAGCGATAAAAGTGCATATAACGTGCAAGCGGAGTATGTGAGCCAATGTTCACATCACCAGTGACCTCAGCAAGAGCGCCATCGAAAGTTATTGCAGCGGCCTCACGCTTGATGCGCTTCAGCTTCTTTGGATCGCCCCGATACTTTTCCATAAGACGCTTCTGAACACGCTCGACCATTGCCTCGGGATTGGTTCCAAGAACCTCCATGAGAGCAGTAGCGCGAGAGGCAGACTGAATATCCTGCATGAATGATTCACGCAGAGAAGCCTTGCCAAACTTCTGATCGTAATCGTACCAGTCGTTTGCGCTCTTGAAGGTAAAGACACCGGCAGCGCTCTCCTTCTTTGCAAGATTGCCTGGACCTTTAAATGCAAGGCTTATCTCAGTACGATCACCCTCTTTGCGAATGCCCGTTGTAATTGCTTCATATGCGCTATCAAGAAAGCCCTCGATCCGCTCAGGAGCAATACCCATCTTTTCATAGTCAAGTTTGCCGCGAATGTAGTTCTTCCACTCATCTGGCCCGACTTTAACCAATCTGCGCTGATCGTGGCTCGCTCGAACAACACGACCCTCCTTGAGCATTATGTAAGATCCAGCTTGGTTCTCTCTCTGAAGAGCGGCGCGTTGATATTTAAATAATATCTTGCCCATCGCCTTAGCATCAGCAGATGCCTCAGCAACACCAACCGGCGTTTTAAGGTTAAGATCGCCAAGAACATTGGCAACCTGGCGCTCGAAGTCGCCCTTCATGTTGTTGAACTTTGTAAGCAAGCCAGCTTTCTTTAGATCCGCAATCATGCCGCCAGCGTATGAATTTACAAGCGCACCAGTTATTGAGTCAACGGATCGAGTAGCACCCTCAAACGGCGCATTCACACCAACAAGAGCAGCCTCTAGGCCAAGAGATGGATCGCCGGTCATCTCATCAGCGCGTTCTGCTAGAGCCATTAACTTTTGCTCTTTGAGAATATTCATATACCGATTGCGCTTTTCGATCTTCTTGGCAATCTCTGCCTCTTTTGCAATCAGCAATCCACGCTCGAAGATAGCAGACTCGATCTGATCCAATGCGCCAGCAGCTTGCCGAGCCTTCTTCTCAGCGTTTAGCTCTGTCAGGATCTCATCAAGCTCATCATCACTTAACCGGCCTTTGTTGGCTTCATCAGCAATCTTTAAACAATCTGCCATTATGACCTCGCCACGCAAACGGTTACGGCTTCAGTGACCTCAACATACGCCTGAGCCTGAGCATCTATCTGTTCTATCTCATCGAGCTGCTTGATCTGATCCGGTGTAAGTTCACCATCTTCACGCATCTGAGCAATGATTGCCTCTTCTTGCGCGATTGGCTCATCAAGTTCAATGTCATCACCAATGCGATCAAAACGTGCAGCGGCTTCAAGATCAGCAAGGGGATCTCCCTCAATGTTAAGGCCATGACGTGCAGCCATTTCTGCTTGCGTATCTAATATTCGACCAGTCACGCTTTCAAATGCTGGCATTACATCTATATCGTTTAAAGACATTTCTTGAGAAATAAGCGCAATCTCTTCGTCAGTAATATCACGAGCGCCTAAGGTTTCAAGATCTGCACGTATATCTGCGCGACGAGAAAGCTCTGCCTCGAAGTCATCCTTAGAAACGCTGTATGTTCTCCACGCATCAGCCTTCTCCATGTCCTGCCTGGCAAAAGTAAAGTTACCTCTGCTTTCTTCAGACAGCGCATCGATCAGTGCATTCGTGCTTCTCTCCGGTAGGAACCCAGCTTCAAATGCCATCTCAGCCGCATCATCAAGATTGGTATCAGTCTTTGTATTGCTGATGCCATTGACCATATTGCCCTTGCTGTTGATGTATCCAGCGCGGCCCTCAATGCCAAGGTTCTTTAATTCACCTCTAAACGTAGGATCTTGATCGTTTATGCCGCCACGAGCACGTATATACTCGCTGAGAGTTTGTGGCCGAGCAACAGCCTTTGGCAAAACCATTGCAACATTGATGCCTTGATCTGTTACGAACTGACGAACCGCAGTTTCGTATGTAACGCGACCGCCGGTAACGCCGTACATCTCACGAGTTTGCTTTACGACACGATCAGCCTTAGCCATTGCTTCGGCCTCAGTCATACGCGGAGGAAGCTCAATAGGCACAACATCAGTACGAACGGGAGCCTCAGGCTCAGAAGCTCTGACTACAGCCTCAGCATCTACGTCAGCACGAGTGAGCATTCCACCTACAGTGCCGATAGCTCCACCGAGAAACAGCCCAGCGCCTACATTCAGCAGCGCCTCGCCCATTGTGTAGTCAAGTTGCTGATCTCTTGAGAGGCCATAATATAGCGGCTCAGTGAGCAAAGCACCGGCAGTGCCCTCTATGGCTCCGACCCTTGCTCTGCCACCCACACGGCCAAACCTTGCTATGGATGAGGCTCTTCCAGCCTGACCAACAAAAGGAATAAACATTGTGGCGACTTCAACCGGATCTGTTGCCATTGCCAGCATACCGCCACCAAACTTAGCAACGCCAGGCAAGAACCCTGTTGGGCTGCGAGAGATGATAGCATTACGCATAACCTCTTCTTTCTTGCCCTCATAAAGCAGACGGGCCTCTTCTTGCGTCATAGGCTCATCAAATGTCAGAAGATCACCGTATTGCTCAGTAAGATCCTCTGGCGTAGACAGCCTGCCTTCTTCGATGCTTTGCTGAAACAGTGCATCTTTCTGACCTTGGCTTTCTTGGTATAGACCATCGAGCTTAGAAAGCAGCTCTTCGCGCTGGACTGGATCTGTCGTTGTGTCCAGATCATACTCAATAGCAGCTTGCAGATTACGACGATCCCGCTCTGCTTGTGCAAACTGCTCACGCTGATCTTCAGTAAGTGCCGTTGTTGCCGCTTGACCTTGCTGGAATGCACGAGAAATCAACGTGCCAGTCATTGGCGTACCGGCCATCTCAGTTACAGCACGACCCAGAGAAACGCGAATATCATCTCCAGCAGTTACGCGGAGAACCCTATTCTCTGTTATGAGCGGTCTAGCTCTCATTCTGTTGTCTTAGCTCCGGTAGCAAATGCCTCTGCTTCAGCTTCAAACCCAGCCGCCTCATCAATTTCTATCTTCAAAGGCTTGTTAGCGCCCGTTTGCTCCTTAACTATTTTTTGACTTTCTTTTAAATATCCCATCGCCTCAGCGCTCTCTGGAGTTCGAGCATATATCTCATTTAATATTCGAGACATTTCTGAGAACTTAACTTCATATTCAGATCCGTCTTTAGTGAGAACAGGAAGCTCTGTGCCATTTACTGTGTAGTGCAACACCAAGCCATCGCCTCTACCATTGTTCAGCCACATTCCGGTTGAGGCTATAGAGGCAAGAGAAACTGCCTCATCAACAAAGCCAGGATATTGTGCGGAATCCAATGGCTCTATGTTGAGCGTTCTCAATATATCTTCATTAAGAAACATAGACGCATTTGACTCTATGACCTGAGCGTCAAATTGTTTTGGAATTACATACTTACCCTGCCTATTAAGCACCACTTGGTCAAACTCTGCTATGATGTCAGCGACAGCAGTCTCAGCAGCAGTAGCGGGATCGAAGCCTTCTTTAACTCTGGTAAGAGCCATCTTCTCTATAACCATATACTGCTCGTTAAATATCTCTTCAGCCTGTGCGCCACCGCCAGCAAGAAAGCCCTCACGGTAATCTGCAAGCAGCATAGTAATTCCTTTTCTGGTGTCAGTTACATCAGTTGTTTCAAGGCCTACTTTTATTTCCTTCATATCTCGACCAGATATATCCAGAAGCTCTTTCTGAATTGTTATATCCGTAGTATATAGCGCCTGCACATATTCTGGACGCAGCCCTTGCGCCCTCAACTCTTCAATAAATTTAGGCGCAACATCTCCAAGACTAGATGTGATTTGAGTAAACACGCCTGGCGCAACATCAGTCTCAATGCCTTGAATGATATTCACCATTTGAGAGGCAAAGGCTTTTGGCATAACATTTCTTTGATTTTGAGGAGTTCCCAAATTATCAAATTGAGTTTGAGTTATATCATTAAGAATTAAAATCCCCTCTGCTGCGAGGCCAATGTTTCCATCGGCTATCATGCCTTGAATGTCCTCAATCATTCCAGCAGCAGATTTATTTGTTTGAGCTACAAAAAGCCCAGAATCTTTTGCAAGTGCATCGTTTCTATTGGCAACGGCCTCAACCCAATCAGCATGCCTTTTGACAGCCTTAGCGGGATCGGGAGATGTGCTGATCTCATCGAATAACTCACCTGCTATAGATGCCGCTCGATCCGGTGACATATTTGATAGAGCGCCACGATTAAGAACATCCTCATTTGCATCATTCCATGCCTCTTTATAGGCAGCAGCTTGGTCTGGTGGAAAGATGTCATCAATCGCACCCCCATTAAACTCATATCCCTCTGGCGCTTCGCCAGTAACGCCAAGAACTACTATGGCATCATTCAATTCACTGAGAGATTGCTGTTGCGCCCGATTAACTTCAGACTTCAGATTGTTATCGAGCGAGATCATAAAGGATCTGTTCTGCTCATAGGTATAACCAGGCAGAGGGTTCTTTTCATATTCCTCTAGCAATAGCTGCTTTGCGCCAATGCTATCGGCATTGTCATACAGATATAAGCGGTTCTGCCTAACGGCTTGCTTGAGCGTTGCGTCAACAACCTTGCGAGCATTTTCCTCTTTTATGCCAAGCTCTAACTGATCCGCTAAGAGCTTAGATCCAGCAGCCTCGATGCTTTCTCTCGTTGCGCCTGGCTGTATTGCACTATCAAGTATTTCCTGAGAGCCAATAGAAACGATCTGAGTTACGCGCTCTTTTGCAGCAGCTTCAGCTTTTCTAAATGAGATATCGGAATAGCGACCTTGATAGGTCATTGCGCTATCGCCTAGACGGGCAGACAGCACACCAGCAGCAACCGGATCAACCGCTTGCATAGAAGCAGCATATCCATCTTGAATATCTGCCATAGATGCTTGGAACGCAGACATAGACATATTGTTCTTGTCAGCATCACGAACAAGGTTCTGCATGTCCTGTTTTGCTAAGCTCTCGATCTCAACAACAGCAATCCGATTAGCAGCATCAGATGCAGCACGCTCTGCTATTGTAGTAGGACCACCGGCCTCACGTAGCGCCTCCAGAGTAGGCAAAGCACCTTCTTCGCGCACACGCTCTTGCCCACGCAGTTCTGCTGCTTGAGCGGCCTGTTTGAAGGCAAAATCTGACATGCGATCTACTTGCTGAGAAATAGTCTGGCCGAGCCTTGCCTGCTCGCGCGTAGCCGCAAAGTCCATCTGTTGTGGCTGTCTGGTTTGTAAACCAATGCGCTGATATCTGGGAAGGATAGCCATGTCTTAACCTATGCTAATTGTCCGTATCTGTATGCACCCTGTCCGAGTGTACCGGCAGCGCCAACGAAAGAGCTTAACTGTGCAGCTTGACCCGCCTGCTTGTAAATACCAGCCTGTGTGCTTGCTTGACCGAGAGCCATAACCGCATTGTCAGCAGCAACATTAAACTCTCTTACGCCCTCACCCATTGCAAAGCCTTGCAGTGTTGCGGCAGAACCAGATGTGGGATCAATGCCACCGGCAGCACCGCGAGAGATAATTGCAGCAAGAGTTTCGTTTAGATTGCGCAGAGCATCGGCACCCTTTTGCTTATATGCAATGGCCTCAGATCTGCCGCGAAGCTCTGCTTGTCTTGCTTGCGCCTCATATTGTCTGCGCTGGGCAGCACCCGCTGCCATTTGGCCAAGACCAGAAACCGCAGCAGAGGCAAGCTGAAAGCCACCGCTGGCCGCTAACCCTGTTGCTGCTGTTGCTAATGGAGCTAAGAAAGCCATATCAATTCCCCACACTTAAACGATACTCAAGACCCAGAACGGTCATGGCCAATGGCACAGATTGGCTTATCGTTATTTGTCCAGTGCCAGTATATCCCAGCAAGCCGTGAGCAGTCTTGGTGCCGGTAAACGGTTGCACCGCTGTATCGAGCACATCTTCGCCAAAGTTCCTAAAGGAAACTTGCTTGCCGTTGATAGTCATATCTTGCGTATCATTGATAATAGCATCAACTTGAATGATCCGCTTCTTAAATCCTTGCACCGAGCCAGAAGATAACACCGGCTCCGCTGGCATTGTCCGAGCTGTTACAGTGTAGTCCAAGCCCACCTGATAGCTAGTCGTTGCCGCTGTTGCGAAGGTAATCGTGTAGGGCGATGCTGGCACGACTTGAGTAGGCTCCACAACCCCATCACGAATGATTGATACAGTCTCGCCCTCTAGCTGGTTCATGCTCACTGAGGCAGCAGCACCGCCGCTCTTAGCGCTATCCAGCGTTAGAGATGTGTTGAACTTCTCCAGCATGTAGTTTGCAGCGCCATTGATAGTGCGCTTTACGATCACATAAACGTCAGCGATCTCAACGCCAACCGCAATAAACTCACCGTCAGTTGTAAACCGACTAGGCGCAATCACGTTCTGACCAACCAGAATAGAATACACCGCCATCGATCCATCCGTGGCATTTACCACAAACAAACGATCTGACTCATCCGTTGACGCCGCTCGACGCGCAGCCATATCAGTTGGATCTTTCAGCAAGTGAGAGCTGAGAGCAGAGATATTTTGGATCTGATACGATGCAGTCGTATCGCCAAACTGGAACGCATTGATAGACTTACCCTGGCGCTGAATAAACACAGATGCACCGTTAAGATCCTCAATCGGAATGCCAGCCTTTGCACCCAGCCGCGTTTGCGGGCGAACAAAGAACGATGAAGGCGTGATAGGATTATCACCAGTCTGGAGAACAACGAACTCACCGCCAGTTGTAAAGATGCGGAAGTCATTGCCTGAGAATAGATTAACAATCGTGTTTAGCTGATTGGTGTTGATCGTTGCTTCTACCGCCTCATCATCAAGGCCAGTGCCAGGATTGAAGTCAAAGTAGTTTATAACGCCAGAACCCCATACGGTATTGGGCCGCGACTTAGATCCACCGAAATATAACCGACCCTCATGGAATGCGGCAGACTTTGGCCACCCGCGAGTGTTTGACCATACATCCTCGTAGCCATGCTCGCTTTCCCAGTTACCGGCAGTAATTCCGCTAGTATCAAAGAAATTGACCTCAACAACAGCCTTCATTTCTGTGGCAGAAACAAACTCTACATATCGAGCGCGACCAAAGGTGCTGAGAACCTGAGCATATTCACCAACAGCAGCAGGAGCAAACGCCTCTACCTTATAACCTGTTGTTGCATCTGGAGCCGTATCCCATGCGGGATAAACCGTAAGAACCTTTGTGGATGCAACATAGTCCTCAACATGGCGCGTTTGGCTTGCGCCAGTGCCAGATGTTAAGGTTATAAACATTCCATTCGGCTGATCGTCAGAGGTGTATGACGATGATGATTTAAGCGTAATTGTATCTGCGCCACCCGCCTGTGCTGTGCCGGTGTCAGTTGTTACAGAAGATGCAGTGATCGAAATATTGCCGGTTGATGCGCTGGGCGTAATTGTAAAGTTTGGCTGGTGAGTATCAAACGCATAAGGATATTGCGGCAGATTGGTTAGCGGCAAGTTCTCCAGCGTCCAAGACGTATCGCTGTTTCTCACCAGGCGTTTGGTTTGCAGATCTTCATGGCAGAGAATGAGCGTATCAACCGCTTGCGTGTAATTGATCTCATCGAGCATGGCAGTCGTTATAGACGTTGCTGCAATGTAATCATTGCCAGAGCCGTTTATATTCGTTTGCAGCACGCCAGACTTAAATACATAGATGCGCTGATTAACGAAAACCAAAAAGTAGCTATCGGTTACGCTGTACTCAAAGGGAATAACCTTAAAGTCTGTGAACGTAGATCCAAAGTTATAAACAAACTCTAGCCCATCACGGCGTCTAAAGCCACCTTGAGGCTGAACGACTACATTCGTCGCTTCTTCCAAAGCATTCTGATATTGCTGTAGATCAGTACGAGCGCGAATAAGCGGATCAAGCTCGCCAACCGAGAAATTGGTTTGGAACTGGATGATCCGCATTTTAGTATCTCACATCAATAAGTGAATAATCCTCGATGACTTGCGGCGGCTTGCCACGACTATCAACATTCATTGCTTCGCGCATCAGACCGCCACGGCCACTATCAGCCGGTGAACCATATGTTAGAGCGCGGAAATAATCTGCCTTGGATATTTGATCGGTAATTACAAAGGCAATCTCAGAGGCCAGTGCAGTACGAAGCAAGCGAATAAAGTAATTCGGCATTTTGCTTTCCGCTATCGAGCCTTGATAATCAATAAAGACCTCTTCAAAGTTGGTATAGATCTGATCGCCATATATTTCCCACCCATACCGGATTGGCTGTTGGCCAAGACCTGAGCTTCTGAATAGAGCAATAACACCAGAGAGCATGTCACCAGGGAGCTGATAAGCATACTTCCATTCATCTACCGGCGTGAAAGACAAGCGACCAAGCTGCTCTTTCTTTACGCTCCAGCTCCAGAGATAGTTTGATAAGAGTGTATCGCGTACATCTGGATACAGTCTGTCGCAAGCCTGTGCTGCATCAGTACCCTCTGTGAACGACGAAATGGGCGCTGCGCCCAACAGGATAAGAGCATCCGAGCATATTGAAAGTGAGGTATCACCAGCGGCCATATTGCCCTCCTGTTAGTGGGGAAGGGGGGCCGAAGCCCCCCAACCTTATACTAGAACTGACGTTGTGATAACGCCAGCAGTGTTGGTTGCAATGAGGATCTGGCCCCCATCGCTTCCATATGTGTAGATCATATCACCAGTAGTGATTAGCCCTTCTACTGTGTTGAAGTAACCAGAACCGGCAATAGCCGCCTGGTTATCAACAGAAGAAGAATAGCTATACATTGCTGGAGAGCTGCCGCTCTTTGATGCAGCAACGGTTGACCAGTTTGCAGATGCGAATGCCATTGTCTACTCTCCTTATGCTTCAGTACAAGCGATTTTGACAATGCCTTCGCCGTCGATTGAAACGGAACCAGCAGAGAACATGGAGCTAACCAAGAACGATGTCTTTTCAGGGACATAGTTTACTTCAGTTTTTTGCGCCATTGACTCAGCGTAGCCCATTGAATCTTTGTGCCAAGCAAAACAGGTACGAGTTGAAGGCTTAGGAATACCACCTTCGTCACGATCACCCATTGTCAAAATGTTAAAGCCCATGAACGTGTTGATCTCACCTTGCACAAGAGCTTTTACCGCAGCAAAGTCTTGGCTTGTGATCTCTTGTTCACCGAGCAATGAATCGAGCTGTGTTGCGTGCATCAACAAGTAACGACCTTCAGATGGTACGTTCTTCTCGTTAAGAGCTTTTGCTGTTGCGCGTAGCTTCTCGATGTTCATGTCAGTGTTACCACCTGGGCCAACTGTTGTAGCAACAGCTGATGTGCCAGTAGCAGCATTCAAAGCATCAATCATGATCTGGTCCATGCGACGAGCGATAGACTTAGATACGACTTGAACCAGCTCAGAGCGCTCATCGAAGTTAATGTGCGATTGCTGGAAGATGTCTGAATATTCTGCCGCGATGTAATCTTCCATCGTTGCAGTTACCTGACCATAGGTCACGTTTAGTGGTGTGACATCAGTTTGTGGAACGCGAAGTGTAGCAACACCTTTCCCGATTGTGGGGAACTTTACAGTGTTTCCAGCTACTCCGCTGCGTGTCCTCATCGTGCCGCGAAGCAGCGATTCGGCTTGATACGCTTGTTTGACCTCAGAGTCGAAAAGATCAACAAACGCCGTAGTGACGTTCTGCGCCATTGCAGATACCTCCTAGTGGGTTTCAACAAAACGCTTCCGTTATCCGAGGTTCGGGCGGTCGCTTGCGCGTTTTGGCCGCGCCAGCCAGTAGAATACTACGTTCAACGGGCCGGTGCGCGGTTAGCCGTCAAGACCAAAATACACGCAAGCGATACTTATTGCAAGAGTTTAGGCTCTTTGCTGAGATTGGAACCATTGACGTTCCATTTTTGTGCGCCAAGCGGCATCAGTTTTCCAGCGGGGATCTGCGATTGCCGACTCAAGATCTTCCCTAGTAAAGTCTTGCTGCTCGACCACAGGCTTGATCGGAATGTTCTCATTCGTAATGGCCTGATGATACTTTAAGAACGCATTGATCGAGTCAGCATTGTTCAGAGAGTACGCTATCGCTTCACGCTCAGAATTGTTGAGAGGCGCTTTCATCAAGATGCGCTCAGTCATTTGGATCTTCTCAGAGGCGTTAGAGCCTAGCTTCTCCATCTCAGCGCGCTGATCGTACTGGACACTCTCTTGCTCATCCTTCGCCATAGATAAGACGCGACCGGCAAGATCCTCGAAAGCATCCTGGCTAATCCCGTTTTCCTTAGCCCAGTCCTGATATACGGAGACAGTCGGATCGTCAGCGTCCAAACCCTGATCCGCAAGTGAAGATATATCATACTGCTCCGGTGCTTTATGCTTGCCCGACTTAAACTTCTTTTCCAGCTCCGCGTAACTTTTCGCCAGCTTTTCAACATCAGGGCCATCCTCATCCCAAAACTTTGCAGGGTAATACTCAGGGCGCTCTAGTGGCCCATCGTCATCATCAGATGACTGCATCTCCCCCTGCGGTTGTTCGTGAACCGGAATAGGCGCATCCTCTTGGGGAGCCTCCGGTTCCAATACGTTAATCATCGGTGCATCTGCATCCGCTTCTACTGCTGCCGCTTCTTCAGCCATTGTTTGACCTTCCTATTCTTTTTTCAATCATACGAACAATCTCTGCCATTCCTGTCCTAGCATAACCAAAGCTCGCATCTTCTCCAGGGTGCCAAGTCGGTTGCTCAATCGTAACGCTGCGCAAATGGCTTAGAACCTTCTGCCCCTCAGAACTCTTGAAAACCTTACCATACAGAATATCCATATCGTCGGCTCTTGGCGCTTCACTGACGGCTTGGGTTAATCCTTCCCAGCCTTCTGGTGAACTCATTGCATTGCCTCCATTGTGGCTCCACCATCAGTTGCAGCGGGTGGGCCTTGTTCTGCCATCATTGCTTGCTGCATCTGTTCCATCATCATTTGCTGCTCTTCCGGTGTGGTAAGCAGTTCTTGGTTTATGTTCATCTTGCTTGCGATGAATTGTGTTATCCGCGGGATAGACAGAGCCGCTTGACCCTGTGGGCCGAGAGCATTAGCGATCTGCATAAACTGCACAATATCATTTACATCTTGTAGCTTCTGGGCCTGAGCCAGAGGCGCAACCGGCGTGACCTTAACCTCAACGCCGTTTACCTTCAGAGGCAGATCGATGAAGCCTTGCTGATCCATGATAAACAGAATGCGCGATACAATCGGAACCATTGTCTCATCTATCAACCGGCCAAAGGCAGATCCCAGATTGGTCGCAAGCTCACGCGATCTTTCTGCAATCTCCGTTGCTGATCGAGCAGACATATTATCAGGCGGCAACGTGTCATCCATCAGGATCTTCTTCACGTTCATACGCAGATCATTCATCACGATCTGGCTGACATTAAAGTCACCGGCTCTTGGGAGGGGAGCCAGTGACGCACCCTGAGGACCACCGTTACGAGCGACACCGATGACCGAACCAGGCTGTATCTTAATATTCTGCGGATTAAGAACGCCATCATCTGCCGCTGTATATACACCAGCGATTGCTAGAGAAGCATTCTTGAGAACCAGCTCAACAGTTTTGTTAAGCGTTTTGATGTCAGAGATAGCTGTAACCAATGGGCCACGGCCGTAGATCTCACCGGCCACCTTCATATAGCGAGCAACGATGAACGGAGATGACTTCATTGTGCGATACACAAGCTCTTGCCGTTTGGCTGGCCAGATAACGTGATAGCAATACATAGCCCGCTCATAGTCATAGATCACTGCATCCATTAGATCGATCTCTTTGGATGGCGATTGTGCTATCGCTTCGGCTAGTTCTGTAGTTATCTCAGCGTCAGGAAACTCTTGTGGTATCGTTTCAGCCTTCATACGCAGCTTACGATAGACGTTATCGACGTTTCCGAATGTACCTTCCTCGATAGCAACGAGATACTGAGGGATGGGCGTAAACCGGATAGGCGTTGCCTCATCACCAGGCGTCACCATCATCACGGCAGTGCCTACACAAAGATCGAGCAGGAACTCACCCATAGCCAGATCAAAGTTAGTCTGACGCATAACCTCAAACATACGGGTCGTATAAGCATCCAAAGCAGCCTGAGCCTGGGGCTGTTGCTGCTCCGGTATGCCAGAGCCAGCTTCCAGGCGACACCATTCCTTTTGCGGGGGAAACAAACCAGCTTGTATGCGGTTAGCAAAGCGCTGGGTGGCGTGTATGGCGGTAGAGTCAAAGACCCTAGACATCTTGCCCTTGCCAGCTACACCGCCCTCATAATAGCCTGAGTATAGGTTTCTCTGCGGTAGAGCGAACTCATAGCAATCCTCATAGATCGAGCGCCATTCATCCTTGCGAGCCTGAGCCTTGGCCTCACGTTCAATAATATCTCTTACATTCAGCCGAGCCATTTAATTATCCTTTACCATTTCACCTTATCTGCCCAATAAGCAGCGCTCATTTTGCCTTTGGCGATATTTTTGCCATGACGAGACTTGAAGCTAGCGCGCTTTTTCTTCATGCGCTCACTCTCACCGGCTTTAGGTTTACCTGCTGTTTTCGCGCCTTGCTGCCCGAAACGTATAGTCTTTGTTTGTCCACCAGAACTTGCCACCACGATATGTGACTTAGTGGGGTGACCTGGGGTTCTCTTGGGCTGGTTTAACCTCTGAACCCCAGCCTTTTTTAATTTGGCGCTATTGTCCATAATGCCTACCGGCCAATGCGAATATTTGCCGTTCCGCTTGTAAATTCACCAGTCTTGAAGCCAGCGCGATATAATGCAACGCCAGATGGCTCAAAGCCATAGGTTTCAATCGGAGCAGTAAACGTATCAACATCACGCGCATCGGCATCTGGACTAGCCGTATCGAAAGCCCGCTGCACTGTGATCGTGCCTACAAACGTGCCAGAGATTGAGAGATTGAACTCTTTTGTGGAGTAGATCCAATCGGTGAATGTGTTTTGAGCAGTCAGCGCTGCTGTAACCAAACCAGTATCTTTTGATAAAACAGCCATTTACTTCGCCTTTTTCTTTGCTGGAGCTTTCTTTGCTGGCTTTTCAGCAGCAGCCTTTTCTTCTTTGGCTGGAGCCTTAGCAGCTTTTTTTACGTCATAAACTTTTTGAAAATCTCTAATGCGTGTCATTGGCCACCACCTAACTTAGTTTTCATTCCTTCCTGGCGCTCTGGAGAGAACAGCAATCTCATTCCACCAGTGCGGCGCAACCGGCGACGAGCCTGAGCGCCCTGCATCTCTGTGCGTTCCTGAGATGTTGCGCGTTCTTCAGATCTTGCCTGAGCTTTCTCGGCATCTTTTTCCGCTTGTGACTTGCCGCGTCTACCGCCACCAAATAATCCCGCCATGCTAAAACCTCGTCATCATGTAATAGTCAGCCCCCTCTGGGCCAAACTTTCTCATAACACTTTCTACCTCAAAACGTAGTGCTTTGGCAAACTTAAATGCGGTATCATTTTCTACTTTTACGCAGATTTGTAGCCTTCTGACCCCATAATCTTGCAAAGCGGTATCGGTTACGGCCCTCGCTCCACGCACAAGTGATATCGCATGACTGCCAATGTCCTTGCTGGGAACAAGCCACATTTCTGCTAGGCCATGCCAGATATGCCGAATGCCAAAAGCTATAACAACCTTACCCCTGCCAATGCCCGCCCAGCTCCATCCGTCCTCAGAATTATCCCAAATGTAATCTATGTAGTTGGGAATATACTCCATGTATTCTTTGTTATCATCGGCCAGTCGCATTCTAGCGACATGCTCATAGCGCAGAGGAACAAGCTGCTCGTCGGAACTCATGCGGAACTCTGGAAGCTGCACCAATCCCATTAGAAGATCTCGAAGTCTGTTGCTGCGTTGAATGTTTGACCGCTGTTAAAGCTGCTGCCGTATGTACCGCGCCGCAATCGACGTTGCTCGCCGCCACCCAGCATTAGATAGCCAAACGCATCCCCGCAGTGAGAATGCTCATTCTTTACCGGCATATCCTTGAACCGCTCCTGCCCAGCGCCGAGAGATTGACGCTTAAAAAAATAACCGCCAGCCAAAGACTTGCGAACCCGCAAGCATTTCTTGTTTATCATCAGCCCAGGCTTACCGCCCACCAGCCTATTCATAGGCGCAGCAGCAGCCTCACGGCGCACGTTGAACGCGTTACTGTCAGTCGGAGATGCCTTGAAGCCAATCGAGCGCAAGTGATCGAAGGCAGTCACCTCATAGATCTCGTCGCGCTTGTTGCCGGCGGGATCGCCCCATATCACCACATCAGCCTTATTAAAGCTCGCAGCAATCTTAGCCAGCAGCTCTTGCCCAAACCTCTCAAGCCCCATGTCAAACGTCACAAGCTCATCAAGAACCTTCCAGGCTCCACCAGATGTACGCTGCCCAAAGATAGCGGCTGGCGTCAAACCAAAGTCAACACCGATCTGCAAGGGATATTGAGGGTCATATGTAACATCGCCTGACATCATATCATCGTCATACTCAGGCCATACCGGACGCCCCTCTTGTACAAACGTGTACTTGCCCTCAGCATAGCACCTGATCCAGTCAGCATTTTTACCGCCGAGAAGCTGCTCATAGTACCCGCTAGGCAGATGAACCTTGTTCTCAGCAGATGGATTAACCATCCACCACTTGCCACCAGAGAACACAAAGCCATTGGCTTCTGGGTTTTCGGGCAGATCCTTAGCTGCTACCTCCAGCACACCGCCAGGTTGCCGGTAGAACTTCCACGGAAACCGACCGCCGATAGGGTTCTTCTCTGCCAGTTCATGCCACCAGTGATCCGCGTCAGGAGGGTTGGTGTCCATGATAATGCCATACCAGGACGCGCCACCATCTGATTGCGTGGGATAACGGCCAACACGGTGCGTCAGCCCGTCGATCACAGCCTTCGGCAGCTCGCGGGCCTCATTCACCCATGCCCCTGTTAGCTCCAGCGACAGCAGCTTTCTTACGTCTTGTGGCGTAGAAAGAGCCATGAAGATAACTTCGCAGTCTATACCAGGCGCACCTTCCCTCGAAGGCAGCTTTAGATGGTGCGTGATAGGCGGTTGCCAGCGCATCGGCCCCCACACATCCTCAGGGAATAGCTCTTGCCATGTCTTGATTGTTGTTGTTCTTAGCTCTGGATAGGTATTGCGCACGATCACAAACCGAGAATACCGAATGCCATCACGCGGCGAGGGCTTTTGCTGAACAGCCTTGAGCATTATCTCAGCAGCGCAGCCGTATGACTTACCAGATCCAACCGGCCCCATCAGGCCGCGAACAAAAGATTTATCGTGTAGAAACTTCCAAACCGTTGCAGACTTGGAAAAATCCAAGTTCATGCTGGGAAGATCAGTCATCATCTGCCTCATACGTTGTGGTAATGTCTGGCCCCTTCATGTTGATCCCAACAATAGAAGGCTTGTCCACGTTCTTCTCCACATCGAGCAAGCCACTAGCCTTAGCCAAGACGCGCAGAACACTTACCTTGTCAAACATCTCAATCGTCGTACCATGCTGGCCCACAGTCACCTTCTTGATCGAAGCCAAAGCCTCATCAGGAATATCCTCCAGAGGCTTTACAGCACCAGTATGCAGATCAATGATGTCCGTAATACGAGCCGTACCCATTGCTATCAGCTCAGTAGCCACAGCCTCTTTGTTCTGAGCCAATGTCTCCGAGCGGCCAATTCGACGCTGCAACAAACGCGCACCGCCAAACCGACCAACCGGCGGGATAGGCTTTATCTTATCCTCTTTTTTGCGTGACATCAGAACGGAATACTATCACCGCCCGTATCAGTATCGGCGCGGGAAGGTTGCTGAGAACGTGAACCATCATCTTCAAACAGCTTCAGCCAGACCTCACCCTCCTTATTCGGAAGCGGCAAACCCTCCAGCTTTATGCTGATGCCCTTGTCATTCTGAAAAGCAATGCCATGACGCAACCAAACCGGCTTATCCCGACCTGGTACTTCCTTGGCTTGCACAACACTAAAACGCTTAGACATTATTTCCTCCTATACAGCGTTGCAATGAAATTATGATATCGCAATGGCTATTGATCCGCAACAGCCTTGATCGTTTGACCAATCCGCATAGCAATCTGCGGCACGATAGCATTTCCTAATCCTCTAAGTCTGTCCACCCTTCTGGGTATCCCATTAGCCACTCTACCCACTGCGGGTTCAGGGAGCCAGAACTGCGCGTTTCTTTGACTGCCGTTGTCAGCCCGATCTGCTTGCCCATCTTTATTCTGGGCTTGATGCTGGGATCTTCCATGCAGCCGCGATCCCTGTTGTCGCTTGCTTGCGGTGTCGGCCACATCGTCCGAGCCACGACTGTCTCTAGGTTGGGGTTCTTGTCGTTTACCCTGTTGTGTATGTTTTCCGCGGCCATTGCGCTGCAAGCCCTTGGTGTCGGCCACATCTTGGCAGCGGTCTGTAAATCCATCCCGCGCTGTTGCCCACTTTCCCGCCGTTTCACTGTTGATCTGTTTACTATGAGATCCTCTGACCGGCTTCCCCTTTGGCTGGCTGTCGGCGTGGGCCACGTTTCTGGCGATGATCCAAACTCTGTCGCGTCTGTGCGGAGCGTCTGCGGCGCAAGCTGGAACAATGAACGGCCTTGTGGCGTAGGCTTCACGTTCCAAGTCAGATAACACTTCGTCGAGACCCATAGAGACATGCCCATAAACATTCTCGAAAACGCACCAAGCGGGTCGTTTGGCTTGAATAATGGAAAGTATGTACGGCCAGATATGTCGGTCATCTTCTGTGCCTCTGCGCTCCCCGGCAAGTGAAAAGGGCTGGCACGGGTATCCCGCTGTGAGGATGTCGCAGTCGGGAACATTTCTATCTGGGTCATTTGCTAACTCCTTAACATCAGAAGCCACAGGAACATCAGGCCAATGCTTAGAAAGTACCCGACGACACCAAGGCTCAACATCGCAAAACAATATTGGCTTACTCAATCCAGCCCATTCAAAGCCAAGAGAGAAGCCGCCTATACCACTACATAAATCAACGTGTCTCATACATTAGTGATATTACAAAGAAAGCAATACCACAATAGCTAGGAATACATATCAGTGATATTGCTACGAGATTTATCCAGCAAACCCCTGGCCAACTGCTCAATAAGCTGGGGAAAGACATCATGCTCTATCACAGCAATCAGCTCACCATCACGCCATATACGCAACCCATCAGGATAAACGTGCCAGTTAATCACTTGCTTTTAACTATTAACGATTTCGGTATAGACTTGGTTGTCATTATCTCCTTCTTAGAGGGATCAACCGGCTTGCCCAAATAATCAACATACTTGTCATCACCAACGCGATAAGCAGTCTTTTTCATCTCGCCTATCTTATCAAGATAACCTTGCAGCTTTGCCTCCTTAGCCCTCAAGCTCTTCTCTGGCTCACCACCACGAAGCACCCTGATGCCGCGACGAATGCCTTGTATGGCCGCAGCGGGAGTTGTCAGAACAGCCTCAGCCAATGTTGGATCAGACGGAACCTTAGGCATCTTCGGAATAGATCGCAAATCTGACTGGATCTTCTTCAGAAGAACACGAATGTCACTCTCACCGCCAATCCGCTTGGCAGCAGCTTTGTTTAGATCAGAACTTTTCTCAGCCATGTCACTTCTTCTTTTTCTTGGCCATCTTCTTCATAGCCATTTTCTTCAGCATCGGATTAGCCTTGTCCTCCTTAGAAGGGCGACCAACCTTGCTACCATACGTTCCTTTACCCATCGGCATAGTACTATCCTTTCAATATATCAGCATCAGCCTTACGTGCACCACCCTTACCAGTAGCAGCACTCTTCAATCTACCCATCGCCCATTGATGCGCAGAAACCTTCGGACGTGAACCAGAGCTATAATAAGCACCCAATCCACGCTTATAAATCTTCTCAGCCTTCACCTGGCCACCAACAGCCTTAACATAATTAGCAGGTAACTTCATCGCTTAGACCTTTCCCTAGAAATCCTATCCATATCAGCAGGCGTCAACTTACCCATACGATATAACGCTCGAGTTCTCAATATTTCCTTGCGCGTACCTTCCGCATCACCAGATCCACTAACGTACTTCCTGGGAATGCCTGACTTACGATCCTTGGCAACAGACTTAAACTTGCGGGGCATTAGGCGACCTCATGGTTTTTTGGAAAATAGTTTTGTGGGCATATGCAGCCATAGCAGGCGGGGGCGGGGGGCAAGGGGTCGATTCCTGCAAATCCGAGCAATTGCCTTTTGCAGGGGCCTCGATGTTTTGCCAGGCCAGCCTAGAAACGTATGCCGGTGGCTGCGCAGATTTATTTAACATAATGTGTATTATGCGACTTTGCATATCCTGCTCGCTGAGTGTGGGTAACTGTCTTTCGGGTATGTCGGGTCATCAGGCAGCCCTTTCGTCGCTGTACGGCTCGCTCAGGAGCTCTACCGCTTGGTTTGCCAGCATTGCCGCGCCGCGTTTGAGCTTCTCCGGTTTGATTACCCAGCCATCAGCTATTGCTCGTGTGAAAAACTCTGTCGTTAAACACTGAAATTCATCCACTAGCTTAGATAGGTCCAGATCAACCTCCGTGTTAATACCAGTTAGGCGCATGTTACCTTCTTGTTTTAGCATTGCTTCAGCTTCACCTAATTGGATTTGCTGTTTAGGCGTTAGCCTGGAGCGTATGGTTTCCTCTAGCTTGACCTGTTGATCGTAGACTATGCGGTTGCTGGTGCTCTTCTGGTCTTTGTAAAACGGCTTGCAGAACGTCATGTATCCGAACTTGCGCAGCCTTACGACGTGCCAGCTTACACCTGACTGTGACAGCCCTATGTCTTGTCCTATCCTTGTTTGGCTTACGAATGTTCTGCCCATGTGATCGGCGTAGGAACAAAACGCCGCGAGCACTCTAAATGCTGACGGCGTGATGCGTGGATCTTTTAGCGCCCTAATTGGCACGACTGCGAATGCTCTGAGATCCTTTGCCTTGAGCTGCTTTGGTCGCATCAGTACGGGTTCTCCATCAGCTCTGGCACTTGGTCGTGTTCAGTGTATTGCACCGGCTCTGGTTTGCCGTAGACATCTTCTCGCTGCTGCTCGAGCCCTCGCTTGTATCTGTCGATCTGTTGCGGTTTGACCAGCTTCTTATCAATCAGGCGATCTGCTCCGGTTCCGGTGATGTAGCTTTCGGCCACTGGTTCGCCGGCGTTGATCCGGTTGGCTGCGATCTTGTCGCTGTCGAAGACATGCGGCTGTCTTGGTCCTGTGATTGCTGTTGCTTGTGTTTCGCTGCATTTCTGCGCGGCTTTGGTGAGTGTGTAGATTGTGGGCCATGATCGGCTGCGGGTGTTTTTTCTGATGTCTTGCGACATCTTGCTGAGAATATGATCTAGGCTGGATTGCTCGACGCTGCTGGGTATTTCGCTGTTGATGTCCTCAACCATTGCGTCCATTTCTTGGCGTGCTCGCTCTGGCGTATGGTTTGCCGGTACATCGTAGCGCTTGAGTTCTTCTTGGAGCCATGCGCCGATTGTGCGTGTTCTATCCTGGTATTTCATTGGATCAGCTTCCTGTCGGTTTGGTAGCTTCCGAGGATTGCTTGCATTTGCTGTTCGCTGGTCATGTCTTGCAGTGATTGCTCTTGCAGCTCATCATCCCAGCGCTCACCGTTTAGCCATGTTGAGAGATGCGGCAGATATTTCTTATCCTTGCCGGTGGATGCTTTGACGTAATCGATCAACGCCGAATGGATCTTGTCATAGTCTACCTTGCGCAGTGCTGCATTGAATGCTTTGCGAGCTTGCCCCTTGCCCACCTTCTTTGGATAGATAGACCATAAATCATCGAAAATGGACGTATTATTACTGGTTATATTTCCAAGGTTAGTATTTCCAAGGTTATGGGGGTCGCAATTTGCGACGGGGGGTGGTTGCATTTTGCGACGGGGGGGGTCGCAATTTACGACGGGTTGTTTTTCTAGCAATAATTGGTATCCGTTGCTTGTTCTTGATCCATTGTTGCGATTTCGTTCAACCTTTTGGATCAGTCCAAACTCAGATAATGCTGTGATATGTCTGATAACTGTGGCGCGATCCATCTCGCACTCATCAGCCAAGACGCTTAAGCTTGGAAAGCAAGCGCCTGTTTCGCTGTTGTGGTGGTCTGCTATCCAGTACAAAACAATCTTTGCCGCCGGTTTCAGCCCCTTCTGTTGCATTGCCAATGCAGTCATATAATGGCTCATCTTTTACCCTTTTCTTTTGGGCAGGGATCGCTTACACTTTCCCCGCACTTGGTTGGTATTCATAGTGTACTCACAAACCATGCCCCGCGCAAGTTTCTCTTTCCTTGCGTGGGGTTTTCTTTACCAAGCAACCGCAACGCTGAGACACGGATCACCGTAACCCTTCAGCACTCGCAGCTCATAGACCTGAGCGTCATCCTCGAAGACAACACCGTTGAACGCATCCAGCACGATCTTTGCCACGTTGTCGATGTCTGGCTTGCCAGGGAAGATCTCCCGCTGCTCTGCTTGTAGCTTCTTTGCCTTTGTCCAGCTCTTCGGGATCTGGAATTGAGCACGGATTAAAACCTTGCAAGGAACTGTGATCGGGTCAAGCTGCCGCGATACCATGCAGTTCGATGCTTCCCCAGCCAGTCGCATTTCGTAGCGCTTAGTTTTGTCTGGCGTGTAGACATGGCCCGACCTGGTGAAACGCGGGCGACCCTTGCCAATCGGCTGACCCGTCAGGAATATGTTTGCCTGGTTCATATTCTCTTCAGCCAGTCTTCAAGATCCACCTGGTCATCATCAACTACCGGCGGTTCCTTTTCGATGTCATCTAGCATGGCTTCGAGGCTGACTGACTGATTCAATCCTTGCGATATCAGTTCAACAGCTAGGCGGCTTTGTGATATCCCTTGACCCTTCGATGCGATATCGAGTTGCTCCTTCAGATCGAGCGGCAACCGGACCACAAGAGGCTTCAACGGTTCATCTCTTCGCTGATATTTCAATTTGTTTTCCTTTCTTTTCAACAGGTTATAAAATAAATCCACAAAATGTGAATAATTATCTTGACTATGTATTAAGGTGATATTACATTCATTTACACAAACACACAAGAGGAGACACGGAAATGACTAAACTTTACAGAGAAGCCCGCGAACTAGCACTAGAAGCATGGACCGAGACACGAGACCGTGACGAAGCATTTGACTTCCTGCATCAGTCCATCGACGGCCACGAATGCGCCATCTACTATCACAAGGCCATTGAGTTCTGCGCCGAGCATAACACCAGTGACGGCGAAGAATGGCTTGAGGATTGCGGCAGCATCTCACAGCCAGGCGACAGCTTCGGACAGATCGCTTGCCGCATTGCATTTGCTACCTTGCTTGTTGCAGCACAAGAAGCGCTTGATGAGGTCATCGGAGAGCAAGAGGAGCTGGCAGCATGAGCAACCTAGACAAGCTTCGCGCCATGCTGCGCGACATGGAAGACAGCCTTGGCATCTGGGGCGACATCATCGGGGCGCTATCACTCTTTGGCATTCTCTTTGTTGGCCTGTTCTTTGTCGGTGTATTTCAATGAAGTACATATTTGACGAGGGCGACTTTTGCAGATCATGCAAGGGCAACGGATACACCACCGAGCAAGACCACAGCCGAGGCGTTACAATCTCAGAGAGCTGTTGGCAATGCGGAGGCAGCGGCTTGCGGGCCGTTGTCATCATGCCAAAGAAGGAGGGCAAAGAATGATTGGCACAGTAGACATTAAAAAAATGCACCACCGCGACCCCAAGGAGACAGAACGCGCGGCGGCGCATAAGGTGGCCAAGCGCGTCAAGGGCAGAAGACTTGAGACATTGCAAGCGCTTAACTCTCTTGCGGGAGGAGGAACAGGAGAGCAGATAGCACTTGCCGCTAGGCTCTCTATTCTTAGCATAAGACCGCGCCTGAGTGAACTGCAAGAGATGCAGTTGATCGAGGACACACAAAGCAGCCGCAACAATGCAATGGGCAATAAAGAAATTGTATGGCGCATAACCGAGGAGGGTAAAAAATGTTTGTAAAATTTGAAGAGATCCAACGCATGGCCGATCAGATCCGCACGATTACCGGCGACGATCAAGACACGTTTCTTGACACGCTGGACGGTGAAACAGACGCAATGGACATTCTAGGCAAGCTCATACAAGAGCGCACCGAATGCTCAATCTTTGAGGCCGCAGCAAAAGAGCTGGCCGCAACCTACACCGCCAGAGCAAAACGACTGAGCGCAAAGCAAGACGCAATCTCTCAGACAATCGGGCAGCTGCTCGATGCTATGGGCGAAACCAAGATCCAGCATGAGCTTGCGACAGTGAGCAGAACAAAGCCCCGCTGGTCTGTCAGGATCGTAGACGAAGCAGAGGTGCCTTCTCAGCTAATGAAGGTGACAACCAAGCCAGATGTCGCAGCAATCAAGAAACAGATGGAGCAAGGCGAGACAGTGCCAGGCTGCTCGATCAATCCAGGCAACCCATCTATTACAGTGAGGATCAAATGAGCAAACTTATTGACGCAATGAAACAGGTCAATGACCTGAACAAAACCCACGGCGTAACCCAGCGCGGCGGCAAGAAATACACTGAGGTATTTGTGCGCGTCGAAGCATTCAGACAAGCATTCGGCACAGAGCTTGGCATTGATACGTCGATCCTGGTGAACGATGGAAAGCGCGTAGTGGTCAAGGCAACCATCATCAGCAAAGAAGGGCTAACCGTAGGCTCTGGGCTTGCTGAGGAGATCCGAGGGCAAGGCAACGTCAACAAGACCAGCGCCCTAGAGAACGCAGAGACAAGCGCCATTGGCCGCGCCTTGGCATCACTTGGCTTGCATGGTGGCAGCTACGCCAGCGCAAACGAGATTGCAGCAGTACAGCGCAAAGAGAAAGCCATAGAGCAGCGCAAGAAACCAAACATCAGCGTTCATCCGCTCGACCCAGAACCAGAGCCAGAACCCGAACCTGAGCCTGGCTTGCTCAATCTACGAACACATCTTGGCAAGACACTAGCCGAGCTAGACCAGTCAGAGTTTGCCGAGCGTTTGACAAAGATGTTTGCGGTCTACACCAAGACGGACAAAGACAAAGAGGGCAATCCGGTAGAGCCACGCAAGCGCATGACATTCTTGCGCGAACTGAAAGAACACAATGCGGAAGGCATCGAGGCACTGAGCGAACCACTGCGCGAGCAGATCGACAAAGCCTATCTGAAAAATCTACGAAGCCTTGGCGCACAGAACGGTGAGCAATGATGGAAACGTGGATAGAAATGACCAAGCGTCACAGGAAAGAAAGGGTTGAGCTGGTGCAATCATTAGCAGAAACCCGCCACACTCAGACCGAGGCGGCAAAAATTCTGGACACGACCCTAACTAATCTGAATAATTTTATACAACGCAACGGCATCTATTGGCCAACCATCAGGCAGGGAAGGAAGAGCGGTGAACAAAGAGCTACCGAAGATAGCGTCATCGATAATCAGAGCAGCATCGATCATTTCAATGGACAGCAAACGTGAGCCAAAGCGCCACACGATCTCGCAGCGAGCAGAAGAGATTGTAAAGCTGGCAGAGCTATTGAAGAAAGGACTGGAGGAAAACAATGACTGAACCCGCATTTATGGCGTTTGCAATATTCTCTTCGCTGAGTGTTTGTGAGGAGTTTGTAGAGTATTATGACCTAGAAAGGATCTTCGAGCCTCAGTGCGTACATATGGGGGGCGCTCCAGAGTATCAACGCCCCATCCCAAACATCAGACCCATGCCAAGACCGGAGGTTTCAAATGACTGAGGATCAAATGCGTGAGGCCATGCTCGAAGATGCTAAGGAAGTCAGGAAGAGAGCTAAGGATCGTGACGGAACAAACATCTATCTCAAACAAAACCTATCCGTTGATTACCACATGGGCGGCAGATACGCCAAACCAGAAACAAAAGAAATAATTGAACTAGCTAACAAAGGTTTGGATCGTGAGGCTATATGCAGACGCATGAACTTCAAGGGTTATAGCCGCAGACAAACATTAGAAGTCTTGTCTCGACACGCAGAGAAAATAAAAAAATCTGCGTAAAATAATTTTATGTGTTGAAGTGTACATAAAAATATATAAAGTGATATCTGAATTTCGGGAATGGTCACCTGTGTTCTAGTTAGTTACCAGAAAGCCCTGCCTTAATTGGCGGGGTTTTTTCGTGAGGCCAGCAGATCCATCACAACCCCGTTACAGTTTCCCGTAAGCTGGCCCCGAAAATCTTTATGACCAATCCATTACAGCAAAGCAAGGGCAAGCTTTTCTAGCATAGGAATTATGTCCAGATATTTCTTTGATGCTAGGAAACTTGCTGCTGTATTCCACGATCAATTCACGCAAAGCCTCTTCTTGCTCTGGTGTAAAGTTGTCCAGAAAATCATCATCAGCACAGCCACCACGACCACCAACCAGGCTCACCCCTATGGTGTGCTTGTTTCTTCCCGCAACGTGCGCTCCTGGGCGCTCTACGGGCCTACCATAGCCAACAGATCCATCGCGGTGAATGATTGCATGGTAGCCAATGTCAGACCAGTTACGCTCTTCCACATGCCAGCGCCTAATCTCTGCGACTACATCTTCAACAGATCGATCAGCATACCAGTTTGGATTAGTGGCAGTGCAGTGAATTATGATCTCGTTAATCTCTCTCATTTCGTTAAGCCTTTCTGCTTTTCATATGTTCTCAAGCCACCAATCCCCAGCATACCACCAAGAACAGTGAGCAGCGTTCCCATGTCAAACTCTGGCAAGGGCGGGATCTGTGTGCCTGTCATCGCAACGACAAAAAGGGCAACAGGCTGACCAATAAAATGCCAACCAAAAGCAAGCCCACAGACCCAACCAATGAAAGGACGCCAGCCACCTTTAAAAGTGCTTCCACTTGCTGCTTCTGCCTGGTTGACTGATATCTGAGCGAGGGCCAGCTCTTGCGCGTGTCGATCCGACATTGTGGCAATCTCGTGCGCGAGCTTTGCTTTCTCGTCAGCATCAGGAATGAACTTGTCTAAGAGGCCAGTGACCGGCGCTATCAGTTTATCAATCATTTCTCCGATCCCAACCATACGGCGAATGCACCAGTCATGGCACCCGCAACAACACTAATCAATGCGCTCTGCTGCGTGCTAAGGTCGGGCTGTGTCAGCGCCCACTCAATGCAACGAATATACATTATAGTCATTACCAACATCATCAGACGCGGCATGATTTTCCAAGCAAGTATCTTTTCCATAGCTACCTTACTCCTTTTAAGAACTCAGTTAGGAAATATAAAACAGCAAAGCCGCCCAAGCTTATGGTGGCAATCAAACCCCAGGATATATATTTGATTGTAGCTGCTATTTGTCTTTGCTTTTGCTCAGCTTCTTTCTTTCGCTGAACACGCATCTTACTTTCAAACGCAATAAACTTATCCCACGTTCCAGGCTTTGCGTATAAACGACAAAGGCTTTCTAAATCTTTGCGCTTCTCTGCTATCTGCTCAAGAGCCATGAACTCATCAAAGTCATCAGCAGATTTGCCCATGACCTTAGAAAACAATCCATCTTTCTTGCGGTTGCCTCTAGCTTTTAGCTCTTCTTCTGCTCCCACCAATGACTTAAGTGGTGAAAGCAAATCGCCAACTTCTTTACCGTTGGCAATAAACTTAGAAATGGTGGCGTAAGCCGCATTCGCTGCTGCAAGCTCAGCCAACATAACTTAGCCGATCATGTTCATGCGAAGAAGTAATACAATAATAAAGCCAGATGTACCAATCATAATAGCTTCAAGGCGCTTCACGCGATTAAACAAATCTTTGAACTGGATTTCCATTTCAGTTTTAATAGCCACGATGTCTTTCTCCAAACCATCGATGCGCGTGTGAGCCGATGATACTGTGCGCTTGTCCATTTATTTATTCCTCTTGAGCAGCCGCATAAGCAGCCTTAACCGCGTCACTGAATACTGGAGTACAGATAGCAGATACATCAGCATCCTCTGCTGAAAGATCAGCATCAGGCATTACCACATGACGGTGGAATGTACGGCTGATTTCTGTGCCATCTTCTGCAATGATAGTCGCAGTGCGAACTTGCACCGATGACCAGTCACCATTGTTGATTACTTCGATCTTGTCGTTAAGTGTTGTTTTAGTCAGGGCCATTTTTATCTCCTTGGCTGGACTGTCCACGGGCGAACCGCATTAAATTAAACCACCAACTTTGGTGATGTAGAAGTAAAAGTTACCTGTAGATGATCCAACAGGAGTTGCCTCTAAGTCATTATTTGCTGTGTCAATAGACCAAGTAAAAGACGGATGATTTGCTGAACCACCAGAAATCAAACCATTCTTAGCAATCTCAACAACACTAGAAGATCCGGGGCTTTTAGTTACCAGCAATACATATGCCGCAGTGTTTGAAGCTGCTGTTTCTGAGAAATCTGCTGCTTGAGCAATAACATGCAGTATCCCAGAATACTGGTTGTTAGATTTATTGACACTCTGAAGATCAAGAACAGGTGTATTTGAGCCTGTAATAGAAATAGGTCCAACAGAAATAGATGTCGCACTATCATAAATAACGCCATCACCATGAACAGCAAATGGGAATGTGCAATCAACAAGTCGTAAAGTATGATCTGTCTTTACATTGTTTGTTGAAACACTTGGCCCACCATAAGTAATACTAGGGTTCTGCCAAAAGCCATCAATCGTTACATCAAGTATCCCAGTATTTAATTGCTCACTGTAAACTGTGCCGTAATTCTCGCCGCCAGTGTTACATTCAGTAGAGTAGCACTGAACTGCCTTTGCGTGTGTGTTCCCTGATGAAGATGCAGAGAAAGCAAATGCACTACGATATGCTCTTTCAGCACCACAAGAAACAAGAGTTAATGCTTCTAGGTTAAATACATAATAACCATTAAAACAGAAATCAGCAGCACAACCACTGACAAACGAGTAAGCCATATTAACTAGGTTAAAGCCAGCACCTGTCGTTGTGCTGGTTGTATTGTTTGCATAACAATTATCAATAACAACAGATGTATTGAAACCATTGGCAAAATTAAATCCATAAATACCACCCTTGCTGCGGCAGTTTTGGATGTAACCCATGAAGCCAGTGAAGTTAAAGCAAGAGTCAACGCAATCCTCAATGTTTACTCTGCGAATATTATAAGCAAAATCTTCCGTAGTTAGACCGTAATCAACATTGTTTGTGCCTTTAATGAATAGTTCTTCAACTTTACAAAAACCACCACTTACAAACTTAACAGCATCGTTACCAGTAAAGCCAGCTGCACACTGCAAAACAGTATTGTGCATACCATCGCCAACCAAAGCTATTGAGGCGATATTAGATGCACCACCATCAATATTAATAGTTGAGGAAATAATGTAAGTGCCTCTTGGTATAAAGACAGTGCCGCCACTTACAGTGTCAGACCCAGTATCAAGGTAATCAATGGCTGCTTGTATTGCAGCAGTATCGTCTGCAACTCCGTCACCAACAGCACCGAAATCTTTTACATTTATTCGTGCGCCATCAATTAGTCTGTTGTGAACTTTTGTTAGAGCCATTTTAATTTCCTCAAGTTATATATGAGACAGTCACATATAGTTGTGTGCTTCCATCAAAGTCAGCAAATTGAATTGCATCAAAGCTGCCAGTATAAACTCCAAACAGATTTATTGTTGTGGCACTGGAAGCAATGTAAGGACTGTTTTGAATAACGCCTGTGCCAGCAGCAATATTCCTACCAAACATTGAACCTGCCGTTCTATTATTAGAAGAGCTAGTAAATGGAAGCCCTCCGATTTGAACATTTGTTGCAGTAGATGTATCAGAAAATGTATGAAGATAAGCACTTACTGTAACTTGACGACCTATCTTTGTGTAGTTCGCATATTCAGCAGTAGCCGTTCCAACATTTACAGTTGGCGACCAGCTGCCCTCTTCATAATCCGAGAACAGTTCACTTGTAGTGGTGCCAGAGCCATCAGAGGTGGCAGAGAAGTCGATGCCGTTGCCAGCTGTAAAAGACACATTCCTTTGCATAGCAAGGCCAGAGGCATTTGTTACCTCGAAGATTTTATTGCTATCAACGTCATACCGTAATTTACCGCCGTTATGCTGGAAGTAAATTATGCCTCTAGTATCTTCTCCAGTTCTACCAAAATAAATTCTATTATCAGCAGAAGAATTTGTTGTTCTTAACTGAAGGATTTGATCGGCACTTCCTTCAAGCGTAGTTGTTGTTGCATTAACTGTAAGGCCATCAGTCGTGATAACCCCATCAACATCCAAATTGTTTGTAACATTGAGAGCATCAACAGTCTGAGTTCCAGATGTTGTTAGTGTGCCTTCTACAGTTAAGTCATTGAAAGTTGGGTTCCGACCAAAGATACCGCCTTGTTGTTTGATAGTCATTTTCTTCTCCTTAACACGCCATCAACACGCACGGCACACAATAGCTGCCATCATCATAAGTGCATGTAATTTCTGTTGAGATTACTTTTGCGATTGTCTTGCTGCGAACAATATCATCGCCTTGAGGTTTGGCTGTGCCATCTCCAGCCGACATCAATAAATCGCCACGTTGGACTGTAGTTCCTTGAGCAATACGAATAATCATATCGCCCGTCATGCCGAGATAATAATCGCCAGCATCATCACTGTTATCCCAAGACACAAACACACCAGCTACATTTACATCGCCCTCTGTGTCACTAACCTTTGTAGAGTTAAGCTGTTCATTATCTTCATTTTGCCAGCTAACCATTTCATCAAGGTTGGACATTACTGTTCCCTTTAAGGGCTGAGCAGTATCGTTAGCAAGCAATCGTGACCAACGTGCTAGGTGACCACCATTATAAGAAACAGTTGTGCCAGAGACAGATATTGTACCCTCAACAGTTCCATCTTGCGCAAGGTTTACAATTACACCGTCATCTGTTCGACGATTAAAGTAAGCAACAGCAGTACCAGTTCCTCCAGAGCCTTCACTTACAACAGCTAAATCGCCAGTGCCTTTATTGGATTTATATTTGAAGCCCGTGGTAGAGTATCCAGTGCTATCAGTTCCAAGTAAAAAATGATCGGTACTATTAAACTCATCAACAACTAAGTTGCCATTGTTGTAATATCTGCGACCATAGTATGTTGTTCCATCAATCTGTAAATTGTTAGTGTGAACATACGAAGTCGTTATACTGAGACCAGCATCGTTTGCAGGGAATGATGAGTTAGCAATAAATACTGATGATGTATTTTTAATCTGCAAACTATTTGCCCCAGTTGTTGAGGCAAAATCTTCAATCTGCACATTTGTCATTGTGACCTTTGCAGCATCAACAACAACAGCACCAGTGCCAGACACACCAGTAATATCATCACAGACAAAGCCATGAATACTGTTGTCGCCTGAGAAGCAATAAATAGCTTCACCACCAGCAATATCCTCGCAGCCACAGCCAAACAAACTCATAGCTGAACCAGACAGGAAATAGGCTCTGCGACGAGGAAGGTCACATGCGTTTGTATAACAAGCACTATAAGTTAAATTGCGCCAAAAATATCCGTAATGACAACTATGCGCCCAGCACCCAACCATCTTTAGAGATGTGCCTGTTGAGCCGCCAGAACCACGATCATCCCACCAGAAAGCAACAGAAGGAGTGCTTGATGAAATAGGCCAACTAGGAATGCCAGCAGCAGCACCAATATCCCAAGCAACTCCCGATCCAGTAACTCGACAGTTTGCAATGACGTTAATCATTGTTGTTAGCCAAGATACACGGGTATAGAAACCGATACGAGGCCCATCAATTACAACATTCTCATAGTGACAGCCATGCGAGAATGGTGAGTAGATGCCAAAGTCGTTTTGGTTGCTAGGATCTTTGAATGTTAAGTTTTCAACTTTTGAATACTCAATGTCATTTCCATCAGTAAATTTTAGAATAAGAATTGCTTTGACAGCAAAACTTTCTGTGCCACCCAAAACATCTGTAGCTGAACCAGAGCCAGTTGTTGCAGTGCTTTTGCTGATTACTGGTTGCCCATTAACATTCCCATAAAGATGTTTGCGAGTATCTAAGTACAACGGGCTAGTAATATTGTAAGTACCAGTCGGAAAATAAATATTTTGTGCAGCATCCATAGCAGCTTGAATAGCCGCAGTGTCATCCGCCACGCCATCACCGACAGCACCAAAGTCTTTGACCGATACAGTCTCTTGCAGCTTGGCGGCAACATTTGTATTTACTGCACCAGTGCCACCTTGATTATAATTTACACGATTAGCATCAGCACCAACACTATCAATGGCGCTACCTATAAGAAACTCTATAGCCGAATTTAACGGCGGCGCTTCTGTGAATGTAAGGGAAGATGCCGTTATACTAAATGTTGCTTTGTTCTGGTAAACGCCATCAATATAGACCTGAACATTATTCTTTGTGCCAGGATCAACAGTCAAAACAAATGATGTTGTTGATCCATCTCCCGTGTATGTATTATTGGTGAAATTACCGCCAACAAAAAAATCAGTTGCAGTAGATGCAGTAGCGTTTCCATTCGCATCAAATGAAAGAAGTTTGCTTTTGCGATCATCAACCAACGGCAGATCTAGCGTAGCATCTTCATCACCAGGCTGCGCTTTGATTGTACGGCCAAAGCGTTCATCAAGCTGCTGAGACATAATAACGTTGCTATCGAGCTGTTCATTCAGCGAAGAAGCCAGCAAGTCACCAGCAGTCACAAAGTCAGTTGTGCGTGATAGTTCTCGGCCACCGATGATTGTTAGAATATCCGTAAGCACCAAAGCAACAACCATCGTGATGTTGCCCGTACCATTCGCCGCAATCGATACAGTGTAATCAGTTGTTTCCGTCAGCAGCACGTTGTTCTTGTAAACAACGATATCACTTGACTGCAAAACATTGAATGTAAAGGCATACGGGCCGGTTCCAGTATTGCCTGTGAACTGAACTCTGCGCGTAACAGGGTTAATTGCGATATCGGACATGATGTTTTCCCGTTCCTTTGCTTACTCTATAGCAGATTTTTGCAGATGATCCAATAATTCCTTATCGGAAACCGCCTCCTGTTTGTACTATACTACTTGGTGGTATGAAAAATGTTTGATCGTTTTCGCGCTCAACGCGGCGCTCCATGCGACGAAGATAGCCAGGATTGATAGTTTCTTGTAGCTGATACCAAATCAAATAATCCAGAACTGGCTTGGTGTAAAACACGTTCCCAAATGGAAGATTGCTTTTAATGAGCCTAAGCCAATCTGATCTTGCGTCTACATCACCACCCAAAACAGCATCTCTAGTCTTTGCTACGTTATCTGCAAAATCAAATATTGTTGTAGCGCCTGGCCCAGCAACGGTAGCCAACATCCCGCCGCCATATCTATTAGCTTCACCGAATAAGAAGTCACCGTATATACCAGCACCACCACCTTGAAGCATCGCCGCTAATAATGTTTCTTTTGAGTTGGGTCTAAGCTCCCGTCCTTTGACAAGCTCCTTAAGTTGCATGACAAAATAGCCAAGAACAGTCGTGCCAACGATTGTGTTTATTAAAGCCATGTTAGCACCAACACCGCGCTGTAGTTGCTCGCGCAGATCCTTAGCGCCATAGCCATACACATGGCGCCCGTAAACCTTACTGACAGCAGTAATCCCAAACGATTTAAATTGCCCCATGGTTCTGATTGCTTCGCCAGCTGCGGTTCCAGGCCTATATCCACGCCGCACCATTGCCCTCTCTCTTGCACCTGGAGAAATAACCGAGTTATCCACCTCAGAAACTAAAAGAGTAAACAGGCTTTCCTTTATTCGTA
>Ga0228662_1000197_pt1 | contig 33453 bp, 38 predicted proteins | sample 76DmetaG_FD_183173 | JGI IMG/M metagenome (GOLD analysis project Ga0228662, IMG submission 183173) | Seawater microbial communities from Monterey Bay, California, United States - 76D | ecosystem: Environmental > Aquatic > Marine > Coastal | place: USA: California | collected 2016-11-10
GCCCATCCAGATGACAACGGCCCCCTAGAGGACGCCATCCGCGCCTCAATCGCGATGAAGCCAAAGGGACATGATTTCGATTACTCACGCCAACAACTCGACGGGCAAATGCCACGACACATGAGCCATACTGGCGGGTGAGTTGAGGGTGGTGATGCTCCCCTTTTACCCAAGGCATAAGGAGTTAACTGTAAAGCTATGGATTGGATAATACCTAATATACTGACTGCCATCCGCCTTGCCGCCGAACCGACCGCGATCACCTGCAGCGACTATTTCCGTAAAGCGGTCCCTTACCTCAAGGACGACAAGTGATGGACATTTTGTACTTTGCGTGGGTGCGTGAACGTATCGGTATCCCGCGCGAACAAGTTGAAACATCTGCAGCAACAGTTGCTGATTTGGTGGCTGAGCTACGCCTGCGCGAAGAACGTTATGAACTGGCGTTCTCTGACCTGACAGCCCTTCGGGTGGCTGTTGACCAAAAATTGGCTGACTTTGATGCGCCGCTGGATGGCGTGCGCGAGGTTGCGTTTTTCCCACCCATGACGGGCGGTTAAGCGATGCGCGTTGTTGTTCAAGAACAGCCTTTCGACATTGGCGCCGAAACGACAGCCTTCGCAGCAGGGCACAAAGAAATGGGTGCGATCGTGACCTTCACGGGCATCGTGCGCGACCTCCCTGATGATCCATTGCAAGCGATGGAAATCGAACATTACCCCGGCATGACCGAAGCCGCCTTAACAGAGATTGCGCAAACAGCGATTGATCGATGGACGCTTGGTGATGCACTGGTCATTCACCGCTATGGGCGTCTGGTTCCTGGTGAGATGATCATGATGGTGGCCACTGCATCCAAGCATCGCAAAGATGCGTTTGAAGCAGCAGAATACCTTATGGACTACCTCAAATCCCGCGCCCCGTTTTGGAAACGCGAGATCACTGACGCCGGCGAAAGCTGGGTTTCGTCCAAGGCGGAAGACGAAGATGCGCTGACCCGCTGGTAAGCTTGGCTTTGCAGAACCAACACCTCTTTTAGATGCTCTTCGAGGGGGGTGGCTTCAATCGATGGAAGCGCTGCACCTAGTTTTGTGTCATCCACCGAATGTGACAGATTCCAAAGATAGCACATTTCGTAAATTTCTTTGATTTTTGGTGAGAAAAGGGCCAAGGGACGGGATCAGGAACCACGCCATCCCAATGTGTTTTAGGAATATTCAGCATCCGAAACATCTCTAAGAAATACAGAACATCATATTATAAAGATGACGTAAATCTCGCAAAAAACGTTTTAATACATAAGCATTCCAATCATGAAATACATTCATAAAGCAGGCAATGGTTAAGGCAAAAAAGGTGCGATTTTTCAGTGGAGTAGTTCAATTATTGTGTTGCATGATGTTGAATTTGTCGAATTTTTTACGAGTGTTTAAGTACGTCTGCCAAACGCCAGGCGATTGCCAATCTAACTGTTGGAAAGTGGTGGAAATAGTGTAAAAGTTCTATTTGCAAGCTTCGCAGTTGATTGTATTAATTTTATCTTAGGATCCTCATTGAGGAGGACAACTATGGAGATTAAATCATCGAAATTATCGACGGTCTGAAAGCGGCGTTTTGGCTCGTAGTGAGCGTTGACGTGGAGCTTTGGGAAATTAGCCTGCGGTCATTACGCGTGACACTGACAGCGCTTTTGATCGCGAGTATAATTGCCATTCCATTGGGCACTTACCTTGCTGTACAGCGCTTTCGCTATAGGCGTTTTGTGATTTCAATTATTAACGCACTTATGGGGTTGCCGCCGGTTGTTGTGGGATTGGTCATCTATATTATGCTTTCGCGGTCTGGGCCGTTTGGCGTTCTCAATCTACTGTTCACACCGACGGCGATGATCATCGCGCAGGTCATCATTATAACTCCCGTTATCGCTTCAATTGCTCACCAGTCAATGCGCGAATTATGGGCTGAATATCACGACCTTTTGATTTCGTTGAACACGTCAAAATGGCAGCGGATACTTACGCTTATCCACGACGGCCGGCGCAACTTGCTGACGGCTTCTTTGGCGGGGTTTGGGCGTGCCATCGGAGAGGTTGGAGCAATCATGATCGTTGGTGGAAATATTGACCATGTGTCTCGCGTATTGACAACTGCCATCGCTCTTGAAACTGGCAAGGGTGATTTTGTACTGGCGATGGGTTTGGGTTTCGTCCTCATCGGTATTTCTATTTTGGTCAACCTCGCTATCCACACTTTGACGCGTACTGAACGGGAGGGGCGTTGGTGACTGCTGCTTTTCCATTGGTCTTAAACGGCGTGAAGGTGCGCAGAATGGGCAAAACTGTACTTGGTCCAGTCGATCTTACTCTCTCTGCTAATGGCACGACTATCATTGTCGGGCCGAATGGCTCGGGCAAAACTACGCTACTGCGGGTGATGCACGGGATCGAACGTATCAGAGCTGGAGGAGTAGTGTGGGAAAATGACGATCCGGCTAGACATGCCTTTGTCTTCCAGACGCCTATTATGTTGCGTCGCTCGGTAACCGAAAACCTCACCTATCCACTTATGTTGTTGAAAACACCAAAAGACCAGATTGATATGGCTGTGGATCATTGGCTTGAACGAATCGGTCTCGAGTCGTCACGAGGTACTCAAGCCACGCGCTTGTCAGGGGGGGAGCGGCAAAAGCTTGCAATTGCCCGCGCCCTGATCCGTAAACCTGATGTACTATTTTTGGATGAACCTTCCGCAAATTTGGACGGTCACGCTACCCGTGAGATCGAAGCGCTGTTGCACGAGGCCGCCAACGCTGGCACCCGGCTGGTAATGGCAACACATGACATGGGACAGGCTCGCAGACTTGCCAATGATGTTGTATTTTTGTTAAATGGAAGTGTGCACGAGTATGGGCTAGCTGAGGAGCTGTTTTCGACTCCCTCCACGCTAGAATTAATAGCTTTTCTCAGAGGAGACATTGTTTCATGAACAGGACTTTAGTCATCCTGCTTACTGTATTCTGTGCACAAGTTTCAATTGCAGATGTGATGCGCATAGCTGTGACGACTTCGTTTGAAAATTCTGGTTTGGCGGATGTTTTGCTGCCAGAAATCAAGCATGATCTTGATCTGGATGTCCAACTTTTGGTAGTCGGCACGGGTCAAGCGCTACGTCTTGGCGAAGCTGGGGATGTGGACGCTATACTGGTTCATTCCAAAGCCGCAGAAGAGGCATTTGTTGCCGCTGGCCATGGCACTCATCGGCGTGAAATAATGTATAATGATTTTGTTGTCGTCGGACCAAAGTCAGATGGGGCAGATGTCGGTGCAGCTAGCAATGCAGCCGACGCTTTGAGCCGGATAGTAGCTGCTGATCGTGCGCCCTTTGTAAGTCGTGGAGATGATAGTGGCACGCACAAGGCCGAACTGGCGATATGGACACTTGCAGGCGTTGATATAGCTGATTTGGGGTTGCGGTATCAATCTGTCGGAGCGGGCATGGGAGCGGCATTAAACACGGCTGTGGGACTTGACGCCTATGTCTTCTCAGACCGAGCAAGTTGGTTAAATTTTGGAAATAAGGGCGAACTTGTCTTGCTCTATCAAGGGGATCCGGTGCTGTTTAACCAATATGCGTATTTGCCCATTAATCCGTCAAAGAATTCCCATATCCGTAATGATCTTGCTATACAGCTTGAGGATTGGCTGACTAGCCAAAAGGCCTCGACACTCATCGACGACTATCAGATCGCTGGTGAGAAACTGTTTACGTTCAACGCATCCTTGCCCTAATCAGTGACTATGTGGTTCATCATCCAGATGGCCGTGGACGGCAAACTGCATGATGTCGGCCTGTTGTGCTTCGATCATGCGGAAACTCTCGCGGACGCCAGCAGGGGTTAATTCGCGGGTAATAGTCAGAAGCGTGTTAGGGGCGTGCTCATCACATAGATCTGACATCTGATCAATTTCATCAAGTGCAGTTCCGCGCGCTGCTTCAATCGAGGGCGCACCATAGATATCAACGAAATGCTGTGCGAGAAGGGTGGCAATCACGTCACGTTCTTGTGGCTCAATCTTGGTAACTGCGATGCAACTGACACGGCCAAAAGTTTCACACCCCATCCATCCATTTGTAAAAGCCTGCCTTGCCTTGCCAACAAGGTCTGCTTCGCCCCAGTTCGAAAATTCGAATCCTCCCGAGATGCACCATTCACCCGTGCGGGCTGGGTTGTGGAAAACCCTTTGGTCGCTTTCATCAAAATGGATTGCGCGGGCAAGTTTCATGTGGGCCTCGTCAAATTTGTAGTTAGCGGAATGAGAGTGGTCGTTTCGTCAATTTTGAGCAAAAGCCCTAAGCGGTCATCAAGGCCTACGTAGGTGCCAGTCAGATTTCCTGCAGTCACTTCGCCTTCAAGACCATGTGCCAGCCCTTGCCATTCGCGGTGGATTTGGGCCGTGCCGCTGTCGGACCATGTATTGATCCCAACAAGTGTATGGCGGACCCAGGCTTCTAAGAGCGAAATCGCGTCGATTTCGGCACAGCCTTCTGCATAGAGCGCTGTTTGATCTGGCTGCAAACCGGTCTCGTCACTTTCGGGCCAAAGCGATAATGTGAGGTCAATGACCAGCCAATCTGGCTCAACGTCCGGCGCGCCGGATGCAGCCATGCGCAACGCGCCACAACGCCCACCATTGACATAGACGATACCATCCCAGCCAAAATTCACGCTCACTTCGGGCGGGCCCAGGGCACCAATGGCGTTTTGCAAACCGACCCCGCAAATGGGCAGGATCACAGCCGCGTCAGCCAGGGTCAGATCAGGAGCAAAGACAATTGCGGCGCGCAAGCGGTCTGAGGCGAGATCAAAAATGACAAGCCCTGCGTCGCAGCCGACATCCGCAGTCGCTATAGCCAATGCAAACGGATCACCGCCCTGTGCGTCCTGTCCTGTAAACAGCGGTGGAAACTGTGGCGTGGTCATGCATGCCCCTTGGCAATCAAACCTTTGGCAATACTGCGGAAGGCCTCAGCAGCTGGGCTGTTTGGTTTAGACACTACAATCGGCGCGCCACCATCCGCCGCAAGCCGTATGTCAATGTGCAGAGGTATTTCTGCCAACAGCGGCACACCCAGTTTGTTGGCCTCTGCCGCGACGCCGCCATGACCGAAGACGTGCTCTTCGTGACCGCAGGCCGAACAGATATGGGTCGACATGTTCTCAATCATGCCAATGAGAGGTGTGCTGAGTTGGTTGAACATATCAATACCCTTGCGGGCATCCAAAAGGGCGATGTCCTGCGGGGTTGATACAATAATAGCCCCGCTCAAGTCGGATTTTTGTGCCAGCGTCATCTGCACATCACCAGTACCCGGAGGCAGGTCGACAATAAGTACATCCAGCGCACCCCATTGCACCTGTGTCAGCATTTGCTGCAGAGCCCCCATCAACATTGGGCCACGCCAAACAACGGCCTGATCGTCATTTGCCATTAGTCCCAGCGACATCATCGTGACGCCAAAGTTTCGCATCGGGAGGATTATCTTGCCATCGGGTGACGCAGGCCGCCCCGAGACGCCCAACATACGGGGCTGCGACGGACCATAGACGTCCGCATCCAGCAGTCCAACACGGCGTCCTTCGGCAGCGAGCGCGCAGGCAAGATTTGCGGCCACTGTTGATTTTCCGACGCCGCCTTTGCCAGAGGCCACAGCGATGATCCGGTCCACACCTGGTATCTTTTGTGGGCCACTTGGTTCGGAACTGCGTGACGGTTTCAGGTCAGGCGGTGCCTTTTTCGTGCTGTGCGCTGTCATCACGATAGACACTGATGCCACACCCTCAAGCGCTTTGATCTGGGCCTCGGCGCTTTCTTTAAGTGCTGTGTACGCTTCCACATGGCTGCCGCTGACTTCCATGACAAAGCGCACCACGCCCTCATTCACCGTTAATGCTTTGACAAGACCAGCCTCGACAAGGGTGTTGCCACTGATCGGATCTTCAAGGGTGGCAAGCACACCAAGGACGGATTCTCTATTGGCTGTCACGTTATGATTGACCTTCGATTTTGCCAGTAACGACGTGTTTCATGTCCAGCTCTTCGATGGTCAAAACCATCTTTGCCTCAAAACTGCTACCTGTGGTGTTGCCCGCCTTGCGCAGGGCTTCTTCAATGGCTTGTTGTGACGTGACGCCGACCTGTTTGAGGAATTTGCGCATCGACATATTGAAGTCTTCGCTCATGGGTTTGTCTCCAATTGGCTTGACCGCAGGATGTTCTCAGCAATAGGCTGGGTTAATCCTGCGATAGGTTTGTTGTGAAATATTTCTGTCTTCTTTTTTGTGTAATGTTCCCGGCTGCTGCGCAAGCGCAGAGTGCCGACTTTACCATTTCTGCTGCACGCGAGATCCGTGACACCGGTTTTCTGCAACACTTGCTGCCGCGCTTTTCGCTCAAACATGGCGTGCGGATCACGCTGGTTGATAAGAGTGGGGATGTTGTCATCGGGGAAAAAGGTGTGCCGGTTTTTGCTGGGTTGGATAGGATATGGTCTATGACGGGGTCCAAGGCTGCGGCCCCCGACCTGTTCATGGAGTGGCTGCTGTCGGAAATCGGTAAACGCACCATCGAGAGCTTCAAACTTGACAGCGTGGCGGTTTTCACGGCCCAGGTTGAGGATCAGAAAGTTGCGCGGGTTCTGGCATTCGAGGGTGATCCGGTGCAGGGCGAAGCCCTGTCCCTTGCCCATTGCGGACGGTGCCATGTTATCAACAAGACCAACCGCATGAAGGGGATGGGACAGACGCCGTCGTTCGCCCTGATGCGCACTTTTGACGATTGGGACATTCGGTTCGCCACGTTTTTCGTGCTGAACCCACATCCCAGTTTTACCCAGATCGCAGGTATCACTGAACCCTTTGCCGGGCATTTGCCGCCGGCGATTGTGCCCCTTGAAATCACACAAGCCGAAATTGACCATATCCTGAGCTATGTCGCGACAATCACTCCTGCTGATCTGGGCGTACCTTTGCAATCTCAGTGATCCTTGCGCTTTGACAGGTAGTCATCTGTGGTGCGGGGACGGGGGGGGTCCTTTGAGGCAAAGGGATTATTCTGTGAATGAAACTGAGCATTGATACGGCAACCGTCACACATCTGGATCATCTTGGACGCAGCGGGATTGGCAAACATCGAATGATTGCCAGCCAGTTTTTCCATGATCTTCTCGATAGTAGATTTAACGCCAAACAGGGTGCCACATTCAACGCAGGCAAAAGGTTCTTCCTCATTGAGGGTCTTCTGGGTGTAGGCCGCATCGGTCAGATCGAACTGGGGTACCAGCGTAATCGCCTTTTCAGGACACACGTTGGTACAAAGCCCGCATTGCAAACAGGCGTCTTCCTGAAATCGAAGTTGTGGCAGATCAGGATTGTCGCCAAGTGCGCCAGATGGGCATAGCGACACACATGCCAGACACAGCGTGCATGCATCGGTATTTACCACAACCGCACCATAGGGCGCGCCAACGGGCAGAGGGATCGTCTCGGATGTCGGGTTTAGTGTCTTCGCTGCCAGTCGCGCAACCTGACGGCGTGAGCCCAAAGGTAAAATTGGCGCATCAATTGCGGTCATTGGTTGGGTGCCAAACAGGTGGTCCGACAAGGCATCGGGGTCACTGATATCGAGTATGGAGGCCTTGTCCGGTGCAATTGCAAGTGCAAGCTCAAGTTGGGGGTCAAGCGCGTCACGCTCTGTCTTCGGCCCTACTAAAATGTCCACCCCTGCAAATCCTGTGGCGAGAGCAGCCAGTACTTCGGCATGACCAAAGAATGATAATGCGGTGACTTCCATCGGGATCACATGCGCTGGTAGCCCGCGCCCATAGCGTGCCGACAGGCTGATCATTTCCCTGCCGTGGTCGTCGTGGATCAAAAGCGTGGCGTCCTTGCCGCCAGCCTTGCGGTAGGTCGTCGCCAATGTGTTGATCCGGTGAAAGATGTGGTCGGCGGTTGGCATGTCATAGCCGATAGCACCCGAGGGGCAGACAGCTGCACAGGCTCCACATCCCGCACAGATCATCGGGTCGATGCTGACATGTTCGCCTGAAGATACAATCGCTCCTGTCGGACAGACGTTCAGGCAATTGGAGCAGGCCGGTTTTTCAGCCCGTGAATGGGCACAGAGTGTTGGCTCCATCCGGACATAAAGCGGTTTTTCAAAGGTCCCAACAAGCTGGCTTGCGGTAAAAACGGCATGTGCCACTGCGGGTTGGCTCTTGGGGTCGGCCCGCAGGTAACCATCACGTTTTTCTGGTGCTGGAAAGAGGGGCAAGCCGCCAGTGAAATCGAGGATAATATCGCAATGCGACAGTGCGCCATCACGCGGCTTCGTCAAACCCGGCGTGCCGCGTCCGCCTACAAGGCTTTGCTGGAAAGCATCAATTTTGACTTCGAATTGTCCAATAGTACCAGTGGCTTGTTTGAGGTTTCCAAGAACAACATCGTACTCATGTGTCGGTATTATATCCTCGCTGGACGTCAGCAGAACTGTAACTGACAACGCCTCGATCAGCGCCTTGGCGGCACTCAGCGCGATGTCGGGCTCACCGATGATCAGACATGTCCCCTCTGAGGTGACATCAAGCGATCTGTAGGTTGGTTCAGGCAGCATCCCGTCTGCGATCAACGCTGCCATTTTTGGTGTTAACGTAGCCGTGTCAGTGGTCCAGCCTGCACGATCGCGGATATCGATGAAGTATGGCGCATCAACCTCCAACTCTTCGGCGACTTCGGCAAACCTATGTGCCTCCTGTAGGCAGGCGATAACCACATCACCTTCTTCGATGGCCTTGGTGGCGACATCGATCTGCGTGGTACACAGGCTTGTGTGGCAGCCCGAACAGGCCAGTCCAGTCGCTTCGCCCAATGCCGCGGCATTGACCGTCTGGGAGCCAAGGCAGTCGCAAAGGAGCAGTGTGTTTGACATATATTCTTTCAAGAATTCTGGCTAAATGTTCTGCTTAGATAGGCAGGTATCCGCAGCGCAGTAAACCGACAATTTCGGGGGGAGTTGATTTTGTACTGTCTAAAATAGTTGTTTGGCGGATTGGATAATGTTCCGCTTAGAGCCTAATTGGTTAACTTTTAGGTTATAAATGTTAATATTTAACTTCGCAGTGATTTAGGATTTCTCGCAGTGATTTAGGATTTTTTTATTTCAAAGCAAAATGGTGCTTTGTAATTTGGCAAAAATACCCCATCATCAATATAATCATCGAAAGGCCCGCGACTTGAAACTAGCATACCCTAACGCTCAGTCTTTACCGCTTGGTGTTGTTGTCAGGCGCACTCCGGGTGCAACCCGTTGGGCAAAATTTGCTTGGACGGTATCATCGGTTTTGCCCGGGGCCGTTGCAGCGGACTGGAAAATAATGCGCAGCGAAGGGGGCGTTACCGAATTTCACGCTGCGACGCTGCCTTTGACCCTCTATGTTTCCGATGCTGAAGCCTACGCGCATGAACTTCAGGCGCGCACACCCTCTATTTATGTGGTTCTGCGCCAGGATGAACAAGCTGGCGATCTGCCCTGGACCGTCGCTCTTGTGACAGCATCCCCTTACGAAGCGCAGGATTATTGCGACTCCGCGGAAGAGCTGGTAGAAAAGATAACAATGCCGGACGGATTGCACAGCTGGATCGCAAGTTTTGTCGATAACTATTATGAAGAAGAAGCTTTTGTGAAACGCCGCCGTGACAAGACGCGGCTGGACCGCGTAGATAATGGCATCGGTGATGCGCGCATCCGTCAAACCAGTGATGTTTACCGTGCACCGCGTCGCAAAGAGGTGTCAAATTGACAAAAGTGCAATCCGCATGGTCGCGACGCAAAGCTGCTGTTGTTGCGGAAGCCGTAGCTGAAGAGCGCGCCGCTGAAGATGCTGTAATCTCCAAACAGCACGAAGCGTTGGCAGAAAAGACCGAAGTCGAGGTTTTGGAAGAACTAGGATTGCCCGACCCTGATGCGATGGTTCAGGGCGATGATTTCAAAGCCTTTCTAAGAAAAGCAGTACCGGAACATCTGCGCAAACGCGCATTGAGGACGCTTTGGCGCAGCAATCCGGTTCTGGCCTGCGTAGATGGGCTGAACGACTACGATGACGATTACCTTACGGGCAGTTTCGGCCAAGGTCCGATTAGCACGACTTATCAGGTTGGTAAGGGTATGCTATCACATCTGCGAGAAGTGGAACGTCAGAAACAAGCACTTTTGGCACCGGACGAAGAAGTTGTGGTCCTTGAGCCTACAGAAGAAAAGCTTGACTATGCGGGGGAAGAAAGCGTTGATGAAATAGATAGTGTTCAAATAACTCCATGTGACTCGGAAGTCGAAATGCAAGAAGCAGAACCGAAAATTGCCACACCGCGTCGCATGACATTCCATTTTGAGGATGACGCAGTATGAATGTTGAACTACCCATTTCGGAGGTGCAGCAAGAAGATCGCTTGCGGGCAGATCTTTACAACTACCTTGGTCTGATGTTGTCCGCACCCCCAGATCAAATGTTGCTTGAGCAGACGGCCGCGCTGAAAGGTGATGAAACACCATTGGGTGAGGCTATTCAGGGCCTTGCTCGGGTCGCCAAAGTGTCTAGGGCGAAAACAGTTCAATCCGAGTTCAATGCGCTTTTTGTCGGATTGGGCCGGGGTGAACTGTTGCCGTATGCAAGCTATTATCTTACCGGATTTTTGAATGAAAAACCACTAGCTAACCTGCGTGATACGATGGCAACCTTTGGCATGGCTCGGGCCTCAGATAATTTTGAACCTGAGGATAATATTGCATCCTTGATGGAAATGATGGCTGGAATGATTGTGGGCCGTTTTGGGAGCGTAGCAAGTGCCCAAGGGCAAAAGCAGTTTTTCAACTCTCACGTTGGCACTTGGGCAGTACATTATTTTACTGATTTGCAAGCTGCAAAATCATCGGTGCTTTATGCATCTGTTGGGGCGGTGGGAAGCGCGTTGATGGACATTGAACGTGAGGCATTTCGAATGACGGCAAGCTAAAAAAATTGCCAAAAAAACGGTGGTTAGGCCCGCCAAATAGGGAAGGAAGATAACACATGAACGACAATACAAAAGGCGCAAGCCGTCGTAATTTTCTTAAACTCGCGGGCACTGCCGCACCCGCTGCAGTAGTTGTTGTTGCAGGAAGTAGCACGCAAGTTGCGGCGGATACAATTGATTTATCATCTGATAAGATGCAGGATACTCTGCATACGCGGGCCTATCTTGAAAGCACACGTTTCTGAGCTCGGAGCTGCGCGCGTTACGAAATTGTCCAGCTTGACTGGATCAGGGAGGAAGACCATGCTTAAGAAAAAAACTAATGGATACACAAACCGCTTAGGCCGCAGTCAAATTGTGGCCACTGAGAAGACCGGCGGCATTGATCGGCGTGGCTTCTTGCGTGGTTCGGGACTTGCTATTGGCGGTCTGGCGGCAATTGCAGCCACTGGTGGATCCGTCACACAAGCCTCGGCGCAGACCGCTGCGACTCGAGCTGTTGAGACAATCAAGTCCGTCTGTACTCACTGCTCAGTTGGTTGTACCGTCGTTGCCGAAGTCGATAATGGCGTTTGGATCGGTCAAGAACCTGGTTTTGACAGTCCGTTTAATCTTGGTGGCTATTGCGCCAAAGGCGCAGCAGTTCGCGAGCACGCCCACGGGGAGCGCCGTCTGAAATACCCGATGAAAAAAGAGAACGGCGAATGGGTACGCATCAGCTGGGAAACCGCGATCAACGAAATCGGCGATGGCATGAACAAGATTCGTGAGGAAAGTGGGCCAGATTCAGTTTACTGGTTGGGTTCAGCCAAGCACAGCAACGAACAAGCTTATCTTTTCCGCAAATTCGCGGCCTACTGGGGCACTAATAACATCGACCATCAGGCGCGTATTTGTCACTCAACCACGGTTGCCGGTGTGGCCAACACATGGGGCTACGGTGCCATGACCAACAGCTACAACGATATTCATAACTCCAAGGCGATCTTCTTGATTGGGGGTAATCCTGCCGAAGCGCATCCTGTGTCCTTGCTGCACATTCTCAAAGCCAAAGAACAAAACAATGCTCCACTTATCGTCTGTGATCCGCGCTTTACCCGCACGGCCGCCCATGCGGACGAGTATGTGCGTTTCCGACCCGGCTCTGACGTGGCCTTGGTGTGGGGCATTCTGTGGCACATCTTTGAAAACGGCTGGGAGGATAAAGAGTTTATCCGGACCCGTGTTTGGGGGATGGAGCAGATTAGGGAAGAAGTCTCTAAATGGAACCCGGAAGAGGTCGAGCGCGTTACTGGAGCTCCGGGTGAACAGCTTGCGCGAGTTGCTCGCACTTTAGCCAACAACCGTCCAGGCACAGTAATCTGGTGTATGGGTGGCACACAGCATACTAACGGTAACAACAACACTCGCGCCTACTGCATTTTGCAACTTGCGCTTGGTAACATGGGTACTGCAGGCGGGGGGACTAATATTTTCCGAGGCCATTGCAACGTACAGGGTGCCACTGATCTAGGCGTTCTCGCCAATACTTTACCGGGCTACTACGGTCTGAAGCCTGGATCATGGGCCCACTGGGCACGAGTTTGGGAAGAAGACCTTGACTGGTTGAAGGGACAATTTTCATCTGAAAAGGTCGGTGAGACGGCAATGATGAATCTGACCGGAATTCCTGTCAGCCGCTGGATTGATGGTGTTCTAGAGAGTAAAGAGAACATTGATCAGCCTGACAACACCCGCGCAATGGTTTTATGGGGCCACGCCCCCAATTCTCAGACCCGTCAGAAAGAAATGAAGACGGCGATGGAGAAACTCGACATGCTAGTCGTCGTTGATCCATATCCAACAGTGTCAGCAGTATTGCAGGACCGGAAGGATGGCGTTTATCTTTTACCAGCCTGTACCCAGTTTGAGACACGTGGTTCTGTGACAGCCTCAAACAGATCTCTGCAGTGGCGCGATAAAGTGGTTGAACCATTGTTCGAGTCAAAGCCTGATCACTGGATTATTGCCCGTTTTGCAGAAAAGTTTGGGTTTCACGACAAAATTTTCCGAAACATCTCCATGGACGAAGGTGATGAGCCTAACATTGAGGACATCACTCGTGAGTTTAACCGAGGTATGTGGACGATCGGTTATACAGGGCAAAGCCCAGAACGAATAAAAATGCACATGGCTAATCAGCATACATTTGACCGCACATCTTTGCGAGCGGTTGGTGGGCCGGCAGACGGGGACACCTACGGGATGCCGTGGCCATGTTGGGGCACAGCTGAGATGAAACATCCAGGTACCGCAAACCTTTATGACATGTCGCTGCCTGTGGCAGAGGGTGGTTTGACATTCCGTGCCCGTTTTGGAGTAGAGCGTGACGGAGATAACCTGCTGGCCGAAGGTGTGTTTACACCGGGATCAGAGATCGAGGATGGTTATCCAGAGTTTACAATGCAGATGCTGATAGATCTTGGCTGGGACGGGGATTTGACTGCGGATGAGCGTGCAGCGATTGACGCTGTTGCAGGCGAAAAGACAAACTGGAAGACAGACTTGTCGGGTGGCATCCAGCGTGTTGCTATTGCCCATGGTTGTGCTCCATTTGGTAACGCCAAAGCGCGTGCCGTAGTTTGGACCTTCCCCGATCCAGTGCCGATACACCGTGAGCCGCTGTATACCAACCGCCGCGATCTTGTAACTGATTATCCGACCTACGAGGATAAAAAGTTCTGGCGTGTGCCGACCATGTACGCCTCCATTCAAGAGAAGGATTTCTCAACAGAGTATCCGATGATCTTGACCTCCGGACGGTTAGTTGAATACGAAGGCGGTGGGGATGAATCCCGCTCGAACCCGTGGCTTGCGGAATTGCAGCAAGACATGTTCGTTGAGATCAACACACGTGACGCCAACAATCTTGGCGTGCGAGACGGCGCTCAGGTCTGGGTAGAAGGCCCAGAAGGCGGCAAGGTTAAGGTCATGGCGATGGTTACAGAGCGTGTTGGCGAAGGTGTCGCCTTCATGCCATTCCACTTTGGTGGACACTTGGAAGGCGTTGATCTCAGGGATAAATATCCTAAAGGCGCTGACCCAATCGTATTGGGTGAAAGCACGAACACTGCACAGACATATGGCTATGATAGCGTAACCCAGATGCAAGAGACTAAAGCTACTCTTTGCAAAATCTGGACAGCATAAGGGAGAAGTAGAATGGCTAGAGCAAAATTTCTCGTAGACGCTGAACGCTGCATTGAATGTAACGCCTGTGTCACGGCCTGTAAGAACGAACACGAAGTGCCTTGGGGCATCAACCGCCGGAAGGTTGTCACTATCAATGACGGCTCTCCGGGTGAGCGATCCATTTCGGTGGCGTGCATGCATTGTTCGGACGCGCCTTGCATGGCGGTCTGTCCGACCGACTGCTTTTATCAAACCGATGAAGGCGTTGTCTTGCACTCTAAAGATCTTTGCATCGGCTGCGGCTATTGCTTCTATGCCTGTCCGTTCGGCGCGCCGCAGTATCCACAAGCAGGTAACTTCGGTTCTCGTGGCAAGATGGACAAATGTACCTTCTGCGCTGGTGGCCCGGAGGAAAACAATTCCACTGCCGAATTTCAGAAATATGGTCGCAACCGCATTGCAGAAGGCAAATTGCCGATCTGTGCAGAGATGTGTTCAACCAAGGCTTTGTTAGCGGGTGACGGAGACATCGTTTCCGGCATCTATCGTGAGCGTGTTGTTGCACGTGGCTTTGGTTCTGGCGCATGGGGCTGGGGTACTGCTTACGAGCAAAAAGGCGGTTAAAAACCTTTTTGAAGTTTTTTCAAGGGGCGGCCAATTTTAAGGTCGCCCCTCTTTCATCTCGACATAAGGAAATTCCAATGTTGCGTCTCCTTGGCTTGCTGGCCCTCATTTGGACCCTTGCGGTTCCTTCGTTCGCTCAAGAAATGCCCGCAGATGCGCGTGCTGCAACAGGTGGGGCGCAAAACCTCAAAGACATCATGCGCAGGCAAGAGGGGGCCAAGATTGACGACAGTTTCCGCAGTGACCTGACAGGAAACCCCGATGTCGCAGCAGCCACTACTGACCAGCTTGGCACATTGGGTGGGGCGTCTGACCCTGATCTTTGGCGTGCTTTAAGGTATAATGCGGCAGATATAACAACACAGGTGCGCACACCTGCGGCCACGACACTGATGCAAGACGGCGGCATGTGGTGGCTTTCTTTCCGTGAAGGACCGATGTTGAAGATAGCGGTCTACCTTTTGGGCGGCACCCTTTTGCTGTTGACCCTTTTCTATTTGATCCGTGGACGTCTCCGTATCCATGGCGAAAAGACCGGCCGTACAATCGTGCGCTTCAAAGCGTTTGAACGCTTTGGCCATTGGTTGTTGGCGTCGTCGTTTATTGTACTGGGGATCACCGGACTGATTTCCCTTTTCGGGCGTAAAGTTCTGATCCCCGCTTTTGGCCACGAGACCTTCTCGTTTCTGGCTGTGATGAGCAAATGGGTTCATAATAATATTTCATGGGCCTTTATGGTCGCCTTGGTGATCATTTTTGTTGTTTGGGTTGTTCACAATCTGCCAGACCGAACAGACCTGCGTTGGCTTGCACGGGCAGGGGGGCTGTTCGGGGGAGAGCATCCGCCAGCCAAGAAATTCAATGCAGGTCAGAAGCTGATTTTCTGGTCGGTAATCCTTCTCGGCGGGTCGATATCGCTGTCAGGTCTGTCACTGTTGTTCCCGTTCGAGATCAATCTCTTTGGTCACACCTTCTCGACGCTCAACAGCTGGGGTTTGCCGGGCTTGTTCGGACTGGGTGATTTGCCTTACCCCTTGTCGCCTCAGGAAGAGATGCAATACGCGCAGCTTTGGCATGCGTTTGTCAGCTTGGTCCTGACCGCTATCATCTTCGCCCATATCTATCTCGGCTCTGTCGGGATGGAGGGTGCATTCGATGCGATGGGCAAGGGTGAGGTTGAAGAACAATGGGCTCGTGAGCATCACAGCATCTGGGCGCAAGAAGTTTTAGATGAGCCAGCCAATAGTACGGAGAAGAATTGAGATGAGATCTTTCCTGCTCGCCCTTGTCGCCCTTGTAGTCATTTCAGTTGGTGCAAACCAGGTTTTGCAACAAATCGGTTTTTCCAGTTCAAACGCAAGTACTTCATTTGGAAATGTTAGGGTTTCTGATTGAAAGATAGGTGTTGTGAAAGACTTTACGCCCTTTTGGATGTTTTAAAAATTTCTTCGCCAACAGGGGTTCTCTGATGTTTTACTTGCAAGTTGAAATATTACTCGAGGAAACAGACTTTGGCCAAGAGCTGAACACTTTTGATTTTTCCAGGAATAAGGCTTGGTGGATCCTGTACTGGTGATTAGGCGATATTTCAGGTTGGATCGGGAGGGCTACGATTTTTACTTATCGCTGAGTTAACAAATTAAACACCTATATTACTGGATAGACCGATTTTATTGGAAGCATGCATAGAGTTAGAACAGGGTTTTTAGTCTCATATAATAATCAATTTATTAGACTGCTGTACCACTAATTAGGTATTACTATGCGAACTGGAAGTCCGATTTGTTGGTCTGGGATTTTTATGAAGGGCTACATAAAACCCATTCGAATATTTCAAGAATTGGTCAAAATCACCCAACCGGTAGTGAAGTATTAGATGTGTTATTCATAAAGTCTTCTTTAGCTGGAAGACATCATTTGTGAAAATGGAACCTATACTTACCACGTAACGTTACAGTCTTCGCGCCCCGTCGCGAACGCCCATCCAGTAGGCGGATTTGGTGGTGGTGGATGTCATGTGGAACTCTTAGATTATCCTCAAACGACTAGCTGTCAAAAGGTAGGGATGCAATTGGCAAGATCAGATGACATGGAGCACTACTTGGTTGCCCCTGATCCGGCAAAGGTCGGATTGACCCGCCACGTTGTTGGCATAGACCACACTGGCGCGGAAACCGCGTTGTCGGTTGTAGAGGAGCGGCCGTTGACGATCTTCCTGAACCGCCAAGAAATTGTGACGGCGATGACCATTGGGGATTACCCTGAATATTTGGCGTTAGGTTTTTTGAAGAACCAAGGAATGTTGGCTCATGATGATGTCGTAACTGGTGTCGACTATGACGAGGAACTTGAAACCGTCGTGGTGCGTACGCAAACGGTTACCAATCACGAAGAAAAGCTAGCCAAGAAAACCCGTACCAGCGGGTGCGCTGTTGGGACTGTCTTTGGCGATATGATGGAGGGTCTTGAGGGACTTGAACTGGCGCAGACCAGTGTTCGTACCTCATGGCTGTATTCCTTGGCGGCCAAGATCAATCGCACGCCCAGCCTGTATCTAGAAGCGGGTGCCATTCACGGAACTATCTTGTGCCAGGAAGATCGTCCTTTGGTCTATATGGAAGACGTTGGCCGTCATAACGCGGTCGACAAGATCGCAGGCTGGATGCTGCAAGAAGGTGTAACTGCTGAAGATAAGATCCTCTACACGACAGGGCGTCTAACCTCGGAAATGGTAATCAAAACGGCGATGATGGGCATACCTGTTCTGGCGTCGCGTTCGGGCTTTACCGCTTGGGGTGTCGAGATTGCACAGCAAGTTGGGCTGACTTTGATTGGTCGAATGCGGGGGCAACGTTTCATGTGTCTAAGTGGCAAGGAACGCCTGATTTGGGACGCTGATCCAAGCGCAGTTAAGGACGAACCACGCAAATCTGGGCGTAAAGGTGGGAATACATGAACGGTTCATTGGGTGTCATTCTTGCAGGGGGGTTAGCTACGCGTATGGGCGGCGGCGACAAGGGCGTTTTGCCGCTTGGGTCATCCACATTGCTTAGCCATGTGATCGATCGATTGACGCCGCAAGTGGATGGAATTGCGTTGAACGTAAACGGGGATGGTTCGCGGTTTTCCCATTTGGGGTTCCCAGTTATCGCCGACAGTATTGATGGGTTTGCAGGTCCATTGGCTGGTGTACTTGCCGGACTTGATTGGGCGGCTGAGCAAGGCGCGAATAGCATTGTGACCGCAGCGGCAGACACGCCGTTTTTCCCGTCTGATTTGGCTGCACAGCTACACCGTGAGGGTGAAGGGATGGCGCATCCATTGGTTTTAGCAGCGACGCCTGATCCTAAACGCGGCACCTCACGCCATCCCACTTTTGGACTTTGGCCCGTCGCATTGCGTGAAGATTTGCGTGCGGCCCTATTGGGTGGAGTGCGTAAAGTTGTGCAATGGACTGGCAGTCATGATGGGCGGTTGGCCATGTTCCCTGTCGATCAGGTAGATCCCTTCTTTAACGTAAACACACCCGAAGATTTGGCACAGGCAGAGGCGATGTTATGAGAGTCTATGGCGTGGTTGGCTGGAAGAATGCTGGCAAAACAGGATTGATGGAACGGCTGGTTACAGAGATATCTGGACGTGGTTTCAGCGTTTCCACTGTTAAACATGCCCACCATACCTTTGATGTGGATCACGAAGGCAAGGATAGCTATCGCCACCGCATCGCCGGTGCCCGTGAAGTTTTGTTAGCCTCGCGCAACCGGTTTGCATTGATGCACGAGATGCGTGGCGATGATGAACCGACACTAAGCGAGTTGTTGGAAAAATTGGCCCCCGTCGACTTGGTTCTGATAGAGGGGTATAAACGCGACGCGCACTCAAAGATCGAAGCGTTTCGCGCTGAAACGAACAACCCTTTGATCGCGACGGAAGATCTGACCATTCGCGCTGTAGCATCTGACACATCGATGCCACTTGATCGTCCTGTCTTTGATCTGGACGACACTGTCGCGGTTGCCGACTTTATTCTGAGTGAAGTGGGGCTAGTCAAATGAGCGGCCCAATCACGCCCCCACCACTGCGTAACGACTGTTTTGCATTGCCTGCTGGCGTGCATTGGACACCCGTTGATGAAGCATTGGCGCTGCTGCGTGAACGCCTGACGCCTGTAACGGGGCGCGAAACCGTACCTGTATCTCGGGCAATGGGGCGGGTCTTGGCTGATGACGTGTTTGCGACGCGTGCTAACCCACCTTTGCCTAACACTGCTGTCGATGGGTATGGGTTTGCCGGAGGCCGTCCAGAGGGTCCACATGTCTTGGTGCTTTTGGATGAACGCGCTGCTGCGGGCCCGCGATTGACCACTGTTGTTCCAGAAGGGCAGGGCGTTCGGATTCTAACGGGCGCGGCATTGCCAGCTGGTGTGGACACTGTGGTTCTTCAAGAAGATGTGACGGTTGCTGATGGTCAGATTGCTTTCAACGGCCCAATTAAAACGGGGGCCAATACCCGCTGTGTCGGTGAAGACGTTCATAAGGGCGATGTTATCCTAACGGCGGGTCGTCGTGTGACTGCTGCAGATATGGCGATATTAGCCGCGACTGGGGCAGATCACGTTGCTGTACGTGTGCCATTGCGCGTGGCGGTTATTTCAACCGGTGATGAACTGGTTGAAGCTGGTCAATCAGCTAAACAAGATCAGATTTATGATGCGAACCGTCCGATGTTGTTATCTATGATTATGGCCATGGGCCATGTGCCTGTGGACATGGGACGCTGTGCCGACGATCGTGCCGCCTTAAGCCGCATTTTGGACGATGCGGCCAGCAATGCTGACGTTGTTATCACCAGTGGTGGTGCATCAGCCGGGGATGAGGATCATGTTTCATCGTTGATGACAGAGGCTGGCGCGATGCAGATGTGGCGGATCGCGATTAAGCCAGGGCGTCCTTTGGCCTTGGGTCTTTGGAACAATACACCTGTATTTGGTTTGCCTGGTAACCCTGTGGCGGCAATGGTTTGTACTTTGGTATTCGCCAACCCAGCAATGGCTCAATTGGCTGGCGCAGGATGGGTGGCCCCAGTTGGCTACGATGTGCCCGCAAACTTCACAAAATCGAAAAAGGCGGGGCGGCGCGAATATTTGCGGGCGCGAATGTGCGATGGACAAGTCGAAGTGTTCGGGTCTGAGGGCTCAGGTCGCATAAGTGGCTTAAGTTGGGCTGATGGCTTTGTCGAATTGGCAGAGGATGCGCAGACAATCAACAAGGGCGACCTTGTGCGGTACGTTCCCTTTGGGAGCTTTGGCCTGTAATATGGGTCGCTTTTAGGTCGCCAGAGGGTCGTTTGCAGCCTTGCTTGATCGCAGTAGTCTGTCTACGAAGTTTGGATGACAGATACATCGCAAAACCCCGCCAAAAAAACCGTCGTTAACAGCTGGAACGAATGGGATCCATTACATCACGTGATCGTAGGTCGCGCTGACGATTGCCACATTCCACCAGAAGAACCTGCGTTAGACGCGAAGGTTCCCGAAGACAGTGACATGCGTGGCCAATGGGGCCGCCGCCCACAAGAAACCATCGATCGTGCGAATGAGTTGCTCGATAACTTTGCTGACATGTTGACCAAGCGCGGCGTACGCGTTGATCGCCCAAACAGCATCGATCATTCCCAAAGTGTAACGACACCTGACTTTCACACCGAAAGCCAGTTTGGCTGCATGCCACCGCGTGATGTATTGTTGACTGTCGGTTCTGAAATGCTGGAAGCGACAATGTCTTATCGTTGCCGTTGGTTCGAATACCTAAACTATCGCCCATTGCTAAAGCAGTATTTTGAAGACGATCCAAAATTCCGTCACGAAGCTGCGCCAAAGCCGCGCCTGACTAACGAAGACTATCACCCAGATTATCTAAGCGATAAAATTGGCGATACGCAGCGCTTGAAGTGGGCTGAAGAAAAGTTCTTTGTGACAACCGAAGAAGAGCCATTGTTTGATGCCGCTGACGTTTTGCGTTTTGGCCGTGACTTGGTCGTGCAGCATGGGTTTACCACGAACCTTAAAGGGATCGAATGGTTGCGCCGTCACTTCCCTGATCACCGCGTTCATACTGTGAACTTCCCGGGTGACCCGTATCCAATCCACATCGATGCGACCTTTACGCCTTTGCGCCCTGGTTTGATCCTGAACAACCCGCAGCGCCGCCTACCAGAAGAGCAGCGTAAGATGTACAATGACAACGGTTGGGAAATCGTGGATGCAGCGCAGCCTGCGCACAACGCCCCACCAGCGCTTTGCTATTCATCAACATGGTTGTCTATGAACGTTTTGGTACTAGACCCGAAAACGGTTTGTGTAGAGAAATCTGAGGTCTATCAGGCCGAGCAAATGGATAAGTTAGGTATGAACGTGATCGAAGTAGAATTGCGCGATGCTTATGCATTTGGTGGCGGTCTGCACTGCTGTACCGCGGATGTGTACCGCGAAGGCGATTGCGAAGATTACTTCCCAAACATGCCATCCTAAGAGAATTGATTTCATCCGCTAGCAAGTTGGCTGGCGGGTGAAACCCTATCTCCGGTTTGCCTTTTTACTAATCACGTCTAGCTGTTGAGCAATCAATTGGAGACGGCAATGAAAAATATCCTGACGCTTTGTACATTATTCTTAGCGGGCCCAATTGCGGCTTTTGCTGGTGAACCCAATTGCGACGTGAGCTTGGATGTTCGATTTTTAGAGGGTGCTCCAGTTGATCGGTTTGTTCTGACCAACGGATCAGATCGTGGTATTATTCAGGCAGATGTTCAATTTGATTTACGCCCATCCGCTGGGAAGCTGATTTTTGATACGCAAAGTGGTGGCTCTTGCGTCGAGGTGTACCAACCCTTCCAAAGTACAGCTGCAAATCTGGACGTCGCCGATGGTGCCGAAGGCTTGCGCATGCCACTGGGCGGGTTGGAAGCAGGCGCATCAATTAGCTTTACCATTGATGTGGATGATCGCCTAACAGCATCTGACTTGGGGCAAATCAGGGTGTCAGGGTCTGAAATACAAGGCACCGTCGTGACGTTAACGATTGATGAACACAGCTATTCTGCGGTTTTTAATGCGAAGAATCTAGCGGTGATCGATATAGGTTGTGCTGACAAGACTTAGTCAAACGTACCAGCGACACGGCCCAACAACATAAATGCCCGTGCCGTGCGTGTGTCCGAGAGCGCAGAGATCTCGCTGTCATTGGCACGCGGTTCAAATTCAGCAAATACCCTATCAAACCGTCGTAAAAAGTGGTGCGCAGCATCGCGAAAAATCGGGTCTTGTTTCATACGACCCGAAGTCAAAACCAATGAAGAGCGATCCCGAACGCCACCAAGTGCAGCAACAGAACGACCACGTGTTCCACCCGCGAACTGACGCCAAATTTCCGGGCGTGCACGGTCGGGGCGCAAATCATCCATATAAATGCCGTCTTGGCTTAGCAGAGTCAAAACGTCTTGAGCCGCTTGGATCAGTTGGCTTGCTTCGCGATCCTTTAGGGCGCGGCGCAATGCGGCAAAACCAACTTCGTCTTCTGCGGTTTCTGGGAAATTCATTGCCCTAATAAAGTCTTCTGTTGCCAATGGCGGAGTGATGTCTTCGGCAGTTGTTCCCAATGCGAGGGCAGGTTGATCATCCGTTTCGACAACAACTGGTGTGGTAGAGCGGTTTGGTTCACTGGCAGCATCCCGACGTGTTGTGAATGTTGCCAATGTTGTTTCCGTCTTGCGTGCGGCGGCTGCGATTTCATCTAACTTGGGGCTAACCGAGGGCTCGTTAGACAAGTCGCGACCTTGTGATTGCGCGATATATGCTTGACGAATAGCATCGATTGCCGTCTGCAAACGTTGGCTTTCTTCACGCATAACACGGCTGGCACGAGCTGCGGTGGCGGCAACCCAAATCATTGCAACAGGCATAAAGATTGCGAGCATCGTAATAAGAAAACGCAATCCGCCACGATCGACAGGTGCATTAGGTTGGTCCGGCAAGGTTAGGAAAAAAATGGCTGCGCCAATCAACCAAATCACACTTAAGACAATTGCGATGGTCTCGATCCCACTGACTGCGCTATAAACTGGGCGGTCGTATATACCCAAAGGGGTCGGGCGAGATTTTGAGGGTTGATTGGACATTTTTTTGCGATCCTATCAGGCGAAAACGATGGAGAGAACTTCGTAAGATTTCACACCGCCGGGTGTGCGTACCTCAACACTGTCGCCTTCGTCCTTGCCAATAAGAGCACGAGCGATTGGGGATTTGATGTTAAGCAGACCTGCTTCAATGCTGGCCTCATATTCGCCAACGATCTGATAGGTCTTTTCCTCGTCAGTGTCTTCGTCGACCAAAGTGACTTTTGCGCCGAACTTGATCGTACCTGACATTTTTGCAGGATCGATGACATCTGCCAATGAAATAACGCCCTCTAGCTCTTTCACACGTCCCTCGATGAAGGACTGTTTTTCTTTAGCTGAATGATATTCTGCGTTCTCGGACAAATCGCCGTGTTCACGTGCATCTGCAATGGCTCTGATGATGGTAGGACGTTCGACCGTTTTCAGGTGCTTTAGCTCTACTTCCAAATCAGTGTGCCCTTTGCGGGTCATTGGGATCTTTTCCATAACATTGGTCCAACTGTGAAAAGCGGCCCAAATGGGCCGCTGTTAAAGGTTACGTTCCAAATGACCCAAAGGGGCATGTAAATGCAAGTGTTCTAAACATGTTGGGCTGTTCTTGGCTGTTGTGTTGCATTGCGTGCGTCAGCTTGGCGTCTTCTTTGGCCGGTCCTCAATGCGATCGTCACTCACGTGCACAAGGATCTGACGCACGGGGTCAGCGATTTGACGGTTCTAAGGCATACAGCAAAAGCGCATTTGATTTACGTTGTGTCGAGATTGCATTGACCTGCCTGCTAGGGTAGCAAAATGTGAAAGAATATTTCGTTCGAATCTTGATGTTCGACGCCTATGAAAAAGGACTCACAGAATGGCTCAAATTGAACGCGAAACAATGGAATATGACGTTGTCATCGTTGGCGCTGGACCCGCCGGTCTGTCGGCCGCCATTCGCTTGAAGCAGCTTGATGCAGATTGCAACGTTGTGGTCCTTGAGAAAGGGTCCGAAGTTGGGGCGCATATCCTATCTGGTGCTGTGCTAGACCCATGTGGACTGGATGCATTGATCCCTGACTGGCAAGCTAAAGGCGCGCCTTTGAACACACCAGTCAGAGAAGATAATTTTTACATGCTTGGCGAAGCCGGCCAGTTGCGTATCCCGAACGCGCCGATGCCACCGCTGATGAACAACCACCACAACTATATCGTTTCTATGGGCAATGTTTGTCGTTGGATGGCAGAACAAGCTGAAGAATTGGGTGTCGAAATTTTCCCAGGTATGGCCTGTTCCGAACTGGTTTACGGTGACAACGGTGAAGTTAAGGGCGTAGTCGCTGGTGTTTTCGGTCTAGAAGCTGACGGATCTATCGGTGAAAACACCGAAGTCGGTATGGAGTTGCACGGCAAATACGTCTTCCTGTCTGAGGGTGTGCGTGGGTCATTGTCCAAAGAAGTCATTGCCAAATACAACTTGTCTGACGGACACGAGCCACAAAAGTTTGGCCTTGGCATGAAAGAAATCTGGGAGATTGATCCAGCCAAACACAAAGAGGGCACAGTCACCCACACGATGGGTTGGCCGCTAAACTCTAACGCTGGTGGTGGTTCGTTCGTTTATCACCTTGAGAACAACCAAGTGTACGTCGGTTTTGTCGTCCACCTGAACTACAAAAACCCGCACATGTTTCCATACATGGAGTTCCAGCGTTTCAAACATCATCCTATGATGAAGGACCTTTTGGAAGGCGGCAAACGTGTCGCTTACGGTGCGCGCGCGATTTCTGAAGGTGGATATCAATCCATGCCTAAGATGGTTGCGCCAGGCGTTGCTTTGCTTGGTTGTTCTGTGGGTATGGTCAACGTGCCGCGCATCAAGGGCAACCATAATGCGATGTTGTCAGGCAAAGCCGCTGCTGAGGCAGCAATATCCGCAATCAAAGCAGATCGTTCTGGTGATGAATTGACAGCCTATGAGGCTGAGGTTCGTGAGGGTGCGATTGGCAAAGACCTTAAAAAAGTGCGTAACGTAAAGCCGCTTTGGTCAAAATTTGGCCTGATGACGTCCTTGGTCGTTGGTGGCTTTGATATGTGGTGTAACACATTGGGCTTCTCGCTTCTGGGCACGCTCAAGCACGGTAAAAACGATGCTGACAGCACTGAAGAAGCCAGTAAGCACAAGCCTATCAATTATCCAAAGCCGGACGGCAAGCTGTCGTTTGATCGCCTTACAAACGTTGCATACTCTTTCACCAACCATGAAGAGTCCCAACCTGCTCACTTGCATTTGATGGATCCAAGTGTTCCGGTCGGTGTGAACCTTGAAAAATACGCGGGGCCATCGGCCCGTTATTGCCCAGCGGGTGTGTATGAATTTGTTGAGGAAGCGGACAAAGACACCAAGTTTGTCATCAATTTCCAAAACTGTGTGCACTGCAAAACATGCGATATCAAAGACCCAAGCCAGAACATCAACTGGACGACCCCACAGGGTGGTGATGGCCCCAATTATCCTAACATGTAAGCGGGTAAAAAATTGACTAAACAAAAAGGCGGACGAAGGTCCGCCTTTTTGCATTTTAGATCACGTATCTGTGCGCCGAATGTGGCCTGTAAAGGTCCCCAGCCATTGCACCTTTTTGCTGACGTGCTAGCTTTGGACTTAACCAAAACATGAGGCGATGCTGTGATCCGATTTTTGATGTCTACTGCTGTGGCAATGACTTTTTCCGTCAGCGTCGGCGCGCCTCAAGCGTTTGCGCAAAGTGTATCTGGAGCGTATTTGGCCGGGCGTCAGGCAACGTCGCAGAACGATTTCAGCAACGCTTCGACCTATTTTGTTAAAGCGCTTGCGCGCGACCGGACCAATCCAGAGCTGATGGAGGGCGCCGTTTCGTCGCTTTTGGCGCTAGGTGAAATTCAAAAAGCGGTTCCAATCGCAAAGGCAATCGAACAACTGGAATTACGTAGCCAAACTGCAAGCATGGTTCTGATCGCTGATTTGGTGATGAACAAGAACTTTGATGGTGTGATTGCACGCGCAGACGACAATGGCGGAATTGGTCCGTTGGTCGACACGTTGGTATCTGCGTGGGCCAAATTGGGACAAGGCAAAGCAGCTGCTGCCTTTGAAGAATTTGATGTTGTTGCCGAACAGCCAGGGATGTCTGGCTTTGCGAAATATCACAAAGCGATGGCTTTTGCTGTGGTTGGTGATTTTGAAGGGGCCAACAACCTTTTCTCAAGCAGCAATGCTGATGGTGCATCTGCAACGCGTCGTGGTGCCATGGCGCGTGCCGAAGTGTTGTCACAGCTTGATCGCAACGCAGATGCGGTGCAATCGCTGCGCCTAGCGTTCGGGGATGCAACTGACCCAGAGCTGGATGCACTGCTGGAAGCGCTCGAAGCGGGTACGATGGTTCCATTCACGCATGCAACATCAGCAAGCGATGGTATTGCCGAAGTGTTTTACTCCCTTGCGGGGGCCCTACGCGGCGACGCAGATGCTGACTACACCTTACTGTATGCACGCTTGGCTTATTCATTGCGCACTGACCACATCGATGCATTGCTGTTAAGCGCCGAATTGCTGGAAGAGCTTGGTCAATTTGATCTGGCAATCGATGCCTATAAAAAAGTTCCAAGAACTGACACCGCATCACATGCCGCTGAATTGGGACGCGCTGCGGCCTTGCGCAGTTCCGGTAAACCTGACGCCGCGATCGAAGTTTTGGCGCAAATTGCACGCCGTTTTCCGGGTATGGCCATTGTTCATTCTACACTTGGGGATGCGTTACGTAACCAAGACGAGTTTGTGGATGCTGTGGCGTCCTATGATAGAGCGCTTGAACTGGTCCCTGAGGGGTCAAGGGGGCGTTGGTTCATCCATTATGCACGCGCAATTGCGCATGAGCGTTTGGACAACTGGGAGCAGGCCGAAGCCGACTTCCGGGCAGCATTGGATTTGAACCCTGATCATCCTCAGGTTCTAAATTACCTCGGGTATTCCATGGTCGAGAAACAGATTAATTTGGCTGAAGCGTTAGATATGATTGAACGGGCCGTGGCAGCGCGTCCCGACAGCGGATTTATTGTGGATTCGCTTGGATGGGTTTTATACCGATTGGGTCGTTACGATGAAGCCGTCGCGCACATGGAACGGGCAGTTGAGTTGATGGCAGTTGATCCAGTTGTGAACGATCACCTGGGCGATGTGTATTGGGCTGTTGGCCGTAAACGCGAAGCTGAGTTTCAATGGAGCCGCGCCTTGTCCTTTGTGGACCCAACTGAAGTTGATGGCGAAGCCGATCCAGATCGTATGCGCCGTAAATTAGAAATTGGGTTGGATGCCGTATTGCTTGAAGAAGGTGCAGAACCGCTGAAAGTTGCAAACGATGATTGAAGCCTTCGCACCCGCGAAGATTAATCTTACGCTGCACGTGACCGGCCAGCGCAGTGACGGGTACCATCTGTTGGACTCACTTGTGGTTTTCGCGGATGTCGGGGACAGACTGACCATTTCACAGGCTAGCGAAACGTCACTCGAGGTCAGTGGAGCTTATGCTGCGGGTGTTCCAACTGATGAAAGCAATCTCGTTTGGAAGGCGGCCTCATCCTGTGGTTTAACAGCTGATATTGCTTTGGAGAAAAACCTACCCAATGCCGCCGGCATCGGGGGCGGATCAGCGGATGCTGCGGCGGTGTTGCGCGGTGCAATAGAGCTTGGCTATCAGGTCGATCTGGACGCTGCTTCGTTGGGTGCAGATGTACCAGTATGTCTGTCTAATGCGCCTCAGCGGATGCAAGGGATCGGAGAGGTTCTCGCGGATGTCATTGGCTTGCCTGAGATGTGGATGGTCTTAGTGAACCCCCGCGTTGATGTTCCAACCCCAATCGTTTTCTCTGCGCTTGAAACAAAATCAAACTCGGCAATGGAAGATGTTATTCCTAGCTGGGCGGACTTTGGTGCATTTTGTCAGTGGCTGGTCAGTCAGCGCAACGATCTTCAATCTCCTGCAATTGCGCTCCGGCCCATTATTGGTGATGCGCTCGCTGCATTGTCTGATGGTGCAGCCTCGGGCATGTCGGGTTCAGGAGCGACGTGTTTCGGGCTGTATTCATCAGCGAAAGATGCAGTAACGGCTGCACAACGTATTCAACGGGCCCATCCCGAGTGGTGGGTCACTGACGCTAAAGTTTTAGAAACTTAGTTGATGCGTTCTACAACGTAGTCGGCCAAATCAATCAGCATCGGTTTGACTGGGTGGTCAGGCAATGACGCGATTGCAGCCGTACTTTTTGCAGCCCATTCAATTGCCTCATCACGCGTGTCGGTCAACGCGCCATGTTTGTTCAACAATGAAAGCGCAGTTTCGAGGTCGCCCTGTTCTTGCTGGCCTCTTTCGATTGTCCGCTTCCAAAAGGCATGTTCTTCAGGATCAGCTTTTGAGATTGCCTTGATCACAGGCAACGTCAGTTTGCGCTCACGGAAATCGTCGCCGATATTTTTGCCAGTTGCGGCAGACTGTCCTTGATAATCTAGGAGGTCGTCAACGATTTGGAAGGCGATGCCCAAAGCGTCGCCATAGTCAAACAGTGCTTTTACCAATTTTTCATCAGCGCCAGCAATCACGCCACCAACTTCGGTAGCCGCTGAAAACAAGGCTGCCGTTTTGCCACGTACGATTTGTAAGTAAGTGGCCTCTGTCGTTGCGATGTCGCGGGCCGCTGTGAGTTGTAGCACCTCGCCCTCTGCAATTGTTGCGGATGCATTGGCCAAGATATCCAAGACGCGCATCGATCCTGTTTCCACCATTAACTGGAATGAACGCGAAAATAGGTAGTCGCCAACCAAAACAGAAGATTGGTTGTCCCACAAAAGGTTTGCGGTTGGGCGACCACGGCGTTGTGCGCTTTCGTCAACAACATCGTCGTGCAGCAATGTGGCAGTGTGAATGAACTCTACAGTAGCGGCCAAATGGATGTGAAACGGGCCGTCATATCCGCACATCTTGGCTGCAGCCAACGTGAGCATGGGGCGCAAGCGCTTACCACCCGCTTCAACCAAATGCGCCGTTACTTCTGGAATGCGAGGCGCGTGCTCTGATGCCATGCGCGCCCGGATCAATGTGTTCACTGCAACCAAGTCGTCAGCCAAATAAGCAGCCATTTGGTCGTGTGGTTTTTGCTGTGAACTTGTATTGGCCATCTGATATCCCCGCGCGGCCCCTCGACTGTAGAGCAGCATGTCATTACATAGTATTTCATGAAGGAATTATTACGCAGCACCGACCCAACGATTATTGCCTTTGCCACGGCCCTTCTGTCTGGGGAGGATATAGCTTGCTTTCAAATGGACGTAAATATGAGCGTTCTGGAAGGTGGGATTGGAATCTTCCCGCGTCGACTGATGGTCCGTTCCGATGATCATGAGTTGGCAGTCACAATTATGTCTGACAATGAAATTCTGCTGGGTATATGATTGAATCTGATGATCTGACAAAAGACGCCTTTTTAGGTGGTAAAATTCAGTTATTGCAACCAAAATTGGGATACAGAGCCGGCGTTGATCCTGTTTTTTTGGCCGCAACCGTTACGGCCCATGAGGGGGAAACCGTTCTGGATCTGGGGTGCGGGGTAGGCGCTGCGGCATTATGTCTTGGGGCGCGAATTCCAAATTTAAAATTGACAGGTGTTGAGCGCCAACCAGAATATGCCGAGCTGGCGCGAAGAAATGGCCTTGAAACCGTTTGTGCCGATATCGCTAATCTTCCTGACGAGATCCGCCAACAACAATTTCACCACGTACTTGCCAACCCACCTTACTATGATCGCAACGCGAGCGTTGCAGCGCGTAATATTGGCCGCGAAGAAGCGTTGGGCGAAGATACACCGCTGTCTACCTGGATGAAGGCGGCTGCAAAACGCCTCAAGCCAAAAGGGTTCGTTCACGTGATCCATCGCGCAGAGCGATTAGTTGATTTATTGGCGGCCCTCCCGTCGGACGTAGGGAGTGTGCAGGTTTTACCTCTTACTCCGCGGATTGGGCGCAAGGCTGAATTGATCATATTGCGTGCCAAAAAAGATGGACGCGCTGCATTTGAATTACTTTCGCCGTGCATTTTACACCGTGGCGAAAAGCATGAGCGCGATGGGGACAGCTACATGCCTGAAATCAAATCGGTTTTGCGTGATGGTGCTGGGTTAAGGTTTTAACCGGTCGTTAAGCGCGAATATGCTCATACTGTAGCTGCAGCGTGACAGAATGGATTTTTCGTGGTTCACTCAAATCATGCACTTTATCAGCAAGGAGGATTGAATGAGCTTAAACTCGCATCTGGAAGAACTGAAAAGAAAGCACTCCACTCTCAGTCACGCGGTAGAATTAGCGCAGCGCGCGCCCGCCAGCGATGACATCGAAGTGGCGAGTATGAAGAAACAAAAGCTTCGACTTAAAGAACAAATTTCGCGATTATCAAGCTAATCTAAGTTTGGCGCGGTTGCATAGGCGATTGCGCCACTTTTCTAACGTTTTTTGCCAACGGGGATAATTTTTAGCCCGGCAGTTATGTCAGCGGTCTTACTTATTTCCGCAATCATCCATTCACGGAATGCTTTGATTTTTGGCTGATCCTCGACGCCATCAGTGCATAAGAACCTAAAGCGTGCCCCCGTGCCCAATGCAGTTTTAAAGGGCATAACCAATCTGCCTTCAGAAATTTCCTTCACAACGAATGCACGTCTGCCTAGTACTATGCCGGCACCTGCAAGTGCCGCATCAACGGCATGGTCGCCCTGTGAAAATTGCACGCCGTGAATCTCGCCGATATTTACGTTCATTGCCGCGAACCACTCAGACCAGCCTGCAGGTGGGTCTAAGAAGTCGACACTATGATCGATGATAAGTGGTGCTTTTGCGAGGCTCTGTGGTGTTGGAAATTGCATCGCCAATTCGGGCGTCATGACCGGCGCAACCCATTCCTCAGCTAAGGGCATAGAAAATAGTCCGTCGTCGGTGCCGTAACCAAAACGCACGGCCACGTCGATTCCGTCACGGCTAAAGTCCATCATGCGAAGTGATGCCGAAAACCTGAGTTCGATTTCGGGGTGTGCCTGCGCGAATTTGAACAATCTTGGAGCAAGCCATTTGGCCGTGAATGCAGGGCCTGCTGTTACGTTAAGCGTTTCGTTGTCTTGCAGACGTTCTGTTGATCGCCAGGCTGCTGCCAAGGTTTGAAACCCGTCTTTGACGCCGGGTGCCAAGACTTTGCCAGCTTCGGTCAATTCAACGGCGCGATTGAGTCGACGGAAAAGGGGGCTGCCCAAGTGTTCCTCTAATGCTTTGATTTGATAGCTGAGCGCGGCAGGTGTGACGTGCAATTCATCCGCAGCCTTGGCAAAGGACATGTGGCGCGCGGCGGCATCGAATGCGCGGAGTGCTGTGAGGGGAGGGAGACGTTCTACCATAATTCAGTTTAATACAGCTTAACTGAATGGATGAAAAGTCTCGTTTGTCAGCATGTTTTTTAGGGATCATACTGCTGTCAGATCAGAAAAACTGATGAAAAGGATTATAAAAATGTTTGAAGTATCTTCACACGCGGATGTTCAACAAGGAATCAAAGCGGCACATGCAAGCCGTGCGCTGGCTGTAGAGGCGGCATGGAATTGGTTGTTTGGCAAGAAATCTTCCCGCTGAAGGATCGCTATCTTCTTACGGGATAAGCAAAGGCCGATCTGTGGAAACGGGTCGGCCTTATTCTATTTGAAATGCCGGTCAGACGAAGAACTGGCCGCCGTTGGCCGTAATAGTAGAACCATTGATAAAACTGGCATCGTCGGATGCAAGAAACGCAACGCATCGCGCAATCTCTTCGGGTTCGCCCAATCGTCCAGTTGGAATTTGTGCGACGATACTATCACGCACTTTCTCCGGCACGGCCTTCACCATATCAGTTGCGATGTAACCGGGGCAAATCGCATTTGCCGTTATGCCCGCGCGCGCGCCTTCCTGTGCCAATGACTTAACAATCCCTAAATCACCTGCTTTGGTCGCCGCGTAATTAACTTGAGCAAACTGGCCCTTCTGACCGTTAATCGAGCTAATAACGATTACACGGCCGAATTTACGTTCACGCATCCCATTCCACAGCGGATGAACGGTGTTGAAGACGCCATTTAGATTCGTGTCGACAACCTCATGCCACTGTTGGGGTGTCATTTTATGAAATGGAGCATCGCGGGTGATGCCTGCGTTAGCGACGACAACATCAATTGGACCTAGGTCTGCTTCGACTTGTGCAGTACCTGCAGCGCTTTCATTATAGTCTGCCACATTCCACTTATAGCTTTTGATGCCTGTTTCGTCAGTGAATTTGGCGGCAGCGTCATCGTTGCCGGCGTACGTGGCGGCTACAGTGTAGCCAGCATCTTTTAGCGCAATTGAAATCGCAGCGCCGATTCCTCGGGAGCCGCCTGTAACTAGGGCAACACGTGACATTATAAATCTCCTAAATCGATCTCGCAATCTAATTACAAAATAAAATTCATATTAGCAATATAATTACGTGTTGAAATTTATTGATTTATTAAGATATTGTTTAAAAACAAAAAAGGCGGGACATTGGCCCGCCTTTCCTGTGAATTTTAAAGTGCTTATGCTCGCTCAAGACACATTGCGACGCCCATTCCACCGCCAATACATAGGGTGGCGAGCCCTTTTTTCGCCCCACGGCGCTTCATCTCAAACAACAAGGTGTTCAAGATTCGTGCGCCAGATGCCCCAATTGGATGTCCAATCGCGATTGCACCACCGTTGACGTTTACGACATCTGGGTTCCACTCCATTTCCTTGTTTACGGCACAGGCCTGGGCCGCGAACGCTTCATTTGCTTCAACAAGGTCTAAATCTTCGGCTTTCCAGCCGGCCTTTTCCAATGCCTTGCGACTTGCGTGAATGGGGCCAACGCCCATGATTGCCGGGTCCAGACCTGCGGTTGCATAGGACGCAATCCGTGCAAGTGGCTCAATGCCACGCTTTTCTGCATCATCTGCTGTCATCAATAGGGCGGCAGCTGCACCGTCGTTCAGGCCAGAGGCATTTGCTGCCGTCACAGATCCTTCCTTTGCGAAGGCTGGACGTAATTTCTGCATCGCAGCCATAGTTGCGCCATGACGAATATATTCGTCAGCGTCGACAATAATATCGCCTTTACGGGTCTTAACCGTGAAGGCTGCAATCTCATCCGCGAACCGTCCGGCAAGCTGTGCAGCTTCGGCTTTATTCTGGGATGCAACTGCAAATTCGTCTTGCATGTCACGAGTGATTTTCCATTTCTCAGCAACATTTTCCGCCGTTTGGCCCATGTGGTATCCGTTAAAGGCATCCCACAACCCATCACGGATCATCGTATCGATGTATTTCATGTCGCCCATTTTATGGC
>Ga0228662_1000198_pt1 | contig 33409 bp, 30 predicted proteins | sample 76DmetaG_FD_183173 | JGI IMG/M metagenome (GOLD analysis project Ga0228662, IMG submission 183173) | Seawater microbial communities from Monterey Bay, California, United States - 76D | ecosystem: Environmental > Aquatic > Marine > Coastal | place: USA: California | collected 2016-11-10
ATTTACCTTCAGCGCGCGCTGTTCTGAATGCACTTTCCATGTCCGCAGCAGTTTGTGCGACTTTCATGCCTTTACCACCGCCACCAGCAGTTGCTTTGATAATTACAGGATAGCCAATTTCTTCGCCGATGCGTTGCGCCTCTTCGAGGGTTGGGACACCACCTGCGGAGCCTGGAACACATGGAACCCCTAGGGCCTTCATCGTGTCTTTGGCTGTGATCTTGTCGCCCATGACGCGGATGTGTTCCGCTGTTGGGCCGATGAAGGTAAGGCCGTGGTCTTCGATTATTTGAACGAAGTTGGCGTTCTCAGATAAGAAACCATAACCGGGGTGAATCGCTTCTGCGCCTGTGATTTCGCATGCTGCGATAATCGCTGGGATCGAAAGATAAGATTGTTGCGAAGACGGTGGACCGATGCAGACGCTTTCGTCGGCCATGCGAACGTGCATGGCGTCTGCGTCAGCTGTGGAGTGAACAGCAACGGAACCGATGCCCATTTCACGCGCGGCGCGGATGACGCGTAATGCGATTTCTCCGCGGTTTGCGATCAGAATTTTTTTGAACATTTTTAGCGCCTTATTCGAGGATCACTAAAGGAGAGCCGAATTCAACAGCGGAACCATCGTCGACCAAAATACGTGTCACTTTACCTGCGCGTGGGGCAGGGATGTGGTTCATTGTTTTCATCGCTTCAACGATTAGCAAAGTGTCACCTTCCGCTACAACGGTACCTACTGATACAAATGCTGGTGCGCCTGGTTCTGCTGCCAAGTAAATTGTTCCGACCATTGGCGATGTGACCGCACCGGGATCTGATGCTGGATCAGCACTTGCAGCTGGCGCAGCGGCCGCGGGTGCTGCTGCAACAGGAGCCGCGGCAACAGGTGCTGCGACTGCGGCTGCCATCACTTGCTGTGGTTGTTGTCTGCTAACACGCACGTCAAGACTGTCGTCTTCACCATATTCGCGCTTAACTTTTACTTCAGTCAGATCGTTTTCGCGCAGTACTTCGGCCAATGCCTGAATAAAGGCGACGTCTGCGTCACGGATGTTTTTTGTCATAGTTTCCCGAGCCTTGTCCCAACGGTGCATATGAAAGTCGCACCGACATCTTGTTGTTATGATGCTCTTATATGCGATGGCTTGACCTAAGGAAAGCAGAGACATTTTGATCGCGACGACTTGCTTATTGTCTTGCCCCCTCGGTCTTTGAGATACAGGTTTTGAACCATTCGGGCAATTTTGTTGTTGCTTTGATTGGGGAGGTGCCCAAGTCTCGGCTTGGGTCAATGCCGATCTTGTCATACGCACCCGCGTTAGCATCATTGACCTGAGCCGTTTGTCACATGGTTGTGTAACAACAAATGGGTTCTCGGCTGCCAGTTGGCGGGCTTAGTGTATTTATCACTGGGATAGCGTCGAGCAATCGCGTAATAGCTTGCTCAGGGAATAAAAGGTCACAGTTTTTAGATTGCAAACGATTGGCAAGGTAATCCGATTGGGGCATTTGGCACAAAAAAGGCCGGATCTTTCGAACCGGCCCTTACATGTTTTCAAGCAACTGAGCTTAGATTGCGAGATACTCTTCGCGCAGTTGTTTGTTGTCGAGAACTTCAGCCGCAGTGCCATCAAATACGATGCCACCGGTGTCCAAAATTACAGCGCGGTCAGCCAGTTTCAACGCACGCACAGCGTTTTGTTCAACAATTACTGTCGTGATCCCTTGGTCTTTGATGATGCGAAGTGTCTTTTCGATCTCGTCAACGATAACTGGGGCTAGGCCCTCATACGGTTCATCTAGCAACAGAACTTTGATATCGCGGCAGAGGGCGCGGGCGATGGCAAGCATCTGCTGTTCGCCACCTGAAAGCGTTACGCCTTCTTGGTTGCGGCGTTCTTTCAGGCGAGGGAATAGTTCGTACACACGTTCGATCGACCAGCCGATAGGTGGTGCGATCTGCGCTAGCTTTAGGTTTTCCTCAACTGTTAGGCCCGCGATGATGCGCCGGTCTTCTGGGACAAGGCCCAAACCAACTTGAGATGCTTCATAGCTGGACATGTTGTGAAGTGGTTGATGATCCAACCAAATTTCACCACGGTTGACTTGTGGATCGTCTAGGCGTGCAATGGCGCGTAATGTTGATGTCTTACCCGCACCATTCCGACCGAGAAGGGCTAAGATTTCCCCCTCATGAACGTTAAAGCTGATGCCTTGAACGATGTAGCTTTCGCCATAATAGGCATGCAGGTCCCAAATAGATAGGAATGCTGGTGCCGAAGCGGCTTGATTGGCGTTTGATGTTGTCATGTTTTTTTCCTTACGCCGCGTCTTGTGTCTCGCCCAAATACGCTTCGCGCACTTTGGGGTGACCTTTGATGTTGTCAGGCGTATCTTCAACCAATGGTGTGCCCTGAGCCAAAACGGTAATCCGTTCAGCCAATGAGAATACAACGTGCATGTCGTGCTCAATGATGGCGATGGTGATGTCACGCTCGTCGCTGATTTGCTTGAGCAGATCAATCGTGTTGTTGGTGTCCGCACGTGCCATGCCAGCAGTCGGTTCATCCAGCAACAACAAACGTGGTTCTTGCGATAAGCACATGCCGATCTCAAGGCGACGTTTATCGCCGCGAGACAGGGCAGCTGCGTTCATCGCATGTTTACCTGCCATATTCATTTCTTCAAGCATGTGTTCCGCGCGTTCGACCATCCCTTTGTCGGCCATCATGTTTTTGAAGGCGCTTAGATGAAACGCGCCATCACGTTTGGCAAAACAAGGGATAAGCATGTTTTCAAGCACGCTGAGATCTCCGAAGATCTCTGGTGTTTGGAAAACACGCGAAATACCCATTTGATTGATTTCATAAGGTTTGCGACCCAACACAGATTGTCCGTCAAACATGACGGAACCAGTGTCTGGGATCAGCTTACCGACCAAACAGTTGAGCAAGGTGGATTTACCCGCGCCGTTCGGGCCAATGATCGCGTGGACCGAGTTTTCAGCCACACTTAGATTCACGTCGCCAAGCGCTTGCAAACCGCCAAACCGTTTTCCTACGTTTTTTACTTCAAGGATACCCATTTTCGTTTCTCCTTATTCCGCAGGGGTGTTGTTGCTGTCAGAACCGTCTTCGGTCTTCTTGCGTTTGAACAATTTGGCCAATCGCTGACCGCCTTCAACCAAGCCACCTGGCAGGAAGATGATGACCATCATAAACAACAGACCCAATGTCAGGTGCCAGCCTTTGCCCACAAAGTAGTGCAGGATGCCAACGATGAAGTTTTCCAGACCATCTGGCAGGAAAGACAGCCATTGGTGCAAAATACCATCGTTGATCTTGGATAAGATGTTTTTGAAGTATTCATTAAATCCGGCACCCACGATTGGGCCAATCAAAGTACCAACACCGCCTAAGATTGCCATGATGACGATCTCACCAGATGCGGTCCAGTGCATACGCTCTGCTCCGGCAAGTGGGTCCATGGAGGAAAGTAGACCGCCCGCAAGACCTGCATACATGCCAGAGATAACAAAAGCTGCAAGTGTGTAGGGTTTGGTGTTCAGGCCAGTGTAATTCATGCGCTGTTGGTTAGACTTCACAGCCCGCAACATCATCCCGAAAGGGGAGCGGAAGATGCGGATCGAAATGTAGAAAGCAACCAGCATCAAGATACCGCTCATGTAATAGCCGTTGTTAAACGTGAACTGCCAAGACCCGATATCCAACTTTGAGCTGTCGCTCATCGCCATACCGAACAAGTGAGGTGTGTCTGGCGCACCGCTTGAAGCAAAGTACTGCGGGTCGTTTGAGTAGACCTGCAAACCTGTTTCGCCATTGGTCAGGTTGTAGTTGGATGATGGATTGCCAAGAACTGAATAGGCAAGATTGTAGGACATCTGTGCAAACGCAAGTGTCAGGATCGAGAAGTAAATACCTGAGCGACGCAAGCTGACGTAGCCAATCGCGAGTGAGAAGATACCTGCAACAATCATCGATAAGATAAGAGCTGGGATAACGTTCATGCTGAGCAGTTTGAACATCCAAACGGCTGAATACGAACCTATGCCCAAAAAGGCTGCGTGCCCGAAGGAAAGGTAACCTGTTAGGCCAAAGAGGATGTTAAAGCCGATAACAAGAATACCAAAGATTACAAAACGCTGCATCAAGTCGGGATACCCTGCGTTGAACATCTGAGCCAATGAAGACCCTTGAGGGAAAGGGTTCAGGATGAACGGCGCAAGAAGCACCATGGCTGCTACGATGATGAACAGCAGTGTGTCGCTTTTATTAAGTTTCAACATGTTCTTATTCCTCCATCACGCCACGACGACCCATCAGGCCACGCGGACGAGTCAGAATGATGATAATTGCGACTAGGTAGATGATGATTTGGTCAATGCCTGGAAAGATTGCTTTGACCTGGTTCATTGAAGCGAAAGCTTCAAGAATACCTAGCATAAACCCAGCAAGTACGGCACCTGGCAAGCTGCCCATCCCGCCAACAACAACCACAACAAAGCTTAGAACCAAGAAGTCCATGCCCATGTGATAGTTAGGTGAGTTAATCGGCGCGTACATAACGCCCGCAAGACCCGCCACACAGGCGGCAATCGCGAACATAATTGTAAAGCGCTTGTCGATATTGATGCCCAACAATCCAACCGTTTCGCGGTCAGCCATACCTGCTCGCACAACCATCCCGAAGGTGGTGAACTGAAGGAAGGCAAATACCGCTGCGATGATGATTGCGGAGAAAGCAAAGTAAACCATCCGCCAGTAAGGGTAGATAATAGCGTTGGCCTCAAAGCCGATATAAGTCCCGAAATCGAATGAACCTCGGAAGGCCTCTGGTGCAGGTGTTGGGATCGGGTTAGCACCGTAGATAGCTTTGATAACCTCTTGTAAAACAATGGCTAAACCAAAGGTTACAAGAATTTGGTCTGCATGGGGGCGTTTGTAAAAGTGCTTGATTAGGCCACGCTCCATGATGATGCCAACGGCAGCCATGATTGGAATTGCAAAGAAGATTGCAAGTGGAACAGACCAGTCGATAATACTGGCTCCGACCTCAGGGCCAAACCACGTCTCCACGATAGGTGTCTTGATCGTGGCAGGGTTACCCAAAAAGTCCGTCTTTGTAGGATCTTCGGTGATGGTTGAAATGTTCAATATACGTTGTAGCGTTACGGCGCAGAATGCACCGATCATGAACAATGCACCGTGAGCGAAGTTAACAACGCCCAATGTGCCAAAAATGAGTGTCAGCCCTAGCGCGATCAGCGCATAGGCAGAGCCCTTGTCGAGCCCGTTTAGAATTTGAAGAAGGATTTGATCCATGGTCCCACCGATAACCTATGTAAGAGGTTTCCCCCGGAAAACCGGGGGAGCCAATGACTTGTTTTATTGTGAAATGCAAGGTTGCAAAGCCCGTCGAGACAGGCTTTGCAATATGCGATTACGCGCCTGGGTTACATGCACCCAAAGCACCGCCAGCGAACATCGGGTGATCAGCTTCATAGATGACCTGAGATGTTGGCGTAACTTCAACAACTTCCAAAAGATCGAACTCGGATGTTGGGTTTTCTTTACCACGTACAACCAGAACGTCTTTGAAGCACTGGTGATCGTCTGCACGGTACAATGTTTTACCATTGCCCAAGCCGTCGAACTCATAGCCTTCAAGCGCTTCAACGATACCGCATGGGTTAAATGTACCCGCACGTTGTGCCGCATCTGCATAAAGCATCGTTTGGCAATATACAGTGTGTGCCGCCTGTGATGGTGGGAAGCCGTATTTTGTACCAAAGGACTTAACGAATGCTTTTGAGCCTTCGTCTGTCAAAGACCAGTGCCAGTTTGTGGAACCGTGGATGCCTTTAACGTTTGCGCCAGCACCTTTCGCCATTAGGCGAGAGTACAATGGAACAACGATTTCAAAGTTTTTGCCGTTTACGATCTTGTCGCGAAGGCCAAACTGAACAGCATTGGTCAAAGAGTTAACCATGTTCCCGCCGTAGTGGTTCAGAACCAAAACGTCAGCGCCGGAGTTCAATACTGGAGCGATGTAGGAAGAGAAGTCAGTAGACGCGAGTGGCGTGCGTACTTTGTTCACTGTGTTCCAGCCCATAGCTTCTGTCGCTGCGGCGATAGACTCTTCTTGTGTCCAGCCCCATGTGTAGTCAGCGGTCAAGTGGTAAGCGTTACGGTCAGAACCGTACAGGCTTTGCAACACTGGTGCCAATGCAGCAGCAGACATGTAACCGTTAAAGAAGTGACGGAAGCCGTTGGCTTTCTTATCTTTACCAGTTGTGTCGTTTGAGTGCGTAAGACCAGCCATAAAGATAACGCCAGCTTCTTGGCATAGACCTTGAACAGCAATCGCAACACCAGAAGAAGAGCCGCCAGTGATCATCACTGCGCCGTCTTTTTCGATCATGGATTTCGCAGAAGCACGCGCCGCGTCAGATTTAGTCTGCGTGTCGCCTGTTACGAATTCTACTTTCTTGCCCAAGATGCCGTTTCCGGTCAGCTCTTTAGACGAGAATGTGTTCATCATGCCGCCGTCGCCGCCACCGTTGAGGTGCTCAACAGCAAGCTCATAAGCGCGCAGTTCGTCTGCACCCTCATCAGCATATGGACCAGATTGCGGAACGTTAAAGCCAAGCGTTACAGAACCACCAGTTGGCTCGTTTGTGTACGCAGCCGCGGAAGACGCAGTGAAGATCGTAGGTGCAGCAAAGCCAGCGCCAGCGATGGCACTGTTCTTGATCAACCCACGACGTGTCAGGTTTGATGTGGACATAAATATCCTCCCTTATTGTTTGAAAACACGAATGAGTCTCCTCAGCCCCAGACGCGCCACGCATTTACATGCAAAGTTAGTATCGCGTTGTTTTCGAAAATTGCGCAATAACGTCCTTGAAATTCATAACTATTTTGTAAATAAATACACAATCAAATTGTTTTTTTGTAAACTTATGACGCTTTGTCATGAAAAGATCTCGAAAACGCAGTAGGTTATGGATTGGGCAGGAAAGGTCTGTAATGATGAGAGAAGGCCTTACAGGCAGTCGCATTCGCGAACGACGCGGGATGGCGGGGCTGAAACAAGCGGAACTCGCAAGCCGAATTGGCATTTCTGCGTCCTACTTGAATTTGATTGAGCACAATCGCCGCAGAATCGGTGGCAAGCTTTTGCTCAACATAGCTTCGGCACTGGGTGTTGATCCATCAGCGTTGACCGAAGGGGCCGAGGCGGCCCTGATTGCCAAACTGCGAGAAGCGGCGTCAGCGGCGCAATTGCCAAAAGTCGATGTCGGCAACGCAGATGAGTTTGCTGGCCGTTTCCCTGGCTGGGCGGAGGTTTTGGCAGCGGGTTACCGGAGGATCGGAGCCTTGGAACGGACAGTTGAAGCGCTGTCTGATCGGCTTTCGCATGACCCAAAACTGGCGGCTTCAGTTCATGAATTGCTTTCGACCGCAGCTGCTATTCGCTCGACAGCTTCGATATTGGCTGATGATAAAAAGATTACGGCAGAATGGCGTGATCGGTTTCACGGTAATCTTGATCAAGACAGTCGTCGCCTTGCTGAAAGTTCAAAGGCGCTGGTCAATTACTTAGACAGTCAATCAACGGAACAAGGGGACCATACGGTTGGATCGCCACGAGAGGAGGTCGATATCTTCCTTGCTGACAACAACTATTCTTTTGAGAGCCTTGAAGCTGGAACAACGGTTGTAGATGAATTGGTTGTGCAATCGGAGCGACTTGTATCTGAATCCGCGCGTCACATCGCAAAGGGAATTCTTCAGCAACTTAAGCTAGATGCCAACGATGTTGGTTTGAAAGATCTACAACATAAGCTCAAACTGGTTGGTTTGGACCCAATCTTGTTGGCAACGCACTTTGCCGTTTCGGTATCAACCATTTTGCGTCGTTTGGGCTCATTGACCGATTTGAATGCGGGCTTAGTCGTTTGCGATCGAACCGGTAGCCTATTGTTCCGTAAGCCTACAAAGGGCTTCACCATCCCGCGTTTTGATGCGCCATGTGCATTGCTGCCGCTTTTTGATGGATTGAGCAATGTTGGGCAAATTTCGCATGGTAGGATCGCGCTAGCAGGGCGTTCAGAAGTGGAATTTGAATTTTTTGCGGTCGCGGAACCGGTTTCTAAACCATCATATAACAGTGCACCGTTGATACAGGCGACAATGCTTGCGGTGCCGTTAAATTCTGGAAATATGTCAACTTTACCACGGGCAACTGAAATTGGGGCGACCTGTCGTGTTTGCCCTAAGGAGGATTGTCCCGCCAGACGGGAACCTTCCATTTTAAGCAGTGGTTTTTAATACGAGTTTTGACAGCTTGAGGAAAAGCATGGATAGTCGGATAAAATTTGGACGTAAATATACTGGTGGCACGACGATCACCTGAGTTGCGGCCAGACAGGGGGGGGACGATCGAACATGAAAAAACGTGTTCTATTGGTTGAAGACGAACCAAATATTATCGAAGCAATCACGTTCTTGTTGAGTCGAGAAGGTTGGCATGTGGATACCCAAAAAGACGGCGCAACTGCTGTAAAGCGGGTCCGCGAACTGCAGCCAGATCTGTTGATGCTAGATCACATGTTGCCGGGTAAAAGCGGCTTGGATATCCTCAAAGACCTCCGAAGTGATGACCAATTTAAATCCTTGCCAATTTTAATGCTGACAGCACGTGGGCAGATGCGCGATCGTGCCGAAGCTGAAGCTGCGGGGGTCAGCCGTTTCATGACAAAGCCCTTTTCCAATACGGAAGTATTGGCTGCAGTGCGCGATTTGATGCGGAACTAATTGATGCAACCGCCTCCATCAGCGCCAGTCTTTCTAGAACGCCGTAGCTACCGACAGCGCCGTATGATGGACGCAATTCGTCTGTTGCCGCTCGTGGGGTTGCTGCTTTGGTTGGTGCCGACCCTTTGGGCTGCCACTGACGGCGATGGAGTTGAACCCGTACGAATGTCTCAGGCGATCGTTTATGTTTTTGGAGTATGGGTTTGTTTGATCCTATGTGCAGGCACCTTGTGGCGTTACCTTAAAGATAGCGACGACGACGTTGGCACGACAGAATCTGCCATGAAAACGGACCCAAAATAATGGCATCAATCAATCTGCTCATTGCGGTTTGCCTTATTTACGTTACTTTCTTGTTTCTAGTGGCCTTTGCCGCTGAACGGGCCGCGGCTCAAGGTCGTGGAAATTGGCTTCGTTCGCCGCTGGTCTATACACTATCGTTGTCGATCTATTGCACGGCTTGGACATTCTATGGTGCTGTTGGGTACGCTGCGCGATCGGGAATGGAATTCGTAACAATCTATCTGGGGCCCTCACTTGTTATGATTGGGTGGTGGTGGTTTCTGCGCAAACTGGTCCGTGTTGGTCGGACCCAACGTGTAACCTCTGTTGCGGACTTGATTTCATCGCGTTACGGAAAATCCAACGTGCTGGCGATTGTTGTTACCGTTATGGCTGTTATTGGGGTGACCCCTTACATCGCACTTCAATTACAATCTGTTACACTATCGTTGTCGATCTTCTCTGATCCAACAGGAACGACAGATGGTGGAATGAATCTGGTGTCGGCTGGCTTTTGGGTTGCGCTTGGACTTGCCTTATTCACGGTGTTGTTTGGGACGCGCAATCTAAACGCCAACGAGCGTCACAATGGTGTTGTCATCGCAATTGCAGTGGAAGCTGTTGTTAAGTTGGTTGCCCTTCTGGCCGTGGGTATTTTCGTGGTTTGGGGGGTCGCTGGTGGCCTTAGTGAAATGATGATCCGTATCGATAACTCGGAAATCGGCCAATGGCAGGTGGGCGGAAGTCGTTGGACCGCGCTAACGGTTTTGTCTGGTGCTGCATTCCTTTGTCTTCCACGCATGTTTCAGGTTCTTGTTGTTGAAAACGATGATGAGCGACACCTACACATCGCATCGTGGGCGTTTCCGATCTACTTGATGATGATGAGCCTGTTCGTGGTCCCGATTGCCGTTGTTGGACTTGACCTATTACCTGAAAATTCCAATCCCGATTTGTTCGTCCTTACTGTCCCCCTGTCACAAGGGCAGGGAGGTCTTGCTATCTTGAGTTTTCTTGGTGGTTTCTCTTCAGCGACATCGATGGTCATCGTTGCAACATTGGCATTGTCGACCATGGTGTCCAACCACGTCGTTATGCCAATATGGCTTTCGTTTCAGGGCCATGGTGCGACCGTTTCTGGTGATGTACGCAACGTTGTGATCTTTGCGCGCCGTGTTTCAATACTTGTCATTATAGCCTTGGGTTACCTCTATTATCGTGTGTCGGGGGGCAGCGGTGCGCTTGCAGCGATCGGTTTGATTTCATTTATCGGAGTTGCCCAATTTTTACCGGCAATGATCGGTGGGATATTTTGGCGCGGTGGAACACGGGTGGGCGCATTGACTGGGCTTTTGGTGGGGTTCGCGATCTGGATCTATACATCGTTGTTACCTAGTTTCGGGCCGGACGTTGTTTTAAGTTCCACCCTACTGGAGCAAGGACCTTTTGGAATTGGCTGGCTGCGGCCTCAAGCATTGTTTGGGATTAAAGGGATTGATCCAACGGTCCATGCGGTTCTGTGGTCATTATTGTTAAATACCAGCGGATTTATCTTGGGGTCGCTGATCTCATTCCCGAAACCACTGGAACGGTTGCAAGGTGCGCAGTTTGTCAATGTTTTTGCCCACTCTGGTCACGCCCATGGCTGGAGCGGGTCGGCGGCTCAAAGTGAAGATCTGATGGTGATGGCGCAGCGGATTTTGGGTGGGCCTGAAGCACAAAAATTATTTCGCCGCGAAGCGCAAATTCAGGGACACGATAGATACCTTCCTGAACCAACACCTGATTTTCTCCAGCGGGTAGAGCGCGAAATGTCAGCATCGGTTGGTGCTGCAACTGCCCATGCGATGATCAGCCAACTGGTTGGTGGTGCGTCAGTTTCTGTTCAGGATTTAATGGCTGTGGCCGATGAATCCGCACAAATGCTGGAATACTCAAATCAGTTAGAAGCTAAATCGTCTGAGCTTTTGGACACTGCAAGGCAGTTGCGGGATGTGAATGCTAAGTTGACGCAAATCTCTGTCCAAAAAGATGCCTTTCTAAGCCAAATCTCGCATGAGCTTCGAACGCCGATGACGTCGATCCGATCATTCTCGGAGATTCTACGTGATGGGAATGAGCTAAAACCAACAGAACAAACAAAGTATGCATCGATTATTCACGTTGAGGCCATTCGATTGACCCGGTTGTTAGATGATTTGTTAGATCTAAGCGTTCTGGAAAACGGGCAGGTTAGCCTGAATAGCGCGAGGGGTACCTTAGCTGACGTGATAGGACACGCCGTCACTACGACACAGGCGGGTGCGGCTAAATCGATCAAAATTGATACGAGCGGATTGGACCACGCGATTGAGTTGCATACTGATTTGGATCGTCTCGCTCAGGTTTTTATTAACCTGATCAGCAACGCGCAGAAATACTGTAAATCTTCGGAACCAGAATTGTCCATTTCAGCCTTAAAAACCGAAAATGTGACTTGCGTGTTTTTTACGGATAACGGCTTGCCAATACCGATCGAAACCCATGCTCTGATTTTTGAAAAATTCTCAAGGATCAATGATCAAGATGGAAGTGGGGCAGGGCTAGGTTTGGCTATCTGCCGAGAAATTATGGTTCGACTAGGTGGCGGAATTGATTATGTCACGTTTGAAGGGGGTAACCGCTTTGAAGTACGGATTCCAAACTAACTGGATGGGTCGGCCAAGAAACTTAGTATAAAATAGAGAATATAAAGTCGTTGGTAACCACCAGGGGCCTATCTATCCTATCTATAGGTTATGGGACGTATTCTGACGATGGCTTCTGATGAAAAACTATCAGTTTTAAAACGCAAAACATCACACGGCGCCCAGCAACGCGATGTGCATACGATGTCTGTGGCAAAGGCGATGCGTCTGTCGATCGCAAAGATTGGCAAAGAATTATTTGAGATGCCATTGTCCGCAATTGGTGTTGTAATGCAAACCCGCAGTGTGGATTGCGTGGGCGACCTCGTGGGTGAAAATACACTGTTATGTTTGCTGGAGGGAGATGATGATAAGATTGGGGCTGCCATTATTGGCGGGGATGTCGTTGGCGGCTTGATCCAGCAACAAACGATGGGGACCATCAGCGTCAAAAAGACGAATGCACGTTCCATGACCCAGACTGATGCAGTCATGTGCGCGCCGTTACTGGATACTTTGTTTGAAATGGTTGCAGGGATGCTGGACAACACGCAGGACACCCGTACCATTTCTGGGTATCAATTTGGCGCAATGTTTGAAGATAAGCGTGCACTCACAATTGCCCTTGATCAAGCTGAATATTTTGTTGCTCGGCTTACTTTGGATCTGGCGCTTGGAGCCCGGCAAGGAGAATTAGTTTTAGTTCTGCCAGTCTCGCAATCCATGGGGATCGAGGATGAAGATGGTGATTCATCTATTGGCGCTGCGGCACATCTTGGCGACCTTGTGATGGGATTGAGCGCAGAGTTGAACATGATCCTTTGTAGGCAGTCGATTGAAATCGCAGAGTTGCAGCAGTTATCGGTGGGCCAAAAATTGAAGTTGCCCAATAATAAATTTCCTGAAACTGAAATAGTGACCGACAAAGGACTACAAATAGGCACTGGAACCCTTGGCCAAACGGATGGAACACGTGCGCTTCGACTAAATCGGGCACCGATACATGCTAGTCTGCCGCGCCGCCGCGAAAGTGATCTTACCGAACTTGATCTGCCAAAGATCAAGGCATTGCCATTGCGGTCAGATGCGCAAGAATTTAAAATAGAAACCGAAACTGCTGCAAATACGGCTATGGATGCCGACGCAACTTCGCTGTCGAACACGACCCAAGCAACCGCATTGCCGGAACTGGATGACTTTCCGGATTTAAACGACCTGCCAGAACTGGCCCAACTTCAAAACTAGGGAGTGTTTTAGTCTTGGCCAGCAAGGGTAGCCAATGTTGGTCGGAGGCCTTCGAGTTGATATCCTGCAGCTTGTGCTGCGGCTAGGATGGTATCGATATCAGCGCCTTCGCTCGCTGAACCCATCGACCATGCAACAGTACAGCGGGTGCCACTGGCACAATATGCCAGTACGGGCCCGTCCATTCGGGAATACGACATTTGCTGTTCAACAATATCCGCAGTCATCGTTTGGTGTGTTAACGGCAGGATGTAAAACTCCAACCCAGCGGCGCGTGCGGCCTGTTCGATTGCCGCTGCTTGATGACTTGGCGGAACCTCAGTGTCAGGGCGGTTGCAAACCACCGCCTTGAAGCCCGCGGCTGCAATAGAGTCGATATCGTTCGCAGAGATTTGAGGCGATACGAAATAATTGTCGGTTACTTTAAACATCTTCATAATTCCTAAGTTAGGCGCGAGCATTCATTTCGTCCACGCGTCGCACCATGAAAGGTGCCATCAACATACCGACAAGCATCGCAATAAAAAAGACTGCGCCTCTCCATCCCCCATAACTTAGGGATGCGATCGCTGGTCCTGGGCACAGACCGATAAGCCCCCATCCGACCCCGAACAAGACGGACCCAAGGATAAGTTTGTTGTCCAAGCCGTGTTCCTGTGGGGAGGCGAATGTCCCTCCGGCAAGAGGAGAACGACCCGGTACCATCCGCCAGGCAATCGCCATCGGAACAATTGCCCCTCCCATAACGAAGGCAAGGGTTGGATCCCAGGCACCGAACAAGTCCAAGAATCCTTGAACTTTACCAGTGTCAGTCATCCCCGAAATATGAAGACCTGCGCCGAAAAGGCCACCTGAAAGCAGTGCCAATAGAATACGCATTAGAGTTCTCCCACAATCAGACGCAGGGCAAGGACGGTAAGAACACCTGCGGCGATGTAAATAGCTGTCGCGACAACACCGCGAACGGAAAATCTCGAGATGCCACAGACGCCGTGGCCTGACGTACATCCATTTGCCATGCGAGTGCCGATGCCGACACAAATGCCTGCGAAAACAAGCAGCAGTGTGGATTGCATCGTTCCAGTGTCGACAGGCGATCCTATTTGTAGAAGGGCAGGGACCAGCACTAACGCGAACACAAAGGCGACACGCTCCCGCGTTGCAGCTCCAGAAGTTTGATCAACAAGACTGCCGATGATGCCACTCGCACCCATGATACGGCCGTTTCCCAATAGCAAGACGACACCAGCAAAGCCAATCAATAGGCCTCCGACCAATCCATAAATCCAATCTATGGGCATGCATCATTCCTTCATGTTCTAGAATTTACTTTGGGATTGTTCCCCTAAGAAAAGGCAATCCCGACGCCGACAATCATCAAGCCAAGGAAAGATAGAAAAAGCGCACCTAAGTTGAGGGGCAGTACTGATTGCAGCACATTTTTCATTTCGTCCTCAGGCAGGTCTGCACGCTTAGCGCGCGAAACACGCAAGATGCACCAGACGATGCCGAACAGGCCAATCAGGGAGATGGCTGCGCCACCCCAGATTATCATATCAAAAATCGAGTTAGTTTTTTGTTCCATATTGTCCAGCTAACTTAATTTGTGGTTTTGAACAAGAAGGGGCATTGCGACATTTGCGATCGGAAGGTATCTGAAGGGCCTTGCTGATCTCGATAGGAGCTTTGAAATGACCGAAACCGCAACAAATGCTGAAAGCTACCGCGTAACAGCCGATGAATTACGCCAGTTTATTGAACGGATTGAGCGTCTTGACGCAGAGAAAAAAGATCTCGCTGAACAACAAAAAGAAGTGATGGCCGAGGCCAAAGGGCGTGGCTATGACACCAAAGTTATTCGCAAAGTTGTAGCATTGCGCAAACGTGACCAGAACGATATCGCTGAAGAAGAAGCGGTCTTGGAAATGTACAAAGAAGCCCTTGGGATGTAATCCTATTGAAACAGCTTTGATCGCGTAATTTACGGCGCGATCAAAGTGACACCAGGGATGCGCTGAACATCTAACATGTCCTCCTCATAGACGTCAGTCATGTCGTCCATCAGGTCTTCGGTCCAACCCGCTAGAGTAAGCTCTTCCTCTGTTTTTTCCTCAAGTGCAAATTTGTCTAAGAATGCGGATATGACGCGACGCTTTTGAATTTCCGTCATTTCAGGATGTGACTTAAGGTAGGTTGCAAAGCGTTGCATACCTTCCTTGCTCATGATTTCGTTCAGCAGGTCAAACTCACCTACAATTTCTTCGCCCAGCTCCAGTCCCGCGACTTCACGAATGATTTGGTGCCAAAGCAACGGGGTGTCTTCATTGCACCACACGGTAATCGTCAAATCAGGGACCGCATTTCGAATGGCATGTATTGTGTCGGACCAGCGGATGTCGCATGGATCATCGACACCCAAATAGCTCGTCATACTTGGTTTTGGTGAATTTTCAAACATTGCTGGAAGAAGTGTCGCAGGATTGCGAAGCGCCATGAACATTTCAATTTCATCATCAAGGAACAGTTTGCGAATCTGTGCCATTCGCTCTGCTGCAAAAGGATACAGGATCCCTCTACGGACAGCCGCCCTAGGTGCGCCAAAGAAAAACGCATTGCTTAGTATCAAACGATCGGCATCTTCGTCGTCCATAATTGCATCAAGTAATACGTCACGCGCACCCTCAGCTGCAGGGGCTGTTTTCAATGCTTCTAAGGTCTGTTTTATCAGACGGCGGTATTTGCCCGGACCAGGGACCGCGACACCTTTCTTGGAAAAACTATTCTTGTTTCTCAGAAGGCACTTCATCAATCGCTCTTCCTCGGAAAAGTGCGCGCCGGTGTGAATTGCGAGCTGCATATGCCGTCTAATCCCTTAAAAAGGTGGTTTTTTCTTATACCAATTTGCCAAAAGAAGAAAACCTTATTGCAGGACCATTTTTCATCTTGCACGACCTGAAAAATCTCATTAAACGACCCTCAATGCCCCTATAGCTCAGCTGGTAGAGCAACTGATTTGTAATCAGTAGGTCCGCGGTTCGAGTCCGTGTGGGGGCACCATTTAATCAATAACTTAGCTACAATAACCTAAACGCCATAAGCGTTCCAGTAGACATATAGTAGACAAATGAGCCTTATTACGTCGTTGGGTTTACCTAATGTATTGATGTCGAATCTCCATCTTGATCACTCTAATGGTAATTCAGGACCGCAACTCGCTTTTCAGAGTAATGCTGATCATGGACTGGCCACTTTTGGACCCCTACAGGGACCACTGGGGTGCCACCCGATAATATGCATAGCCTCTGCCAGAAATTAGGTATTTCACTCTCGGACTAAATGGAATTATTGTAACAGCCCCATGCAGTCAGCTCATAAATATAGATGAGCAGTTCACCTCCTCTGCAAGTATGCCCTTGAAACATGCCCCTTGAGGCTACGTGCATTTTGCAATGAAACGCTGCACCAGGCCGTACCACCGGTTTGCTGACAGCTGTAGACCTTCAGTGCTGTTCCGTTTGGAAGGCCGATGATTACTTTGTAACCTATACCAGGCCCCGCACGTAATTTAAGCATATCACCGTCTTCAACAGAGTTATAACTGAATCTGGTGTTTTGGGGGTTTGAAGGTTGGCGGCGTATCTGGTTGAATTGTTGTTGAACGACGACAACGCAACCAAAGAGGATACACCACCATGGAAATGAGTAACATTGTTGATTTTTCAAGTCGAGACGAGATTTCAGACGTATTGACAGATTTGTTAAGAACAGGAGCGCAGCAATTGATTGCTTCTGCTGTTGAAGCAGAGCTTGAAGGCTTTCTTAGGCAGTTTTCTCAGACCCGCACAACAGCTGGCCATGCGGAGGTCGTTCGCAACGGCCATCACCCAGCACGGCCTATCCAAACGGGCATTGGGCCAGTGAGTGTTCGTATTCCCAAGGTGCGCTCCAAGGAGGGAAAGCCAGTAACGTTTCGCTCTGCACTGGTGCCACCTTATATACGCAAGACGAGAACACTCGAAGCAACCTTGCCCTGGCTTTACCTCAAAGGTATTTCCACTGGTGAGATGGGAGCTGCTCTGAAAGTCCTTCTAGGACCTGATGCCAAAGGCTTGTCAGCAAACACGATCTCTCGCTTAAAGCAAGATTGGGCTAAAGAGTATGAGGGTTGGCGAAACACGCAATTGGACAAAGAACAGTGGGTCTACATCTTGGCGGACGGTATTTACAGTGGCCTACGCGGTGAAGATGAAAAACTGTGTGCCCTTGTTATTGTTGGTGTAAACGCCCGTGGGCAAAAACAATTTCTGGCAATTGAAGATGGAGTGCGCGAGTCTACGCAAAGCTGGCGGGAGGTTCTGCTCAGCCTCAAAAGCAGGGGGATGAATGCCCCAAAATTGGCTATTGGAGACGGTGCTATGGGGTTCTGGGCTGCAATGGACGAGGTATTCCCAACCAGCAGTCAACAACGTTTCTGGCAACACAAAACGATGAATGTGCTGAATTGCTTGCCAAAGCTCTCCCAGCCAAAAGCCAAATCAGCCCTGCACAATATATGGCAGGCGGAGACCAAAGAGGATGCCAATAAAGCATTCGATTTGTTCGTCAAAACCTATGAGCCCAAATATCCCAAGGCTGCATTGTGCCTGCAAAAGGATCGTGATGAGCTCATGGCATTCTTCGACTTCCCAGCTCAACATTGGCAGAGCATCCGTACCAGCAATCCTATTGAATCTGCATTTGCGACAATCCGACATCGAACAAAACGTTCAAAAGGATGTCTGACAAGCGATGGCATGCTGCACATGATTTTTAGGTTGGGGCAATGTGCTGAGCAAAATTGGAGAAAATTACGAGGCTTTGATTATCTGGCCAAAGTTATCACTGGCGTTAAATTCAAAGAGGGTATTGAAACCACACAAAACAATCAGGTCGCTGCATGACCCTGAAATCTCAAACACCAGATTTGACAATAACTAAATTATAGTTCTATTAACCATAAAAACGACAAAAGTATATGAGGCGATTTCATGCTCACAAGATCGAAACTACAAAAGCTGTTAGTGAATTCTGCAGCTATAGCACTCGTCTACTGTAGTCCTTGGGCTTTTGGTCAAGCTCATGCAAGCTGTGTGCAGACAGGCGGCGATGTAGTATGTTCTGCCAGCACAACGGCCGGATTTGATGATACGGTTGGTAATCCCGTTGCAAGTATAACTGTGAATGAAGGGGTAAGCGTTGATGGTGGTGTGAGTTCAGCAATAAAAATTGATGATAATACCAGTTCGACAATTAAAACTGTTTCTATAGAGGCTGGTGCGAGCCTAATATCTGATAGCGCTAATTCACTGCAACTAAACAATGTTCTCTTAGTAGAGTCTAGTGGATCCATAACTACGACTGGTACCGGCATATTCATTCGATCTAACGACGGATCTACAAACACAACTTTCATAAATGGTATGTCCGGTTCAATAGATGTATCTGCTGGAACCGGTAACGGTGTAGCAGGAACGGCCCAAAACAATACAATCATCAACTATGGCTCAATAATCGGCGGCGATGATGGTTTATTTTCTGCTGGTGTTAATGATATAATTGAAAATCATGGGATAATCGCTGTTGGTAATCCGGCAAGAACAGCAGGGGGCGGTCACGGCGACTTGGCTATCGATGGGAATCAATCCAATATTTCGAGCACTCTGGTAATAAACAATGGTATTTTGCGCAGTTTGAATGCTGCCAACGGTCGCACGACAGTCCATTTGGCTGGGAATAACGACACTTTTGAAATTCAGGCTGGCAGTGAAATCTGGAGTGATGCAACACATACGACAGCCGGGATTGTTGATGGCGGCGATGATACTGATACGTTGCAGTTTGGTGGAACCACCGCACAGTCTTTTGATCTGAATACTGTTGGTATTGATTATATCAACTTTGAGATTTTCGCAGTCAGTCAAGGTCAAACAAGCTTCTCTGGAACAACAACAGAAAATTTTACAATCGAGAATTCAGCTACCCTATCCGGAACAGGTGTATTTGGTGGACTGACTTTCCAATCAGGTTCAAAGGCCGCTCCCGGCAATTCAATTGGAACCACAACGGTCAACGGTGATGTTACTTTTGATGCAGGTTCCACCTATGAAGTTGAGATTAACCCAAATGGCACGTCCGATCTGATTGATGCAACCGGAACAGCAACGATCAATGGCGGAACGGTATCCGTATTACCAGAAGCTGGGACATACAATTTTGGTACAACCAGCTATACTATTCTGAGTGCTACAGGTGGTGTAGCGGGAACATTTGACAGCAATACGATTGATCACAACTTTGCCTTTCTAACACCAACTTTGAGATATGACGCTAACAACGTTTTTCTAGATATTGAAAAGGCTACTTCATTTTCATCTTTCGGACAAACAAGTAATCATAAAAGTTTGGGTGCCGCACTTGATAATATCGATACATCTTCAGGGTCAGATGGAGAAACACTTGCAAATATGATCATAGGCTTAACTGACGAACAAGCAAATAAAACTTTTACCGATCTTGGTGGCGAAGTCCATTTGTCGGGTTCACAGAATATGTTTGATGTGGGCGGTAATGTGGGTGATCAGGTTGCTGGTCGGTTTTCTAATTTGGCAGGTTCTGGTAGCATAGGGACAGATTTTGGCTATTCAGCTGCTTTACAGACCCTAAACAATAATTCGACCCAGGACTATTTCTCTATTGATCTTGCCATGCAGAATAACTCTTCAGGCGGTTCAGACGAGTTTGGTTATGGTTATACACCCGTTTCAGGTGATGACACGAAATTGCAGTATTGGGGCGGTTTTTCTGGCTATTACGCTAACTCTGAAGGTGATGGCAACGCACAAGGCACCAATTCGGCTGGATATGGCCTTGTATTAGGTGTGGACCGAACACAAGGAGATACTGCATGGGGTGCAGCCTTTGGTTATGCCAAAACAATGACCCAGACGGATGATGATCTATCAGAGCTAGATATCAATTCGGTCTCTACGGCAGTTTATGGACAGACTATGTGGGATGATTATCACATCAATGGTCTGGCTGCTTATACTTACCATACGATCGACGGTAGCCGCACAATTTCAAACATCAATACAACAGCATACTCCGATTATTTCGCCCATCAGGTGACCTTGCAGTCAGAAATCAGCCGGACTTTTACATATGATCATAATAAGGATATCAGCCCATTCCTGCTAGGGCGCTATATGAATATCTCAACAAGCCCCTTCGCAGAGACAGGCGCTGGTGCTGCGAACCTTGTTTTAAACGGAGAGAACTACTGGTCGCTTGATTTAATATTGGGTGCTAGAATGGAAGTTGAAATTGATGATCAGAGCAAGTTAACGCTTGGGGCAGGCTATTCGCATCGGCTTGGTGATGTGAACCCTCAAGCAACTTATGCTTTTTCAGGCGGTGGAACGTTCACCACTGAGGGTGTTTCACGCAATAGGCACTCTGCCTATCTTGAGGCTGGCTTTGAGCACCAGATCGATGACACAATCAAAATCTTTGCTAGCGCATCATCAAACCTCACTGACACACACCAGTCCATCGGCGGAAACTTTGGTTTGAAAATGAATTTTTAGATATTTAAATCGATTCTAATCATGTCTGCATCGGGCCAAAAGCACTATAGTTTCGAAGTCCAACAAAGTTCCGGTTGTCTTCTGAAAGCAGAGATATCGTGTCCTCTTTATACAATAGATTGTCTGGGACAAAAACGTTGTCAGATAAAACAAAGACTTACTACACGTATTGTCCAGCAGGTTCAAATGGGACAGCTATCGACAATTCCTTAGCGTAGGATTTTGCCACAATCCGTAAACTACCCTGAATAGTACAACGCATGAATATTTTGGTCAATGGCTTGAAACAAAGGAATATTTTCATAAACAACACTTTCGATGTAATAATCATCTGGAAACAAGGGTGCCACCCGTTAATATGTATAGCCTCTGCGAGAAATTAGGTATTTTGAAATCATGGAGCTCTGTTTGTAAGCTATACTGATTGAGCTTGAGCTGGCAATAAATCAAAATGATACAATCGAAGGGTTGCAAGGTTATCAGTAGCTTGTAGACTCAGCTGATATCTTAATTAAACGTCGAGAATTGAACTGCTAATGCGTGATTTCAAGTTGATAATAGTCAGCATCATTAGTGTCATGATGATTGGTCCCACTGGTGCACATGCCAGTAGCATAGAAACAAAACTTGATGAATTGATCACAGATGGTCGTTCCTCATGCGATGGCAGTTTCACATTATTGGACGGAGCCATTGAGCGTCTAGATTTAGACTTGGATGGTGAAGTTGATCTAGCTGTGCTCGATGCTGGTGGTTTCTCCTGCGACGAGAGTACGAGCATGTACTGTGGCTCAGCAGGCTGTGTCGTTCACTTTATTACCTCAGCTGACTATTTCTATGGCTACACCAGGGGCTGGCAAATAATCAGAGCTAAGTCCGATCAACCAATCATCCTTTTGGAATTACATGGAGTGTCATGTGGGGAGGTTGGAACAACACCTTGCTATTCAGCAGTTTCGATCTTTGCGGGTAAATTTATAGGTAAAACTCGATCATGAAGCAAACTACATCGTTAAATCCCGTTCAGGTATTACGTCCTTTTGTATTCTCTATCGCCCTGCTGTTAGGTGGTTACTCAGTTGCGATTGCGTCATGTGTTGGAGCGGATAAGGTTCCGTCTTGGGCTAAACCGGTTGAGACAATAGCGGCTGAACAATTTCACATAGCAGAAGCTTATTACCAAGGTGATGGGCTGTACTGCCAAGACTTTATAGAAGCTGCAAGGTGGTACGGATTATCCGCCGAACAAGGCTATGGACCAGCACTTAACTTTCTTGAGGACCAAGTACCTGATCCGAAAGAGGCGATTGAAAACTACTGGATTGGCATGTTTAGGGACAACCCATACGCTATCGTTTTATATGGAATAACCGCACGTCAAGGAGACATTGATGCTCAAAACCTGCTAGGTTTTATGCATGAAATTGGTGATGGTGCTCCAAGAGATTATAGGGAGGCTGTTAAATGGTATTTGCTAGCTGCTGAACAAGGACATGTTGTGTCACAATATTCTCTTGGTGATATTTACCAATTGGGTAAAGGGGCTGTGCCACAAGATTATGAGAAAGCCATTAAGTGGTATATGTTAGCTGCGGAGCAAGGAGAAAGCTTGTCCCTAGCGTCTCTCGCTAGAATGTACTTATCTGGAAATGGAGTGGCGCAAGATTCTGTGGAAGGCATGAGGCTATACCATTTAGCTGCGAAACAGGGAGACAATTCGTCTATTATTTGGTTTCTTGGGGAAAAATATGCTGAGGGTAAGCATGTACCCCAAGATTATAAAGAGGCGTTTCGGTGGATGAAGCTAGCTGCAGAAAATAATGCTTCTTTGCAATTGCTGCTAGGTGAATACCTTGAAGATGGTACCTTGGGTTGGACAAATTTGAGACAAGCAGCAAAGTATTATGAATTAGCTGCCAAAGGAGGACCAAGCGTGGATGCTCAAATTAAGTTAGGAGCGATGTACGAGTTTGGGCGTGGAGTTTTGCAGGATCATACCATAGCGCATATGTGGTATAATGTTGCTTCTAAGTACTTGAAATCTGGTGCCGAGGCACGAGGCCGTGTGACAGAGAAGATGACGCCGGAAGGTATTTTCCTAGCGCAGACCATGGCTAGAGAGTGCCTCAGTAATAATTACCAAAACTGTGGTTATTAAGCGTGAAATGCTTTTCTTTCAGCATAGTATTTTTGATGATTTTCTGTAGCCATCTAGTTGCTGACACAATCACAATCTCTGTTCCGCTGGGAGTAACCACTGTCCTTGATGCCTATCGTGCAGAGTGTGTCGAAAACGGTGGTGAGGGTGAGATACAACTTGGATGGTGTGGGTGACGGGTTAGCATCTTCAAGTGCCGGACGTACTGCTTTTAACTCAGTTTTAGATTCCTGCCTTGCCCAGTATCGCTGGCGTAAGCTTTGATCAATTCGCAAGAGTGCCTACTTGTGCAAAGTTAACCAGTTTGCCGAGAGTATTCCTTATCGTTACTAGTATACGTAAGGTATGGCTATCGGATAGACTTGGGTGGACCAGAAGGATAGCGAAAGGTTCCTAATGTTAATGGCTTCAAGTGAAGCAAATACTTCTAATCATTATTAGATATTACCAACTTACATAAAGCTAACTGAAGTCCAGCATCAGCTTTATAACATCTAATATTATTATATATCATTACACTAAGTCCCTGCGGCTCTTGGTAAGTTAAGGTGAACCAATGTTTGATGAACTTGTTAGAGAAGTAACCAAAGAACTTGAGGCTAACGAAAACAGAGGTCGAGCCAGAGGTGGCGACGTCAAGGCCCGCTTTGAGTATGCTGTAAGGTCTATCCTTGGTGAGCTTTGGCGAAGCACTGTGTCGCATCCACCAAGCGAAAGCTTAATTAATCTACGAGCCGGCTATTACTCTGAATTACCAAGGTATCGTGATGCAAATCTAACTTACAGGCAGGTCAAAGCAGCGTTCGATGGCATGATTGATTGTCGCCTGATCGAAGTGACCACAAAAGGTAATTATCGGAGAGACGTAGGGCAAGGTGGACTAACCCAGTTCGTTCCAACTGGTAGGTTGTTAGAGCAATTTGAAGGCTTCGAGGGACATCCAGCTTTTCTTATTAAGCACGATTTAGATAAAGAAACTATAATATTGAGGGACAACTTGGGTGATGGCCCAGTTGATATTGATTATCCTGAAACTCCAAAGACCGAAGAGTTTCGATCCAACCTTAGACTAATAAACGACTGTTTTACTAAGCATTGGGCAGACTTGCGTATCAAAGACGCAGAGATAGAGCAGCTCTCTAAAAGACTTGAATTGAACAGAGATAAATACCCTATCGATCTATCGAAGCGAACTCTAACTCGTATATTTGCAAACGGTTCCTTCAAAGAAGGCGGCAGGTTCTACAGAGGTTGGTGGCATAATGTACCTAGCGAGTATCGTAAGTTCATCACCATCGATGAAGGCGTAACGACAGAATATGACTTCTCTCAGCTCAGTCCACACATGCTATATTTTGCTCATAATCATAAATTGGGTGAAGAAGATGCATATGGCAGAGTTTTGGATGGTGAACATCGACGTGTCGTGAAGAAAGCATTCAATGCAATGGTTCAGTCCAGCTCTCAGCTGAATAAGAAGCCAACATCCTTAAACATGGACGATTTGGATATGAGTTGGGGAGAGCTACGGCAAAGAATACTTGATGCTCACAAGCCAATTAAAGACCTATTCTTTTGTGGTATTGGCAACAAACTTCAGTTCGTAGACAGCGGTATAGCAGAGAGCGTTATGCTTCACTTTGCTAAGCAAAATCTAGTTGCCCTGCCAATTCACGACAGCTTTATTATGAGGGAGCAATACGCAGGGGAGCTGGAAGAAGCGATGCGTCGAGGTTTCTATAATGAGTTTAAAGCTGATATTCCATTGAAGAGGGAAGTAATCATTGAGCGAGTGGCTCAGTTCGACGAGCAAGGAAGCCCTAGGATCAGTGCGGTTACTCGAGACGATCGGGAGCATAGCCAGTGGTTTGATCGGAACACTCAATGGTTAAAATACCGAGGTGATCATTGATTTTGATAAGCTCTGAGACTTGAGTTTGTGCACCTTTTATTGATTGAACGTATGGAGTTTTGAAAACTGAGAGTGATAGGGGTATGTGTGTTTTGTGTGTCATCATCTCTTTTAGAAGTGTCTTACTTCACCACCTTCAGGAGAGAGTCCTGTGTGTCTTTTTATCAATTGCGTAGCCTTGACCTAACAGAGCCGTCAATCCTCACTCAGGGGGCCTTACAGGGTCTCTCAGGACGCCTCTGGCGCCAGTATTTATAGTCAATTCATCAGAGGCTTAGATGGAATGACATGCTCCGCTATTCACACAGTTTTAGACGGCTTCTACTACTATGCCTGGTCTATTGCGCGAGGTGGTCCTGTCGCGCTTTCGTGCCGCCCCAAGCACCTTCAAATCCTGGACATTCAATCCCTTTATACTGGCGGCTTCTGATAAGATGAAGAAACTCATCAGAGGTCTGCGGCCAAGTTAAACTTTAGTTCTAAAGCAACTTTCACCAAAGCAGGTCGCAGAGGCCGTTTGCTTAGCTGATTATGGTATAGAGCCAGCTTATTACCAAAAGCTTCTCTGTAAGTTTTAATTAAACCGATGGACTTAAGTGGACAATATTTGATTTGGTAGGTGCCATGGGCTGGAAGTAAATCTTAGCTTCGTTTCAGTTAATGTTAACGCTTTAGCGGACGTTGTTAACCACTTTCTAGTATCGAAGATTTGAGAGCACTTGTTGAACTTCGTTTGACAGAGCAACGGGTTTATTCTGAAAGTTGACACTGACATCTAGTATTTTGGTCAATATCCCTTGTTTTCCTTAACTTTTGTGATGTTGCCGATTTGTGAAGTTAAAGCATGGTTTGTATTAAAACTACTATGAAAGCTGCCATGAACATTGCTCTCAGGAATAATTGGAACCATGAGAGGTTCTTGATTAAGTGCTTGACATAATTAGATTTTTATGATATAATGTGACATATTAAGTCTGAGGTTTAACAATCTCTTTTGGTGTTGGTGAGGCCTAATTCTGCTATCGTAAATATTGAGCGCAGCACTCATCAAGTCAATGACACACTGCGAACCTTATGTTTGCCAAAGCTGCCACCTGAATACCCCTGAGAGCCAATCTAAGCGCCGTAGGTGACTTTAGTTCCCGTGCCGACTGTCACCAGCCTAACCTCCAAAGTTCCCAGGTTAGGTAGCTAAGTTGGCCTCCGAAAACCCCATACATTATCAACTCTGAGCCTAGTCTCCAACAACCATAAGAAGAGCTGGAAAGGCCACATTTATGACTATTCAATCCCACCACTTATCTTGGTTCAAACTCAAACAACCATACCCCCAGAGCAGCAAACAATACAAAGATGCGTACGCAAGGCTGAACAATGCCAACTACTATGAACTTGAGAGATTAAGGTCTGAGTTTGAATTTTATGAAGAAGAAGGTTCTAACCAAGTTGTCCACTATTATAACGGAGATGAGTGGCTTTGTAAGATTGGCAACCATGCCCCTATCCAGGTTAATATGAAGTGTATCCAAATCCATCGTAAGCGCTTTCGAGTACGGATATGGGTGGACGGTGAACAGCGCATTTGGAGCTACTCCACGCTAGCAGAAGCACTGACGAAGCGTGATGCAATCTTTGCCAAGCGGGCCGCGTGAACGCCCATGAGAGCCATTCTGAGCGCCTCTAGTGACTCTGGTGTCCCACTCAGCTGTCACCCTAGCCAGACCCTAAAAGTGTCCCGAGGCAAGGAGGGCTGAGTGTCCGTATAAGGCCAGCCTACGGGTAGAAAAATACGGCCTTATGTATCAAACGCACCAACAACATAGCTTATAAAAACAGGGCTGTGAATCCATAATACCCACATGGAACACACGATATTCGGACTAATCAAAAAGCGCGGTGAATTGGCAGGCCAGCACAAGGTCGCGCTAAGGGCCGCTGATGCGCTTAAGGCAGATGTAGACGCCATAGACCGCGCACTGGTGCTGTGTGGCTATGAGGACGACCCCAAGGACATTGCCCCGCGTACAAAGTACAAGCAGATGTTTGGGCGTAATGAGCTAAAGCTGACGATCCTAGACACACTACGGCAAGGGCCAGCCGATGATGAGACAATCGCAAAGCTGATTATTGAGCGTAAGGGCTGGGATGCTGACGACGACCTATGGGCTGACGTGCTAAAGCGAACGCGAGACGCCATCCAAAGGGCGCAGAAGGCTGGGTATGTTGTGCAGGACTTTGGGCCGGATGGGTGTTTGTGGAGGCTGGGTTAATCTCGGCCAGTAACTTTTAGGATGTTTTGTATGGGATATAGCATTTTTGGCTGGGTCCCGCCGGACGAGTATTCTGTAAAACCGATTTTGGTATAAAAAGCGGTGGATTCTGAATCAATGGATTGCAGGGTTAACGCATGAAACCCTGCAACTTCTGAAATTCGAGCCGTTTTTTCGAATGCCTCCATAAGTAGGAGCGTACCTAGGCCTTGCCCCTGACAGGTAAGGTCAACGCCTAGGTAGCTCATATGCACGGCAGGAAATGCTACTCTATTTTGTAGGTGCTTTAGCTCGTTTTTGGCTAGATTTGGGACGCTGTCTGAACCTAATTGAAGCGCAAAGTATCCTATACAATTTGACGAGTCGGCCAAAGTTGCGACGAACACTTTCTGTTCTAAGCGCTTAGTTTCTTTTTTAGCTTTAGACTTTATAAATCGATCCAACGGTATCTTGCCGCAGGTAAAGCGATTATAGGTGAGGCTCTGGCTGTCGTAAGGCCGCAGAACTACCCGTGACAAGTCTAATGGAGGCACTGCCAGCTTGGGCCTTCTTAACAGCTTCATATTCAGCGCGCATATCCATCATGGCCTTGTTCGGCCCACCTTCGTTGGCGATACGCCGCACGAATTCAGCCGCCTCGCGGCGGTTTCGAAACATGACTTTCCCATTACCTCGGGCAAGACTGTTCCACCAACTGGTGAACGTGTGTAACACGCGGACCTCCATGCGGCACTTTAACTCTATGACTTATACGTTGTACCGCTATGGTCCTAATATGTCGTTACGGTAACGAAAATCAAGAGTTAAGATCAAGCCGCCCGCTGCCAGGGAGAATGAACCTAAAGAATACTAACAAAAAGGAATAATGCGACCGAGGCAAATATCCATTTAGTATACGTTTGATGATACTCAAATAACTGACGTCGGGCGGCAGCCGAGTTTAGCCAATGCTATTATCAACTTCAATGTTTAATAATCTAAGCTTTCTTAAACTTCAGTGGTCACCCAAAGAATGAATAAATTCGTTTAATAATTATTAGATGATAATTCTCTAGTAAGTATAGTTTGTCGCATCCTTAAAGTCATAAAAAGGCTGCATCTTTAAACGCAGTTTCTTCAGGCTTGTGACAGCCTGTTAAGTAGGTTTGCTTTTGCAAGTTAACCATTACGAATACTTTAAGTGTCAAGTCATCCTACTATCGCTGTTTGAGCACAGCCCAAGAGAAGCACAATCAAACTTACTCATGCCTTCTGGCTTATAGGTGATATAACTTCAGATTATTTCTTAAATGTGCTGTGAGTGAGACCCTCCAGATCCTAGTGGAGCAACTCAGCTTGGCCCGTTATGCAGATGGGAATCCAAGACAACGATTCAGTTTGCTAATGAGGCTTCTCTTTGCCAGTATCAGTCTGATATTTATGGAGGTAGTGTGATGCGTTGTAATCTTGTTAGTTGTTTTGGTGCCATTCTATGCACCTTATTCATTTCGGCGTTTTCAAGTGTGACCCATGCTTTCGTAGCTGAGGGTGTGAGCCCCACTAAGCTCGGCAACTTTGAAGTTTTCTTAATTGATAATGCGGATGATGGTTGCTGGACAAACCTTGGGGAGGCTAAGACCTACGCCGCTGATAAACTGGGTATTCTTGGATACAAGGTCCTTCCAGAGTAGGCCCCAGGTATGGCCACTTTTCAAGTAACCGTAAACTCAGAAAGAAATAGCCAAGGGACTTGTTATGGGCATGTGTCTACTAAGGTTTACATGTCAGCCCACAAGGACGGATTATTCGGCAACCATGTAGTTGCGGATAAAGGATCGATCTTTTTGAGAAGTAAAAACGCGAACACTTTAGTCCTAGAAGTGATAAAAAAGTTAATAGACGAAATGAAAGAAGAGCAAAAATAAGTGTTGAAAAGCACTTGTCGAATATAATGTCTAGACATTCTCCGAGATGTTTCATGTCAAAGCCCACTGTATGAAAAGTTAATTAACATTAATAAAGATCTTTAATTGAGATAATGGGACGCCAACTCACGGGTGGAAAATTAGACTCTCTGAGCGCCTAAAGTGCTGTAGGTAAGCTCCGCTTATGTAAGTGTATGCTGTGCCACTCAGTGAATCTTATATGGCCTCTCTGGGGGGTACTTCAGGGCAGCTCGTCAACTGCCATCATCAGCCTTAGAGGGCTGGGCGTGTCATGTCAGAGCATCTACCGCATAAAAAGCGAAGTAATTTCTCAACCTATTTGATTGGCTCAGCTAATAGGCTTTGAGGTGGAAGCTATTTGCGGATAACATGACTGGCTGGCAGCTTAATCCTCTTCACTCAATTCAGAACTGCGCTGATCTATCTTGGGAGCAGGTTTCTGCCAAGCTTTAAGATTCTGACCTATCCTAGCATAAAAGTCAGGCACTGCCCGTTCCAAGTCGACGATAAAGTTTTGCTGCTGAGCAAACCTCGCCCCCAGGCTCTTGGATAGGAACAATCTGAATGAATGAGTCTGCAGGTGTTGTTTACCCTCTTCCATTACCGACGGCTCTTCCAACAAGGCAGTCAAAGAATGCACAGATGGCTTGCTAGAACCAGGCCAGTAGGAAGTAATAAACATGTCTTCTGGCGCTGTATTTTTAACTTGTCTTAGTAGCCAGTTCAGTCGTGCAGCGTTAGACTTCTTATCGCTTGGCGCTTCTACCGTCATACCAACTTCAATCACTCGCCGTTGCAGATCAGCCCGAATCTCAAGAGAGGAGGCCGCTCCGGGAACGCTTAATTCACCACTTAACTCGTTCATATCGCACAGGCGTTTTAACTCTGCTTTGTATCGTTCATCGGGTTGTTTACGCCACTTCACAGGCAAGCGCTCAGTCACACTTTCCTTTACTTCTCTTGTAAGTAGCAGGGACAAATCACGCATCTCTTGCTGCCAAGCACGAACAGAAGCATCTGCCAGCGGGTTCTTCATGGTCAGTACGCCGCCAGCAGAAACAAGCTTGTTAATTTCTCCCCATTCTGGCGGCATCCTGTCAAAGCCTTTAACGCCAGTACTTTCGTGACTTAAAAAACGTTTTAGTTCTTTGAGTAGCATAATTTGCTCAACATCGTTTAAGTCCTCATCGGACAACAACAGATCAATCTCAGTCGATATAGCTAGCCAAGACCAGTGTATGACGAGTGTCTTTGATTTAGAGTTTGTTACTTGCTGTACTGGGTGAACGTCAGGCTTGTAAGTGAACTGGTTGCTAATCGTTAGGAGCGCATCAATCTTGTTCTCTTTCGCTATGCCTCGGTATTCCTCAATCTGATCGGCTTCTAGGAGAGCATTACCAATCTTGGCCTCTACCAAGCACCTCCAGCTCGTGCGCCCAGTATGCAATTCCAACAGACCATCTGGTCTTGCTTTGTGTGCCTTTCCAGACGACTTGAATACAATCTCAGTAAAACATGAGAGACGTGATCTCTGACCTATCCGCTGATTAAACGGCTTAAAGATTGACTGAGCTAGAGCAGGAACATGCTGCATTACAGCTAGCAGAATAGACGTGGCACGACCTTCCTTGGACGTGAGTGACAATACAGGAAACAGTCTTGCTGCTTCACCTTGGATGAGGAAGGGGGGCAAGTCCTTATCAGTCATAGCTATTCTCCTATTTCACGCCAAATGTTACTTATGGCACTCTGGTTGTCAAATCAGCGAGACTTCGTGCAAGCTAGTGCAATACATAAAGTTTATTGTCATGACAGAACAGGTATTGAAATGGACAACATCCTTCATCCAGCGAATGCGCATAAACAACGCTGCCCTAGATGTCAGTCACCATTGAATACGGTTGTGGTTCACGGGCATGAGCAATGCGTGGTCTGTAAGTCTAATATCTTTGAATGCTGTTCGGGGGATACCTGTGAGACAGATCATAACTTGGCTGTTGGGTATAAACGGGGGTGACGACCCGCATTCTATTGAGTGATTTAGCTGTCACGCAAAGCCGCCCCAAGCTAGCCAGCACATTAGAACACTGATCGCACTGAGTACCCTTCAGTGACTCTTATATGGCCTCTCAGAGGCAGTGTCGGGGGCCGTCAGCCACCACTATGATGAGCCTTAGGCGCTGACATCAAACAAAATCAGTATTATCCGTTATTTCCTCGTATCCCTCAGGATCAAAGTATTGGCTGAACGTGTCTGCATCCCACATTTTGGTATAAGATTCGAAGATGGTGTTGAACACGGGCCTCATCATTTCAACATTCTTAATAATGTATCCGCTAGTGACGGACCCCGACTTGTGATTGAGGGCTTTCTGCAGCTGATCGTAGCTGACACCAGCCTCAGTAGCGTGTGTAGCAAAGGTCCTTCGCAGATCATGGAGCATAAACTTGAATCCAACAGCTTCACATATCTTAGCGAGCTGAGATTTGGGTTCTGTCATTGGGCCTTCACCAACTTTCCTAGGAAATACCCATGGGCTTACCTTGAGTTCAGCTACCTTCTTCTGCGCTTTCAACTTCCAATGGATCATATCAGACATAGGGATGTAATGATTTGATCCGTTCTTGGTGTTCCGAGCGACCAATGTCTGCTTCTTAAAGTCGACATCTTCCCATCTAAGGTTACAGACCTCACTCTTGCGCATGCCTGTGAATAGGACCAGCATAACGTAATTCATACCTTGTTCAGTCACGCCATGTGTTGGCTTTGGATTAAATGTTCTTTCAACCCGATCAAAGTGCATCAGCTTTTCAATCTCGTCCTCATCAAGATAGCGTTCTCTTCTTGCTACATGGCGATCAACTCGCTTTTCCTTTAAGACTTCAACGGGGTTTTCGGTTAGCAACCTCACGCCACCAATATCGTCTGCCTTTGCATAGTTTATTACTGATGAGAGTATGCGAAATGCTTTTACAGCTGTCGCTTTGCCTCGCTCATCACTGGCTAAAACGTATAAGCTAAATACGTCAGTCCGAGAAATGTTAGCGATAGGTTGATTTAACCAAGCCTCAAATACTGAGTTCATTGTATTCTGATAATCTCGAATGGTCTTTTTCTTTAAACTTCTTGCAGCAAGAAACTCAGAGAATACTGAACTGAGGGTTTTCAGCTGCATTTCTCTTATAGCGTCTTGCTGAAGCTTTATGTTTTTTGGATCGTCCCCACGGTGCATCATTGCCATCAGGCGCTGGGCCTGTTCTCGTGCGTCAGAGGTTGAGAGGGCAGGGGAGGTGCCAAGGGTGATACGTCTGGTTCCAGACCCTTTTATCCTACCATCTACCACGAATGTCTTTCGTCCTTTGGGGGTTATTTTGATGGATAGCCCAGGAGTTTTATCGCAGCTAATGCGGTAGTCAGCTTCTTTAGCTTTAAGTTCGTTAATCTTGGCGTCTGTAAGCTTCATAATTGATTAGTAGACAAATAGTAGACAAATATCTAGACGTTTTGGTGCAAAGTGGCTGCGTTAACTGTAAGGATTTTAGTATAGGATAGCTTGCTTTGTCTTTAAATAGTTGTTTTAATTATATATATCATTAAACGACCTCCAATGCCCCTATAGCTCAGCTGATAGAGCAACTGATTTGTAATCAGTAGGTCCGCGGTTCGAGTCCGTGTGGGGGCACCACATTTCACCAAATAGATATTACATATCAACAAGTTAATATTTTCAGGTGAATTTAGTCCCCCCTTTGGTCCCCCCTTTGCTTGACGGTAGTCTTTAGGCCTGCCACGCGCGCACGCTCCCGCGTCGCTGTCATCTTCAGCCACACTGTTGGCTATCACTTGTTGGCTATCCTGCGCTTTAGCCCGCTCCACTCAGTCAAAGGCACTACATGCGCTTGTTGTAAGGTTAGGCTGGCTGTGAGGGCCTCCCGGAGCGCCATCTCTATTCACGCAACAATTTTAAGCTAAACCGTGACGCTGCTCTGGCTGAGTGGCGTCAATTATTGAGCGCATAAATTTCGATTGCCCCATCAATCTGATGCTTACAATCATTAGTCTGACAGCACCAGCTGAGATGTTTGCCATTCGCATGTGTTCGTCTTAGCTTCAAATTGAAGCGTTACATTCCGTGCCAGTCTGAGGCTTAGGGTGTCAATTTGAAGGAAGGCCATGAAATTAGTTTCATTCGAAGTTCTAGGATTTAGAGGCTACCGTGAACCACGAAAGGTGTCTCTGCAAAGCCTCACTACCTTTGTAGGGAAAAATGATGCTGGCAAATCATCCTTAATGGATGCGCTTGATCTTTTTTTTGATGACGCCAAAAAGCTTGATAAAGAAGATTTGTGTGTCGATCCGAACATAGACACAGCAACACTTACAGCCGAATTTGTTGAGTTCCCGACCGAATTGATTTTGGATGCGGCGGCGACGACAAGCCTCAGCTCAGAATATTTATTATTTCGACGAGCAGACGGTCAGCAT
>Ga0228662_1000214_pt1 | contig 32351 bp, 21 predicted proteins | sample 76DmetaG_FD_183173 | JGI IMG/M metagenome (GOLD analysis project Ga0228662, IMG submission 183173) | Seawater microbial communities from Monterey Bay, California, United States - 76D | ecosystem: Environmental > Aquatic > Marine > Coastal | place: USA: California | collected 2016-11-10
CTCCTGCACCAACAATAATTACTTTTCCTGAATAGTTATATGTTTTTTCTAATGCTGTTTGTTTTGGAAGTTTATTTTTTGCTCTTGCTGCCCATTGAAAACAACCAGATAGGTTAAAGCACAAAAGTATAGATAAAATAAAATTGAAAATAAAAGATTTCATAAGATTTTAAATTGAATTAAATATACAACCATATCCAAAACATAAGGGCATGGGTTTTAGGAAATGGTTTTTCTATTGAAACATAGGGATGGGGTTTGATATGTAACCCATTCTCTGTACTTTAGGTGTATGAAAAAACTTATTTCTCTATTACCTCTGCTGATCTTGATAGTAGGATGTAAAAATGAAGTATCTAAAACACATGATCAAATAAGTCCTTCCAAAGACGTTGTAGCTTTTTTTGAGACTTATAATAAACTATGGTCAGAAGGGAATTTTGAATATATAACATCAGAGATATATGATTTACCAATGACACTTTATTTGCAAGACACTATTCATTATTTAAAAAGTCCCAATGAAGTAAAAAGTTTTCTCACGAATACCTTCAATAATCTAGAAGCTAATCATTACGGGTTTTCTAAAATTAATAAATGGGAAAATTACAGAGAAGATGGAAATTATATTATTGTTGAAATGAACTTTACTAGGTTCTTAAAGGATAGCACAATAATGGGTAATCAATTCAGAAAGGCTACCTATATTCTAAATAAAAAAAATAAGGAGTTCAGAATTACTGCTATGATACCACATACCATTATAGATAAGTAAAACAACTATTTCACTTTGGTTCTCCTCTTCCAAGTGGAGGGTTTTTCTTTCACATCAATGGATACAATCCGAATACCTTCTAATCCATTAATATCATTGCCTTAACATAAGAATCCTGTGTAGTGGTTTTAGAGGGGAGTTGTTTGGGGAAAGTTTGTAATGTGTTGGGTTTAATACTTTAATTCGTTCTAAAAGCATAAACTCCTGAGCTTGATTGATTTCCATCGTTATAATGCTTGTGAAGGCTTCCTGAGACCTCTATATATCCTTTGGGGAAAAGTACCAACTTCATATTCTTAGTCCATCCTGTTGATCTGTATGAGACCTTCATTCCATTTGGCAATATAGTCTCAGGTTCACCCGTTGATTCATTATACGATCCATTAAAATCAATCCTATTCTTTAAATCAGCCATCTTAGACAAGAGGTCATTTTTGACCTCCTTTTTATTTATATTCTTCCGTAAAACCTTACTGGCCAACATAATAGAATGAATTTCGGGAGTGAAAATGTGGTTGCAACTCTAAAAATCGAAATCTTCGAATTTTTCATTAAAGATGCAGCCAAGAATCTTCTTTTGGATCTTCCCATCCGCCTTATTCCAGCACTGGCTAAGGTTTTCAATCATTAAAATATGTGAGTATTTAAACCTTAATCACATCGAGTTGATATACTAAAAATGAATTACCTAAACTTAACGAATAGTTTACTTTAGTGATCCCACCAGTAGTTTAAAAGGTTAATAACATCAAATTATCTAAGAATAGAAAGGGTATAACTCCATAATGACGAAAAGAGTTCGACTTTTCTCCAAAATCATAATCTGTAAAATTGCTTAAATATTAAAGACTGAGCAATCTTGATAAAATACTTTTTTGAACTTTAAAAACTGTTCCATGCCTTATTCCTTCTGGAAAAACTACTTCATTCGAAATATCTTCCCAGCTATTCAAGTTCTTTGACTTAATTGCTCCGAATTTTTGTTCTTTATATTGATCAAAAAAAACAACCCAATCATCCTCTATTTTTGTAATGGTTGGACCTTCAACCCAACTTTTGGAAATCGGTTCAGATATGGTAACATCCCAGTTGTAAAGATCTTTTGAAAAAAGGATTTTTAGATTTTTCTTTGCCTCAGGAAGTAAAGTTTCGTCTTTAATAATCATAAAATAATCGCTGCCGTTTTGAGAAATTGTAGCATCGATCACATTAAATCCTGGCTCGACAAAAATCTTAGTCTCCTTGAATACCTCAAAGTCTTTGGTAGTAGTATAATAAATTCTATGATTCCAACTTTCCTCAGCTTGGTTCTCGGTTTCTGAAAATTTATTTGTCACAGTACTCGCCCAAAAAATTATATACTGCTTTTGTTCATGATCATAAAAGAGCTCTGGTGCCCAAGAGTTTTTAGTTGTTTTCTCATGTTCCATTACTGGAATAAATTTTTGATCAGACCAATTAATTAAATCCGAAGAATTTGAATAACCAATTCCCTTTTCTTCCCAACTTACTGTCCAAACCATATGAAATTTTTCATCTGGCCCCTTAATGATGCATGGATCTCGTATAAGCTTATCCTTACTAATTTCAGGAGTCAAAATAGATTTATCATTATTCAACGCTTCCCATTTTAATCCGTCATGACTAAAAGCTAAATGGAGTCCATCCTCTCCATTATTTTTAAAGTATGAGATCAGGAAAACCTCATCTTCTTTGCCGTAACGACACCCGATCAATGAAAATGCTAAAAGAATTGGGACAATATAATGGATTCTAAATGCTTTCATAAATTTTATTTCACGGATAGTTTAAATATGGTTTTTGATTTATATTCTTCTTGTGGCCTATATATTACACTTGGGAAATTGTTTTGATTAGGACTATTGGGATAATGCTGGGTTTCCAGGCAAAACCCTGACCGAAATTCATACCTGCCATTATTCTTGCTCGGAAGTGTTCCGTCTAAAAAATTACCAGAGTAAAATTGAATCCCTGGCTCATCTGAAAAAACCTCAAGAAATCTTCTTGATTCTGGTTCAAAGGCGGAAGCTACAAAACGAACGCCCTTCTCTTGATCATTCAAAACCCAGCAATGATCATAACCAAAGCCATTTTTTAATTGAGGGTCTTCTTCGTCAATTTGCAGTCCAATAATTTTTGGAAATCTAAAGTCAAATGGAGAATTGGCTACATTTCTAAATTCTCCCGTAGGAATTAACGTATTGTCTACTGGTAAAAAAGAATCTGAATTAAGAACAAGCTCATGATTCAAGATTGTGCTATTAAAATTAGCCGATAAGTTAAAATAAGAGTGCTGTGTGAGATTAACAATAGTGGTTTTATCTGTTATAGCTTTATAAGTAACGCTCAACTCATCTTTATTATTTAGAGTATAAATCACCTCTACCTCTAAATTGCCTGGATATCCTTCTTCCATATCTGCACTTAAATAAGTCAAGATTAAGGAAGCGGATGAATCTGTTATACTCGTATTTGCATTCCAAACTACTTTATCAAATCCTTTTAACCCACCATGAAGATGATTTTCTTCATTATTCACTGCTAAGGTATATTCTTTACCTTCAATACTAAACTTACCTTTAGCTATCCTATTTCCGAAACGGCCAATTATTCCCCCAAAATAGGGTGAGTCTTTTTCATACTCAGATAATTCATTGAAGCCAAGAACAATATCTTCATAATTTCCATTTTTATCTTTAGCAGTCCAAGATGTAATAATCCCCCCATAATTGATTATACTTATCTCCATGCCTTGCTGATTCGACAGCACATACTTATCTACGGCTACACCTTCAGTTGTATAACCGTATGCAGTCTTGTGAATAAAAACTTGTTTTTCTTCCATGTTACAGGCTGTGATAATTCCTAATATCAGAGTGAAATAAATTATTTGTTTTTTCATATCCCTTTGGTTTATTAAATACAACATATGTATCTATCGTTGACTTGAAAAAGATGAGGCAGGCAAGCCCTCACTATTATATAACGTACCTACAAACCAATTTTGCCAGCCATATCTTATGTGTAAAGGCTTTGATACCTCATTTGAAAAAGCCCTTACCTTATTATTAATTATATTCGCATTGGCTGGATAAAATATTCCATCAGAACCAGCAACCTCAAATCCTATCAAACCTCCTTTAGAAATAAGATATTTGTTAGAATGATCAAAGGATACCTCTATATAATTCTCACGACTCAGGTGCTCACGATATAGTGGTCCGCTTGAAATAATGTCCCTACCATATTCGTTTTTCAAAGCATGATATGAGAGTCTTTCACCTACATCCTTTTTGTTTTCTGGATGGATATCAAGCTTTTCACCAATATCTAGTAAAACAGCCATACCCGTCTTCTCAACTTGTTCTAGGACTTTCCTTTGAGCTTCACGAAGAGCATGAGAATTCTGACTATCATCATATATGTAAGGTGCAATTTGAGCAAAATAAAATGGTAAATTTGACCCCCAGGCTGACCTCCAGTCATCAATCATTCCTGATAACAAATTTGTATATTCACTATGATTCTGAACATTAGCTTCTCCCTGATACCATATAAACCCCTTTATGCCATAAGGAATTATCGGTAAAAGCATACATTCATACAAAGCTGAAAATTGATTATGCATGTTTGTAAATGGTTTTGGGAGAATATCTTTTCTGACTTCTTCAGGAAGTTCAACTAATTGATTATTAGAATAATTGTGAACTATTAGACTCATCCCATTAAGAATAAATCCAAGGTGTTTGAATTTAAATTTCTCAAAGGGTAATATTATTGAATCCTGATCATTAAAAATTCTTACCTGACTATTAAAGCCGCCGCCGCCGCCTGTATCTGAAATTCTAAAAGCAATAATATTTTTTCCTTCTCTTAAAAGTCTTTTTGGGATTATATATTTTCTCTCGAGATTCCATCCTAAAGTATTTCCGATGAGCTTTCCGTTGAAATAGGTTTGATCGACATCATCAATACCTTTTTCTACTTGTAAAATAAAGTCCTTTGAGATATCATTAATTTCTAATTCAGTTCTGAACCAAATAACCCCATCAGATAATAACGGATCCGACTCATCAAATACTGACTCAAACCGCCCCTTAGACTTTAAACCTCCGTAAGTGTGTAAACCAGGAGTCCAATTTTCCCATGAATCGTCATTAAATTCAGGATCTTTGAATGATTTGTCCCCTAAATTAAGGTTCTCCCATTTTTTAAGAAACTGATTAAACAATTCTTCTTGAACAGAGAATCCCGTCCCCATTAAAATTTTTGGTTGCGGGACATTAAAATTACTGAAACCATACTTATTATTTAATTCCCTAATTAAGGAATCATTTTGTTTTCTGATATAATCTTGATATCCCAGAAAAGTATAATCTTCAGGTATAAAACTTTTGGTTTCATCCAAACTATTTAGTTTTTTAGAGCTAATCCAAGACTCAATTCTTGTTCCACCCCAACTTGAATTAATAATTCCAATCGGAACCTTTAATTCATCATTAAGTTTTTTTGCAAAATAATACGCAGTTGCACTAAAGTCCCCAGTATTTTTCTGATTGGCAGACAACCATTTTGTGTGTTTTAATGATTCAATTGTCAAATCTTTGGGAACCGAATACATTCTTATAGATGGATTAGTTGAATTCTTTATTTCCTCAGTTTGATTTATAACACACCCTTTACACTCATTCATCCTCCATTCCATATTTGACTGACCAGAAGCTAACCACACTTCACCTATGAGCACATCACTTATATCGATTTTTGAATCTCCGTCTGTTACATGGATAGAGTAGTTTTTAGAAGGTTCATTTTTGTTAAATCGAGGAGTTGGAAGTAAAAGGGTCCAATGACCAAAAGAATCTGCCTGAACAATTATTTCCTCTCCCCAGGATGAAGTCAAGGTTATTTCAGTATTTGGTGCAGCAGTCCCCCAAACTGCATTAGGCTGGTCCTGCTGAAGGACCATGTTATTCGAAAAAACTTGGGCGATTTTTAATTCGATTTTGGGACTATTACACCCACTCATTAGAATTAGTCCTAAGAAAAAATATATGGCATTTCTCATCATATTTTAGTTTATTTAATTACTTCAAAAATTATATTCCGCCTGTAACTGGGAATTTTTAATACCTCTTTCTTATTTACACTTTTTGAATTTATGAGGAATTAAACCATCTCTGATGAAATTTATTCTAGGCTCATAAAATTCGTGTTTTATAGAGACTCTTTTAAAAGGAACAGGTGTTAAAAAATATTTTTTTAAGTTTTGAGTATTATATTATGTTTTATAAATATTGAATTTGTCAAAAATTAATAATTCTAAAGATAACTGTTTTTTTTACGTTTATTGAATTTTTCACCGCTTTAATTTAACCTTATAAATAACTGCTTCTTACATCAAAAAATACTTCGGTTTCTAAAAGAGGGAAAATAGTTCCAATTTAAATTATCATCTTGTTTATAGGTTATTCAACCATCTCTTCTGCTTTTTATAATAAAAGTTTCAATACCCATTCACCAAAACACCTTTAAAGTCACGAAATTGAATATATTATGTAGATAAATATTTTTAGTTTTTTCAATAAATAAATGTAAAGAAAACGTTTATATTAGCGCTGAATTTTAATTTGTATAAATGTTGATTTATAAAATTCTTTTATTCTTCATCCAGTTCATTTGAAAACTATATAAAGAATTAAAGTTTAATGAAGGATTTATAAATTAGATGAATTCCAATTACATGACAGACTCTATTATTATTAAATCTCCTGGGAGAATAAATCTTATTGGTGAACACCTAGACTATAATGGTGGTTATGTATTTCCTGGAGCTATTAATCACAACATAATTCTTGAATTTACTAAGTCGCAAAATAATCAATGTACAATTATTTCAGAGGGTTTTGGATCTTTTTCATTTAATATTAAGAAGCTCATTAAAATAAGTTCTAATCAATGGGAGAATTATATATTAGGTGTTATTCATGAGATTAATAAAATAAGACCTAATAAATTAAAAGGTTTTAATTGTAAAATTACTAGTACTCTGCCTGAAGGTGCAGGAATAGCTTCCTCTGCCGCTTTAGAATGTGGTGTTGCTGAGGGATTGAATCAATTATTTAATTTAAACTTAAGCGATCACGATCTTGTTGATATATCTGTTAAAGCAGAACACAATTTTGTAAAAAATAATTGTGGAATTATGGACCAATTTTCTATAGTAAAAGGTAAAGCTGAAAAACTTATTCTTTTAAATTGTGCAACATTAAAATTTGAATTTTTTCAATTTGAATTTGATGACTACTCAATTATTCTACTTAACTCAAACACAAAGCATAATCTTCCTGAAAGCGAGTATAATCATAGAAGAAAGGAGTGTGAACAAGCCCTTGAAATTATACAAAAACATCATTCATATTACGATCATCTAGCTGATGTACCTGAAAATATTCTTGATAGATTAAAAGATGATTTAACTGAAAAACTTTTTAAAAGAGCAGTTTTTGTTACTCAAGAAAATGCAAGAGTATTGGAATCAGTAACTCAATTAAAAAAAAGAGAGTTAGTAAAGTTTGGTGAGTTAATGTATGAATCCCATGATGGTTTATCTAAAAAATATGAAGTGAGTTCTTCTGAGCTAGATTATTTAGTTGAATTGACAAAAGATTTACCTTATGTTATTGGAAGCCGAATGATGGGAGGTGGCTTCGGTGGATCCACAATAAATATTGTTGAAAAAAAATTCATAAATGAATTTTTAAGTTTGGCCTCTGAAGAGTATAAAAATAAATTTAATCATAATCTTGTTCCACTGGAGGTCGAGATATCAGATGGTGTTGGTAGGGAAAATTTTATATGAATGAATTTGCAAAATACATCTCATAGAAGGAAAAATATCCTTACCGGTGACTGGACTCTTGTATCTCCTCATCGTTTAGCTCGGCCATGGAATGGTAAAAAAGATAAGCCTCAAGCTAACAGTCAACTATCTTATGATCCTAATTGTTACTTGTGTCCAGGGAATGAAAGGAATAATGGTAAAAAAAATCCATTATATAAAGACGTATATGTTTTTAATAATGATTTTAGTGCACTAAAGAATGAGCCAATACAGATATATCAAGATGGTCTTTTTGAGGCAAAGAGTGAGTCGGGTATTTGTAGAGTAATTTGTTATTCAGATAATCATAAAACAACTTTACCAATTTTGGAAGTAAATTCCATTGAAAAAATTATTAAATATTGGCAAAATGAGTATCAAATATTAGGTGAAAAATCTAATATCAATTATGTTCAAATTTTTGAAAACAAAGGCTCAATTATGGGGTGTTCAAACCCACATCCTCATGGACAAATATGGGCACAAGAATCAATCCCTGCAGAAGCAAAGAAAAAAGATATTCAACAAAAAAGATATTGGGATCAAAATGGATTAAGCTTGTTGGGAGAATATTTAAAACAAGAACTAAAGATAGAAGATCGTGTTATCCTCAAAAATTCGAGTTTTGTTGTTTTAGTTCCTTTCTGGGCAATTTGGCCTTTTGAGACCATTATTATCCCTAGAAGAAATGTTGTTTCTATATTAGAACTTACTAAGGAAGAAGTTAGTGATTATGCCCAAATATTAAAAGAACTAACAATTCGTTACGATAATTTATTTGAAACATCATTCCCTTATTCAGCTGGGATTCATCAAGCACCAACCAATGGGCAAAACAATAAACACTGGTGTTTTCATATGTGTTTTTATCCACCTTTACTTCGATCTGCAGATATTAAGAAATTTATGGTGGGATATGAGATGTTTGCAGAGCCTCAAAGAGATATTACCCCTGAGGTAGCAGCTGAATATCTAAAAAAGTCGTCGGAAATTCATTATTCAAAAATTTAGCTCTTGGACTTAGAAATAAAATTTCATATTAAGACCAATGATTTATAAATTAATATAGATTAGAATTTATGATTCAATAACTAAGTTTTATTTTTCCTATAGTTTCTCTGTGAGACATTAATTTACCATCTACAAATAACATAAACCCTTTTCCTCTATTATATTTATTCCCATATTTATCCCAAACAAGGGTTAAAATTTTATTGTGATAAAGAACATTGTCAAGACAAAAGTAATCCCACATGTTTTGTGGAATAAGAGGATTAAACTCAATAATATTGTCGTTACGAGGTCTCAAACCCATCAAACCGGTAATTATTAAGTCATTATACGTTGAATGGTTGTAGTCTTTCCCCCTTTCTTTCCCCCCTTTTTCTTCACTCCAGGTGCCATTTTCCCAGGATTTTAGACGTGTTCGTGCTATCCAATCTCCTGTGTATGGATTCAAATTTTCATCAATCCAAGGAACTACTTTTCCGTCTTCTCTTTTTAATTTATGGGAATTTGTGTAAATCTTAAGTAATTCAAAATAATCCTCTTCATTAATTATATTTTGATCATAATTATTAAGAAGATTTGCAAGAGACGTTAACACATTACATGTTGCTAATGGCCAGCTTGGTCCATTCCATAAACATTCATGTCCTTTGTAGGATATTTCAAATTTTGGATGCCTTTGCTCTAAATAAGTTGGTCCATATGGCGCATAAAAACCATCTTTATCCATTAAAAACTCCCATGCTTTTTCATAACCTTTATCAGGCATATTAAAATACCATGGCGTATATCCATAGAGCTCTCTAGCATCACTGAGTGATGAACTGACTTCATCTATGTCTTTCTCAACCATGTCTGTGGATAGGACTTTAAAAAAATTAGCCTCTTTATCCCACAATTTATTTTGAACCAAGTTTTTAATTCTATCTGCTTTATTGATGAATTTTTTTTCAATATCTGGCTTTCCAGCCATTTTTGCAATTTTGGAAATGGCTACAGCATCACCAAACATAAAACTATTTAAGCTTGGTCTAAAACCATGACCTCCCACAGAAAACTCACCACCATCTCTGTCATCAAGAGTATAAAATAAGCCGTTATTTCTTTTTCCAATATGATGTCCATACCAATCCCATCCGAATTCCCATGTTTCATAATTTTCAATTAAATCAGGCAGTAAATCCAAAAGTGGTTTACTGTCTGAGGTTACTAGAAATCTATTATACATTGCATCTGCAACCCAAAAACTGTAAAGACGTGGATCCCCCCCTTTTCTAAACCAGAAGTACGAATAATCATCAAGAAATTTAAAATTATGAAGCCAGCGTCCCTCATAATAATGGTGAGCAGCAGGACAACTTATTGTATTGTGCTTTCCTGACCAATCTACATCAGGCAAAAATTCAGTAATTACATAACCGTCGGATGTTTTTTTTATATGCTTACGATAGGTCCACCATCTAAAGTAATAAGTCCTTTCAAAATCAATATCTGGACACTCAAAAAGAGGAATATTATTTTTTAAAAAATCATAAGCTTCTTCATTAGTAATATTTGAATATAGTTCTTCATCGTCGGCATTAAATCGCTCTACATAGGTTTGTAATTTTAGCTCATCTATAAAAGGTTTTGGCTTATTATAGGAGCATGAACTGCAATTCAAGAGCAATAACAATAAAATTAATTTAGTTAAATTCAAATTCTTTTTATAAAATTCAAAGCAGTTAGTATTCGTAATTAAAGACTTCAACTCTTTTATTATTTAATGATACTATAATCCATTTTTGATTATCCATTCCTTTCAAAATCTTTATGTCTCTGACCTCCCCATCAATTGCAAATCCTGATTCATTTAATATGTCCCACGTCAAATTACCATCTTTATTATTTAATGTCAGTAAATGACCATAAGAAGCATCAGATTTTCCAATATTAATTTGGTTTGAATAAAAATTTCCTCCAGCTATAAAATCAGATATACCATCTTTATTAAAATCATCAATAGCAAAACTATATATTGGCGACATTTGAAGTTCAATAGGAAGTTCTTCAATTACAAATTGTCCATTTTTGTTTTCTAAAAATACAGATTCAAAGGTAACTGCATTCAACATTTCTGCTCCTTTTAATTTATGATTTGGAAAAACATCTTGAAATTTACTATTCGCAAAACTCTCATAGGTTCTGAATTGTTTTTTTAGCTCTACTAATTCACCTGCCATTTCATCTAAACCATAATAAGGGTATTCATTGCCATCTTTGTAATAACTCATAATAGGATCAATTTTTGAGTTGCCATCAAAATCTTTTATATAAAGTTTGACAGGATAATCAATTGATGCTTTTAAATTTGTATTTATACCAAAATTTCCTAGTAAAAGGTCTTGATCACCATCACCATCAAAATCAGCACTTTCAATAGTATTCCACCATCCAGATGTATTGGGAATTTTTCTTTCCTCAAGCGGAGCATAATTAAAGTCTATGATAGTAATTGGCATCCATTCTCCAACCACGATAAGCTCTTTTGATTCCTCTAACCAGACAGCGTCAGTGACCATTCCCAGATTAACATTATTACCAAAGGTGATGCTAGTGTAATCATAAAGGGCACCAGTTCCATCCCCTAATAGTAATCTACTTCTAAAATGCTTGCCATAAGCCCCTGGAATAGATCTCGAACCAACAAAAATATCTAAATTTCCATCAGAATTAAAATCTCCTGAAACTACACAAGAACCGTTAAAACTGATCTGCGGATGTGAGTTAGATTTTGTGAAATTACCAACTCCATCATTTATATAAAGTCTATCTTTTACTGTCAGATCATCAAAATATTCTCCTCCTCCGCTGACTACATATAGGTCCAAATCGTTATCATTATCTATGTCAAAAAAAACTAAACCAACATCCTCTGAAGCTCTATCCTTAATAAAATCTTCAATATGTTTTTTTTCAAAGATTTTGTCACCCCCTTTTGATTGTATATATAATTCTCCTGTTTGATTCTTTGCTCCACCAATATAAAAATCATCTAAACCGTCTCCATTTACATCAGCAACTGCAATTTTTGGCCCTTCCTTAGAAATCATCCTTGGCATCAACTTTTCAAATTTAAAATCTATAAAATCATTTTCTTTATGTTCAAATGAGACACCACTAATATCTCTAACTCTTTTAAAAATTTTATCTCTTTTATTTGAATCAATATTTTGATGTTTTGGAGGTTTTGAATTCTCATAATGAAAAGTATGTGTTCTATTTGCTGGCATTTTTTCCAAAATTTCTTGATTACCATCATACCATGTTACCTTAACTTCATCGATTACATTTAAACTATCTATACCAAAAGTTAAAATGGGTTCAACCGAAGAAATCCATCCTCTTGTTAGAAACAACTCTTGGAATTGTTTACCATCTTTTGTTTTTATTTCAACTTTATTTCCAATCCCTAAGGTGTTTTTAGAATTACCCTTGAATTTTACTTTTAAATAGTTCTTTTTTTTATAAAACAATGTGTTTTCATAAACAGAAGCAGGTGCATTAAGATTATTTATTACCAAATCTAAATCACCATCATTATCCAAGTCGCCGTAAGCTATTCCATTTGAAATTCCATTTAAATCAAGGCCCCATTCTTTTGATTTATCATCGAACTTTATTCCATTATTTTTAAAAGCAAAATTAGGAACCTCTCCCCGAGGAATTATAGAAATTAAATCCTCATAACTTAATTCTTCACTTTTCCCTTGTTTGTCATATTCAAAATTGATAAAATCTAAATCGTTTGGTCTATGTGGAATTCCATTTGTTACAATCAGGTCTTTTTTCCCGTCTAAATCATAGTCTGCAAATAATGCTCCCCAACTCCAATCTGTAGATGAAACACCTATGAACTCTCCAATTTCACTGAATTTCACAGAGTTATTATTGAATAAAGGTCCTTTATTTAGTTGTAACATATTTCTATCAAATTGAAAATGATAAGAATTGTTCAATTTAAATTGAAAAACATCATAATCCTCAAAACCTAGAGATGTCTTCAACACTTCTTCTTTATGGGGTCGCATATCAAGAGTTATTATATCCATCCATCCATCATTATTAATGTCGGCTATATCATTTCCCATAGAAAAAGTAGATGTTTGGCCTAATGAACCAGCTATGTCCTCTATAAATCCTCCTTGTCTGTTATTATAATAGAGGTAATCATTCTCATGAAAATCGTTAGAAACATAAATGTCTGGATACCCATCATTATTGATATCAGAAATGCTCAATGCCAAACCATAACCATTCGGTCCACCATAAATTCCTGCTTCCTCACTAACATCTATAAAATTACCACCTTCATTTCTAAACAATAAATCACCTGACATTTTATCTCTTTTTTCACGAATTTGGCCAGAGCGATAAGACAGTGGTGTGTGCATTGCTTGATTTACAAGAAACATGTCTAAATCACCATCAATATCATAATCAAAAAAAGCGGCTTGATGTGCATAAGTACTTATATCTAGACCGTATTCAGCAGCACTTTCAATAAATGTATTGTCACCTTTATTTATATATAATTTATTAATTCCTTCTAAGTTCTTAAAGCCATCAATCATACAAACATATATGTCCAAAAAACCGTCGTTATTAATATCAACCATAGTTGTTCCTGTGGTCCAGCTATTTATTCCAATATCACCTGCGATTCCGGATGATTCTGTAATATCCACAAATTCAAAATTTCCTTTATTTAGATAGAGTCTATTAGGTTCTTGATTAGCGGTAAAAAAAATATCTGGGAGCTCATCATTATTTATATCGCCGATTGAAACTCCACCACCCATATACATATTATTATATTCAAGAATGCTAATTGTTTTACTTTCAACAATATTGTTTGAAAAAACTAAATTAGTTTCATTGGGTAATTTAAGTTTATAAAGTCTTTTTCCCTTATTTTCAATTAACTCAAAATTGCATGAATAATATAAAGCACTAATAAAAAAAATTAGAATAAATTTTACATTCATATTGTAATTGAATTTTATTTTTTATTAATTAAAATTGAATGAACTCAACAGTTGAGTTGTTTTTTGAGACTAGTAAAATATTATTTTCTTTATTATTAATAATTTTAAAATCTCTTATTTCACCATCTAAAAAAATTCCACTCTCATCCATGCCGTAAACAGTAAAATCACAATTCCCCTTACCCTTCAGAAATTGTCCATAACTAGCATCATAACTACCTATCTCGGGTTTTACATTAAATAGGTTGCCTCCTAAAACTAAATCAACTACACCATCTTTATCAAAATCAGATGCAGAAATTGCATATATAGGCGCAAATTGTGACTCCTTTGGTAATGGTTTAATTTTAAATGAAGCATTTCCATCATTAATTAGCAAAACGCTCTCTAGCATAGTTACCTTATGTATTATTGAATTTTTAAGTTCTTCGGCTGTAAAAATGTTGTCTATAGTTTGGCTTTTATAATCTTTATAATAAACATATTTTTTTTTCAGATGGGGTAATTGCTCAATCAAATCATGGCGTAGAGCCAACGGATATGATTTGTTTTGATTGTAAATGCTAATAACTTGTTCAATCGATCCATTTTTATCAAAATCATTGACATAACATGAAATAGGCTCTTCCTTACTTGCCTTGAATCTTGAATTTAAACCATGATTGCCAACTATAAAATCAACATCTCCATCATTATCTATATCAGAAGAAACGATTCGGTTCCACCACCCAGAAGTGTTTTTTAAACCAACATCTTTAGAAATCTCTTTAAAATTAAAATTATCATTCTCAAATAGCTTGATTCCCATCCACTCTCCAACCATAATCAAATCATAATCGTCATCATTGTCAAAATCAGCCCATTTGGCATCAGTTATCATTCCAATTTCAATCATTTCTGGTGCCAATTCCAAAGTCTGATCTTTAAACTCCCCTTTACCATTATTTACAAGTATATATCCATTTTGTGGGACTCCAATTGATCCAGGTTTCAGCCTAATTCCAACAAATAAATCTAAATCACCATCTTTATCAAAATCATTTGGTAAAACAACAGATGTGCTTTCTGGTTTCGAAGAAGGAAGAAGTTGAGATGACCTTGTGAATTTACCAAAGCCATTATTTAAATATAGTCTATCGAATAGTGCGTAAGAAGAATTGGAAAATTCTACTCCTCCACTAGAAACATACAAATCTAGATCGCCATCATTATCAGTATCAAAGAAAACAACATTAGAATCTTCACTTTGTTTATCTTCTTCAAAAAGTTCCTCATTTGAAGATTTAAATTTGTTTTGACCAATATTTAAAAAAAGTTTGCCTGCAGAATTTTTGGCACCCCCTATATAAAAATCCAATAAACCATCATCATTCACATCCCCTATGTCTAATTTTGGCCCCTCAGTTGATCTCATGTGGTACAGCAATCGATCTCTATCAAAATCAACATAAATATTTTCTACGTGCGAATAATCTAAGTCAATTGTTTCTGAAATATTTTTAAAAATTGATTTATTATTAATTTTTATTTTTTCTTTAAGTTCAATTTTTGATGCTTCATTTTCATTGATTACAACTTTCTGATTGACTGAAATATTAGTTAAAACACTTCTTTTTCCATAGTACCAATCAACAATTAATGAGTCAATATTAGAGATTCCCCCTAAACCAAAATGCATGATATTATCAACAGTAGATTGAAAACCTCTGATTGGGGATTGTTCTAAATAAAAAATTTGCCCATCGGATTTGATTGTTACTTTTGCCCCAACAGCATTAACATTATTCTTTTCTCCTTTTAACTTGACTTTTAGAAAATTATTTTCTTTATATAATTCATTAGATTTATTTTTATAAATAAACGGCGGCATATTTATATTATTGACAATTAAATCAAGATCACCATCATTGTCCAAATCTCCGTAAGCAGAGCCACTTGAATGACTAGGAGTATCTAAACCCCAAAAATTAGCCACATCTTTAAAGCCAAGATTTGAGTCGCCTTCATAGGCATGATTTGATATTCTGTTTACTGGAACAAGTTCAACCAACCTTTTGTAATCAATGCCATTTTTCTTTATAATTGATTTTTTAATTTCCTCGTTAGAAATGAAGTTCAAATAATCTTGATCATGAATGTCTTGAGCTAATCCATTTGCTACAAATAAGTCTTTATGCCCGTCATTGTTAAAATCTGTTAAAAGAGCACTCCAACTCCAATCCGTTGCTTCAACTCCCGCTAACCTCCCAACTTCACTAAATGTCAATTTATTTCCAAAAGAAATTCCATTATTTAAATGAAGTGTATTCCTTGTATTCTGACGATAATACCCATTTTTAACGTTATATTGATATTTATCCCAATTTTCAAACGTCATTGTTGTTTTATACCTATCATCACTTTTTGCAAGCATGTCAGTAACAAATATGTCAGGAAGACCATCAGCATTTATATCAGCTACATCAGACCCCATTGATGAGAGACTTGTCGATCTAATTTGATTTTCTAGATCCTCAGTAAATGTTCCATCTCCATTATTCATATAGATATAGTCCCTTTCAAAAAAATCATTACTAATATATAAATCAAGCCAACCATCTTTATCAAGATCTGTAACTGAAACTCCTAGGCCAAAGCCAATTTCGCTTCCAAATATCCCAGCTTCCTCACTAACGTCAATGAATTTTCCTGAATCATTTCTAAATAATTTATCACCTCCTTTTTCGTCTCTTTTGTCTCTTGATTTTTTTTGAAAATTAAAAGTACTAACTGCTGTAAAAGAATTATTCAATAAGTAAACGTCTAAGTCCCCATCTTTGTCATAGTCAAAAAAAGCAGCATGGGTTGATAGACCAGAATCTGCTAATCCCATTTCTTCAGCATTTTCTGAAAATGTACCATCGCCATTATTTATAAAGAATTCATTTTGCCTATTTTCTCCGTCTATATCACCAGAATTACAGACATAGATATCTAACCAGCCATCAGAATTTATATCAACCATAGAAACCCCTGTCGACCACGCTCTATTGCCAGTAAGTTTTGCTATTTCTGTTACATTCTCAAAAACAAAATTACCTTTGTTAATGTAGAGTCTGTTAGGTAACTGATTTGCTGTAAAATAGATATCTAATAACCCATCATTATTTACATCTCCAAGACCTACACCTCCTCCATTATAAAAATTTCGATAAGTATAAATATTGAATTCATTTGTGTATGTGATATTATTTTCAAATTCAATTTTAGTTTTTTCAGGACTTAACAATTCAAAAAGTTTAATACTTTTTTCAGTCTTACTTTCACAAGAAACCAACTGAAATGAAACTATTAAAGAAAAAAAATAGAAGTTTTTCTTATTAATCATAAGTAGTTTTTTAGTATTAACTTTTATGGTTTTATGTCTTCAAATAAAATATTTAATTGATTCGTTGCTAAAAATGGAATTATAGTTATTTTTCTATTGGAGTCAATTTTAATATAGTTATGTTTAACAAAAACATCCTCATTGTTTGGAACCCTAATAAACTTATTACCCCCATATCCTTTTTCAAAAAACAATAATGTTTGATTAAGTAAATTATTTATTGACATTTCCTTTTTGTTAGAATATAAGTTTTTGAATCTTATAATTGCTTTAAACTTTTTGATAGGCACAAACTTATTTTGCATGGCTACAGGGAAAATTTCAAATTGTATGGGATAATTAAACTCTTTATTTATATCCATTGCAACCATGGTTCCAGATCTAGAAGGATAGAATAAACCCTCTTCATTCATTTTCATTGCATAGTTAAAAAAGCTCTCCGAAGTCATCCCAAATTTCACTCCAAGCACAATGCTGTCATATCTTTGAGTTTTCATAGATTCCTCCAACAAAAGATTTTCTAACGATTTCTTATTTAATGAAGTTGAATCACATGAATAGACAATTAATAGACCAAAACAAAAAATAAATAATAAACCAGTTGACTTAATTTTCATTTAGCTATTTATTTAAACAATATATTCTAAAGTTTTATTCATTTATCTTAAAACCATAATAAGGTTTAATAGTATTTTTTTATCCAAACTTTTAAAACATGTATAAAAGATATAATCTAATTAAATAAAAACCCAAGTAAATCACTTGGGTTTTTAAAAATCACACTTAATTTACTTAACAATCTAAAATTAATTATATCCTGGGTTTTGTTTCAGATTAGGATTTGCATCTAAAGCTCCTTGAGGGATTGGTAATATCCTTCTTGTTTGGTCTCTTAAATTTATAGATATTTCTCCTTTTTGATTTCCAATACCTTTTAAAAACCAGTCATCTTCCCATTTATCAAATCTTATAGTAATTGCCCTTGAAAAGCCTTCCAATGCCGTTTCTTTCTTAAACTCATGGTAAATGTCATCTTCTGTCAAACTGCTTAAATTATCTAAACCAGCTCTTGTTCTTACCTGATTCACAAGATTTAATGCTTCAGCACTTCCACTATTCAGTCTCCACAATGCCTCAGCTCTGGTCAACATAACACCCGCTAGCCTGTATATTGGAAAATCAGAATTTATAAATAAATTATCTTCACCTACTGGCATTTCAAACTTACCCCATCTAGGTCCATTTCTGTATGGATATTTTTTATTTATTTCAGTATACTCAGGGGTTATAAAAATATTACAACCACCATCAAGTTCAGATTCGAATCCATCGGCTTTGTAGTTATCAAAATCTTCAAAACATTCTTCAAGCTTGTATTCATCTGATGGACTAGCATAACCAAATCCAGTAGTGTTATTCCAAACAGGACCAGCCTTTGATGTATATTGCTGCCCGACAATAAACATACCTTTTCTTAAATCATTTTCTTCAAAAGATTCATAAAATTCTGTCTGGAAAGTAAACCCACCCCATGGAGCTACATTCCAATCAAATGTTTTTGGAGAAGATTGGTGCAAATGCATTCTCACTATATTACCTGTAAACTGAGAATTGTCATAAGGGACTATCCAAATATTTTCCATTGACACCTCATTATCAGCACGGAAATTGGCAAAATATCCGGATTCTAAAGAATATCCCCCTTCATCGATAACTTTGCTTGCAGCAGCAGCAGCTTCTGTCCATTTTTCCACACCCGTAATTCTTTTAGAATTTAAATACAAATCAGATAAAATTGAATATGCTACCCATTTATTTACCTTTCCATAATTAGCTGTTCCTTTATCTTCACTTAAAATGTTAATTGACTCTAAAAGCTCAGTTTCAATAAAGTTAAATGCCTGCTGAGGAGTAACTTGAGTTGGATTTGAATCTGCATCAGAAAATCTAGACTCGATAGTTATGTTTCCATATACTGATAGAAGTTTGTAGAAATAAAATGCTCTTAATGATCTTAATTGAGCAACTCCAGCTTCTGATCCAGGTGTTTGCGAAAAAACTTCGATTAAACGATTACAGGTAGAAACTCCTTGTGTCATACTATTCCATGTGTTAGCTAAGGGCCACAATGTTGATGTCCAGTTATGAGACATCAGGGCGGGCCAGGTACCACCATCATCCCAACCAGTATTAGACCTTACTGGGACAGTTGCAACATCAGAAATAATTGCAGCGTTATGAAACGCCATATCAGCATAACCACTTAAAGGTGAATATGCAGTTGCAGCCGCTGAAGCTAATTGGTCAGGAGTTTGAAAAAAATCTTCAGGTAGAACCTCAGAATAAATTTCAGGTTCAACACTACACGAATAATTTAAAATAATAGTTAAAACTAAAATAGTTCTCAAAAATATTTTATTTGTTATTATATAATTTTTCATCTTTAATATTTTAAGAATTGATTAAAATTTTATGTTAAAACCTAGAGTTAATGACTTAGTAGGAAGATAATTTGCTGTTCTTCTGTCCATTCCAGGTGTCAAAATATCACCATTAAAATCCGAATATCTAATTTCTGGATCACTCCCTGAATAATCTGTAATTGTAAATAAATTGTTACCGGAAATATACATTCTTAGGGATTCTATTTTACTACCACTTCCTAAACTAAAGTTATACCCTAGGGATGCATTATCTAATCTAATGAAATCACCTTTTTCAACCAAACCTGAATGGTAGGCACTAAGTTCACTGTCATCTGGGTTAAAGTATTCAGTTATTGCAAAGTTTTGTCTTCCAGATAATAATGGGTGTTCCCAATGAACTCTTGGAACGTTTACAATAGAATGTCCGACCACACCTCTTAGTAACATATTTAAATCCCAATTTTTGTATTTAAAGTTTTGTGATATTCCAAAAGTATAATCTGGAAGAGCATTCCCTACAATAATGCCATCTCTATCAAGATTTTTTTCTGTTGTAGTCTCTCCAGTATCTTGATTAATAACCAAAGCTTCACCTTGTTCATTGTACCCAGCAAATTCTGCTGCACGAATATTTCCTAGTTCAGCACCTTCTTCAAGAACAATAACATTAGTTCCATTATATCCAGGAGGACCTAAATCACCGCTGAATGTAACATAATCATCTAATACAGAAAGATTTATGAGTTTTGTTTCATTAGTTGAAAGGTTTAACCCAAAATTCCAATTAAAATCTTCTTTAGAAATAGCAGAATAATTTAGAGAAACTTCATAACCTTTAGTCTCCAATTCACCTAAGTTTAATAATGTTGAACTGTATATATTGGGTGGAGAAGATACAGGTGTATCTCTTAGCAAATCTGATGTGGTTCTGTTGAAATAATCTAGACTTCCAGAAAGCTTTGAGTCTAAAACAACAAAATCAACTCCAAAGTTTAATTCAGATTTTTCCTCCCACTTTAAGTCAGGATTGGGATTTGATTGAGGCCCAATAGCTGTTCGAAATTCACCATTGATATATCCTAGAGATGCTTCAGCACCTAATTTTTGTATGTACGCATATCTTTCAACCGGTTCATTTCCTGTTAGCCCATATCCTACTCTAATTTTTAGTTGGTCAAAATTGTCTAGATTCAATATATTATTTAGGTTTAAACCAGCACTTGTAGCCCAAAAATCACCAGATCTAAAATTTGATCCAAACCTAGATGAATTTTCATTTCTGTAGCTAGCAGATAAATATATAAGATTTTGATAATTTAAATTTAATCTTGCAAAAGCAGAGGCTAATTTTGCTTCTTCTTTAAATGAAGTCATTCTAGCTTGATTTTTATTTATGCCTAATCCTAAAGCTAAATTATTATAAGTGACGGAATTTGTAAGAAAATCTGTATTTAAAGAATATTGACCTTGATATGTAAACTCCTGATAAGCATAACCACCAAGAAGCTCATAATTTAAGTTATCCAACTCACCCCTGTAAGTTGCTGTAAATTCAGTAAGATTAAACTTTTCATCGTTATATGTTCTTTCAGCTCTACCATTATCAGTTAAACCAATCCAGTATGAATCATTAGAATAATAAGTCCCTTGAAAAGTATTATTGTATTGAGTTGAGTAATTTGCAGACAATGTAAGGTCATTAGTCAAATCAAAATCAACTTTAAAGGTTGCCAAAAATGTATTTTTTCCAAGATCGTTTCTATTCTGTTCATTAATCGCTACTGGATTAAAGTTGTTTTCAATTTTATTTTGAAAAAAACTACCATCAGAATTATATATAGGAGCTGTAGGATTATATAATTGAGCATAACCAAATACCTGTTTAAAACCTAAGCTAGCCTCTCTAGAAGTGACACCGATATTCCCTTGAAATCTTAATTTATTATCTAAAAAATTTTGATTAACACTGATTCTTCCATTAATCTGATCATATGCTGATGTATTAAGTACTCCTTCGATATCTCTGTAATTTAAAGATGCTCTATATGAAAGACCATTTTCGCTACTACCAGTAAAAGAAAGGTTATGGACTTGGCTAGTTGCTTTTCGAGAAACTAAATCAATCCAATTGTTGTTAGAACCCAAATTGAGGCCTCCATTTGAAATAAATTGGTCATAACTAGCCATTGGGATCATATTTGAAATTTCTTCAATAGCTGCATATGCTCGGTATTCAAATCCAGATTGATCTTTACCTTTTCCAGATTTAGTTGTTAGAATAATAACACCACTACTTCCCCGAGTTCCATAAATGGCGGCAGCTGAAGCATCTTTAAGAATATTAATAGACTCAATGTCAGCTGGATCAACAGAGTCTAGTGAGCCTCCAATTACTCCATCAATAATAACAAGTGGCTGTGCATTTGCTCCAAATGTACTTAGCCCTCTTAATCTAATATTAAAGGACTCATTTGGATCACTTCCAACTCGTGCAATATTTAGGCCTGCTGCCTTACCTTGCAATAATTGTGTAGGATCATTAATATTACCAACATTAAAATCTTCTGACTTAATATTAGTAATAGCGCTTGTTAGTTCTTCCCTTTTTTGAGTACCATAACCAACAATTATGACCTCATCAAGTTCATCTAAATCTGGTAATAAGGTAATATTCATGAATGAGCTACTAGCTGTCATTTCTACTGTTTGATAGCCTAAATATGAAAAGACTAATACAGCATCAGAATTTGAAACAGATAAAGAAAAGTTACCGTCAAAATCTGTAGTTGATCCATTTAATGTTCCTTTTTCTACAACAGTAACACCTGGCAACGCACCATCTTCACCACTAACAATACCGTTAACGGTTTGAGCGTAAATACCTGTCCCTGCTAGAAAAACAAACAAGAACATTAACTTACAAATAAAACTTTTTTTCATAATAGTTGATTTATAAATTGACTAAAGACTTATATATTTTTTTAAATTTTATAAGTGTTTATTTTACGTTTATAAAGTAAATATATAAAAAAAAATGTTTAAATGTATTTTATACGAATATTTTTATTAAAACTGTTTTCCCAATCGTTCTGACTTTACGATTTTTAGATTTTAGTGATTAGGAAATAATTTTGGTGTACTGGGAAAGCAAATTTCAATTTTGATTAAAATTGAAAGACATCTTTTATGTTTATGTCTTTCATTTTTTCTCCACTTAATTGTTTTGAATCTATAAAACTGTATAGAAATGCTCCTTTCCTTGATGATGTTTTATCTTTTATATTAGTTTTTTTTAAAAACCCTGATGAAAGAATTTTTTTTCGAAAATTTCTTGAGTCGAATTCATTACCGTATAAACACTCATAAAGATTCTGTAATTGTGGTAGTGTAAATAATTTTGGAAGCAATCTAAATCCTAAAGGTTTAGTTTTAGCAATCTCTCTTAGTTTAGAAACTGCATCATTAATCATTTGGTTATGATCTAAAATAATTTCAGGAACTTCATTCAACTCAAACCATTTTGCATCATACTTTTTAAGATCAATTTTTTTAAACAAATCCACTCTTATTAAACTGTAGTAAACAATTGATACGACTCTTTCTAATGGGTCTCTATCAAGATCTCCATAAGTTTTCAACTGACTTAAGTATATATCTTTGGCTCCTGTTAATTTGTAAATAAAATCTTGAGCACTTTTGTCCATTGAAGTTTTAGCATCTGGAACCTCTCCTAATAATGACCAAGAACCTTTAAAGGGCTCGACCTGACGTTGAAATAATAACACAGACAATTTTTTCTGATCATAGCCAATGATCACACAATCAATTGCTACACTGATTTCTTGATTTTTATTATACTTTTTTTGAATCATTTGTATAATTGAGTTAAATATACTTAAAAGTAGTAAAACAGGTCAAACAAGTAAAATTATCCAGACTTAAAAACCGCACGGTTGGGTTATTATCGAATCAATTCTTCTGGAGGAAGTGCTAATGATGGAATCATTGCTGGAACAGAGCCCCAAAATATGGTTACGTATTTTGAAAACGAATTAATTTTAGCTGAAGCCAAGGGAAGAGCCGGATCACTGAATGATGGCTTGTTACACTTAAATAAAGTTAGAGCATGGTTAAACGATGGAGGGCATTTAAATAAAAATCACATAGGAAATTCCTCTAAGTACGATCCTTATATCGCTGCTGATTTTGATGCAGGAGGAATTGAAAATCAAGACAATGTAAATGCAATTACTGCCTTTTTGAGAGAGGTCATAGAGGAGCGCTACGTAAGTGGTTTTGGAACACATATGGCCTATAATGATGCGAGAAGACTTAGAAAGTCTGGCACTGCCTATGCTGTACCTTTTGTTCTTGTAAACGGACTCAATCCTCCGTATCCAGAGCGAATGCCTTACGCTACAAATGAATTGAACTCCAATTCAAATACCCCTGCTGAAGATCCAGGGTTTTTTATTAAAACAGCAGTTAATCAGTAATTTCTAAATACTTTTTAAAAAGGTTTGTAACTTGCTTACAAACCTTTTTTATTATGTCAAAATCAGTTTTATTTTCAATCCTATTGAGTTTTCTACTTGTGAGTTGCCAAGAGCCTTCTGGCACCGCTTTTAAGAATAATACTATTGCTGCTGCCCATCCGTTGGCTTCTCAAGCAGGAAAAAAAATGTATGAACAGCAAGGAAATGCCTTTGACGCAGCAGTTGCTGCAGGATTTGCACTAGCAGTAGTAGAGCCTAGTATGAGTGGAATCGGTGGACGCCTTCAAGCAATCTACCATAAAAGTTCAGGGAAAGTTGGTGGAGTAGATGCCTCTACACAGGTTCCAATAAATTACAAACCTACCGAAGAAAAGTATTCACTCGGGTACCAAACCATTGGTATCCCCGGTGTAGTTGCAGGCTTATTAAAACTTCATAAAGAGCATGGATCATTGCCCCTTGAAAAGGTATTACAACCCGCAATAGCGTATGCTGAAAATGGATTTAAAATACTTCCTGGTGAAGCATTTAGACAACAAATGGCAAAAGAAGTTTTACAACAGTATGAGGGAACAAAAACACATTTCTTAAATGCTGAGGGAGCCTCTTTTCAGGCAGGCGATCAGTTTGTCCAAAAGACATTAGCCACGGTTTTGAAAAAAATTGCTTCAAACGGTAAAGCAGGATTTTATGAGGGTGAAGTTGCACAAAAAATAGTAGATGACATTCAAGCCAATGGAGGATTACTAACTCTTGAGGACCTTAAGAATTACGAAGCCTTAAATTCGGAAGTCCTTGAAGGTAGTTTTCAAGGACTAAAAGTTTTCGCATTGAATCTACCTTCTTTTGGAGCAATCACCATTCAAATTCTTCAAATTTTAGATCATTTATCACCCCCCGATTCAGAAGAAGACTGGGCTGTAACTATGGGAGAAGTAACGGAATTGGCCTACACTTACAGAAAAAGTCAGGTAAATAGAGACAGTTTAGCAAAGATACTTTCATATGATCAGGCAGCGAATTGGGCCAATCAAATTGAAAAAAACCGATTGAATCTCGTTGCAGAAAACACTTCTGAAATGCCAGGATCATGGGTAGCTTCAATGGGACATACCACTCACCTTACCGCTGCGGATGAAGAAGGAAATGTGGTAAGTTTAACCCAGACTGTAGGGCCCAATATGGGATCAAAAGTAGCTTCCAAAGAATTGGGTTTCATTTATGCAGTTACTTTAGGCGGTTATCTAGGAGAATACAAACCAGGGGATCGTTCCAATTCTCACATTTCACCAACTTTGTTTATGAATGGTGATCAAGTTGCTTTAGCAATAGGAGCTGCGGGAGGAAGTAGAATCGTAACTGCGGTGACTCAGGTAGCGGATCGTTATTTGGCTCAAAAACACGATCTGAATCATGCTTTATTACTACCGCGAGTTTATCCTTTTCAGGATTCACTTTGGATTGAGGATCATCAAGAAGTTCAGCTGTTGAATGCTAATTTGGACGAAAGTCTTTATCCAATAAAAATGATCTCTCAAAAAGCACGCTTTGGCAGGGTACACGCCGTAGCATTAGACACAATCAGTGGCTCATGGATTGGAGCTGCAGATCCAGACTGGGAAGGAACCGTGGAAAATCATGTTTCTAAATGAGGAATTTAGTCATCTTGGTTCTTCTTTTTTCACATGTTATGAGTGCCCAAAAACAAGAAAAAATACTCTTTATTGGGAACAGTTTTACATTTTATTGGAACCTTCCTAATCAGGTAGAAAAAATGGCCTTAGAGCAAAACTTGTTTTGGGATGTTTACCAGTCAACGGCAGGGGGTGCAACTTTAAGAGATCATTGGCAAGGAAATAAAGGGCTGAAAACCAAAGAAATTTTATCTCAAAATACCTTTGACCGAATCATCTTTCAGGATCAAAGTACGTATCCGATTAAGCATATTGATACAACAGCTTATTATTTAGCCAAGTTAAAAGAACTGATTCCGAGTCAAACAAAACTTTACCTGTATGCCACTTGGAACTATCCTAATTTCCCTGATAAAAAAATGACCAATAAGGATTCTAAGGACATTGAAACTAATTTAAAAACTCTTCTGTCTCTTGATTCAAAAATTAAAATCATCCCCGTAGGTAGGGCATTCGACATGTTTTCTTTACAATACCCTACTATTGACTTGCTGTCAGATGACCAGAAACATCCCAGTAATAATGGCACTTATTTGGCGGCTTGTGTTGTGTACGCTGTTTTAAGTGGAAGAAGTGCTAAAGGAGTGGGTCGCCGTTATGAGGGAAAAGATGCTAATGGCAAAAAAATATTTTACAGCCTTGTTGAAAAATCCGTAGCAACTAAATGTCAGTACATAGCAGATCAAATCATTTTTGTTGATTGATTGCTCGAACTCATATTTAAGACTCTAGCGCCTTTTTACAATAATTAACACACTTTCTAATTTCATCAATTACCGTTGAATCTTTAGGTGTACGGTATTCGTATTCTACAGTTGCAGCAAAAGGATAGGATTTGTCTCGCATCATTTGTAGGACTTCTTTGATTGGAGTATCTCCCTGACCAAAGGGCATGTTCTTTTTTCCGTTTTCAGGATTTTTACGATCTTTTACATGCATACTGAGAATGTTTTGATGCTGTTTTTGGATGAGTTCCATTGCATCAGTATTGCCTGCTGCGGTGTAATGACCGAGATCAAGATTCATTGCATTATGTGAGGACTGTTCAAGAGCGGTATCCCACCAGTGGGCATGCTGTTGTTCGTGACCGTGGTAGGCCACTTTGATGCCATTTTTTGCACCTAGTTGCCCTAACTTTAGGCTATGGGCTTCATCTTTTGGAAGTTCTAGTGTTACGTGAGTTGCACCCAATCGTTTTCCTGCTTGCATGGCGTAGTAGATGTCTGCTTCTGAATTTCCTTTTCGTAACAAGTAGTCGGGTTTGAAAGCATAAATTTCCACTCCAGCAGCATTATACATGTCTTTCAACGCTGAAAACTTATCTACGGATCGATTTTTTTTCCACACATCAATTTCCTTATCAAAAGATTCTTTTTGTTTTTTGAGATCAGTCAGTTGCTTTTTTTCTTCACGAGTCAATTCTTTATTGCGCTCTTTTCTCATCAGGCGATACAACATTCTTTGATCTATTTTATTTTCTGGGCGACCGATAAAGGACTCCGCTGTTCCTCCCATTAATTCGATTGCATTGACACCACAATCAAGGATATATTGAAGAGTTGCCTCTGCACTTTGATCTTTCAAGTCTCTAAAAGAATAAGTGATCAGCCCCAGCTGAACACCATTTATTGCATTTTTGTTTTTTAATAAGTTGGGAATATAGGCTGGAGCTCCCCACAAGTTTGTTGCCCCTAAAGAAACCCCGGCTGAAAGGGAAGCAATATTTTTTATAAAAGAACGTCTAGAGTCTTGTTTTTTAAATGTTTTCATAAGATTGGTGCTAATTGTTTTTGACACAACCTCCAAATTATAATTTTTTTTCGGGTTTTGAAAATTAAGAACAGTTCACTTTTTTCTATATTTAAATAATGTTATCAAAATTCAATCCGAAATATCCTTCTGTAAGTGATTTACGTGTAAAGGCAAAAACCAAAATGCCTAAATTTGCCTTTGAGTATTTGGACGGAGGTTGTAATGATGATGACAATCTTCGGAAAAATACATCTGATCTTCGCGCCGTAGAATTGGTTCCTGAATACCTCAAGGAAGCTATTGACGTAAGTCTTAAAACCAAACTTTTTGGAATTGAATATGATGCTCCTTTTGGAGTTGCTCCCATTGGATTACAGGGTCTAATGTGGCCAAACGCTCCTGAAATTCTTGCGAAAGCAGCTTTTGAAAACAACCTCCCTTTTATTCTGAGTACGGTAACCACTTCAAGCATAGAAACAATTGGATCAATAACGGAAGGGAATGCTTGGTTTCAATTGTACTATCCTGCTCAAGAATCGGTTAGAAAAGACATTATAGATCGTGCTGCAAATGTAGGATATCCGGTTTTGGTTTTGTTGAGTGACGTCCCCAGTTTTGGATTTAGACCTCGAGATATTCGAAATGGATTGGCCATGCCACCAAAAATGTCAGCCCGAAATTTTTATCAAATTATGAAACGTCCTGAATGGGCAATTAAAACCTTGATTCACGGTCAACCCGAATTTGAGACCTTAAAGCCTTACATGCCCAAAGGACTAAATTTGAGTCAATTAGGTAAATTTATGGATGAAACCTTTAGCGGACGTTTAAGTGAAGAAAAAATCAAACCCATCCGCGACCAGTGGAAGGGTAAAATTGTTCTTAAAGGGGTTGCTAGCGAAGCCGATATGGAAAAAGCAATTCGCTTAGGGATAGATGGGGTAATTATTTCTAATCACGGAGGTCGTCAATTGGATGCAGGACAGTCCACTATTCGCACGCTTGAAGATCTAAATAAAAAATATAGTGATAAAATAACCCTGATGATGGATAGCGGATTACGAAATGGCCCTGATGTAGCACGTACATTAGCACAAGGAGCTTCTTTTTCTTTTTTAGGAAGATCTTTTATGTACGGGGTGGGTGCTTTGGGAAGCCAAGGTGCTGCCCATACTATTGCTTTAATCAAAACTGAACTACGTCAAGTGATGGAGCAAATAGGTTGCGAAAAAACCTTAGATTTACCTAAATTTCTTTACAAAAAATGAAGTATACTTTAGGATATGACATCGGCAGTTCCTCTGTTAAAATTGCCCTTGTTGAGGCCGATACCAATAAAAAGATAGCTGTAGTTACAGAGCCACAAGAAGAAATGCCAATTCGGGCAATTCAAGCGCATTGGGCAGAACAAGATCCTGAAATGTGGTGGAATCATTTATGTAAAGGCACCCAACGAATTTTGAGTGAAAATGCGGTTGCTTCGGATCAAATTCTAGCCATTGGAATTTCATATCAAATGCATGGACTGGTCGTTTTAGATAAAGACAAAAAAGTACTCCGCGATTCCATTATTTGGTGCGACAGTAGAGCCGTTTCCATAGGTGAAAAGGCTGCAGATGAAATTGGGGAAGCTCGCTTTGGTTCACATTTGCTAAATGCCCCAGGAAATTTTACCGCTTCTAAGTTAAAATGGGTAAAAGAAAATGAACCCGAACTTTATTCTAAGGTTGCCCATTTTATGTTACCTGGTGATTTTATTGCGTTTAAGTTAACGGGTGAGATAGCCACAACAATTAATGGCTTGTCTGAAGGAATGCTTTGGGATTTTAAAGAGAAAAAAGTTGCTAACTGGTTGCTGGATTATTATGGAATAGAAACTGGTCTGACTCCGCCTATTGTAAATAATTTTCAAGACCAAGGGAGGGTTACCGCCCAAGCGGCAATTCAAAGTGGGTTGCCCCAAGGGATTCCAATCCGATACCGTGCAGGAGATCAACCCAACAATGCCTTGGCCTTAAATATTCTTAAACCAGGAGAAGTAGCAGCAACAGGAGGTACATCGGGCGTTTTATTTGCAGTATCAGAACGAACTACTTCCAAGGAATTTTATCGAGTAAATCATTTTGCGCATGTAAACTACACCCCAGCGGAATCTTTAATTGGCACCTTGCTTTGTGTCAATGGTGCTGGAATTCAATACAGTTGGTTGCGAAAAATGACGGGTCTATCAGATTTCAACGAAATGAATCATTTGGCGGAAAAGGTTGCCGTTGGAAGTGAAGGTTTAATCAATCTTCCTTTTGGCAATGGTGCTGAACGCATGCTTTACAACAAAGCACCAGGGGCTCATTTTTCGAATTTAAATTTAAATCAACATCAGCAAGGACATCTTTTTCGAGCGGCTCTTGAGGGAATCGCTTTTTCTTTTGCATATGGGATGGAAATTATGCAAGAAGATGCCCTAGATATCCAAGTGATTAGAGCGGGGAATGATAACTTATTTCGTTCGGATATTTTTGCCCATACGGTAGCAAGCCTGATAGGGGAAAGTATTGAGATTTATGAAACAACCGGTGCTGTGGGAGCTGCTCGAGCCGCTGGGGTAAGCCTTGGTGGTTTGGAAGACTATTCCGAAAGTGTTTCCTCTCTGGACAAGGTGAGTGAAGTATCTCCTTTAAAAGCAACAGAACCTTATCGATTAGCTTACGAAAAATGGAAAATAGAATTAAAATACAAACTAAATAAATTAAGAGAAGAATTATGATTACTACTGGAGACAAAGAATTTTACAAAGGAATTGGAGCAATTCGTTACGAAGGAAAAGATTCTGACAACCCATTTGCATTCAAATATTATAATCCCGATCAATTGGTTATGGGAAAAACAATGCGTGAACATTTTAAATTTGCCATTGCGTATTGGCACAGTTTCTGTGGTCAAGGAGGCGACCCCTTCGGGCCTGGAACGCAACAATTTCCATGGGATCAATCTGCAGATCCTATTCAAAGAGCTAAAGACAAAGCAGATGCTGCTTTTGAGTTTATTACCAAAATGGGATTTGATTATTTCTGTTTTCACGATGTTGATTTGGTTGATGAAGCTCCTACTTTGATTGAAAACGAAAAACGTTTGCAAACAATTTCGGACTATGTTGCAGAAAAACAAAAAGCATCTGGGGTAAAATTGCTTTGGGGGACTGCAAATTGTTTCTCGAATCCTGCCTACATGAATGGAGCAGCAACGAACCCTGATTTTAATGTAGTAGCTCGTGCTGGAGCACAAATTAAAATGGCACTGGATGTTACCATGGCTTTGGGAGGCGAAAATTATGTTTTCTGGGGAGGACGTGAAGGTTACATGTCATTGCTCAATACCGATATGGGTAGAGAATTGGATCATATGGCTCAAATCTTGACTATGGCAAGAGATTACGCTCGTGGCCAAGGCTTCAAAGGAGATTTCTTTATCGAACCCAAACCTATGGAACCCATGAAACACCAGTATGATTTTGATGCTGCAACTGCAATCGGATTTTTAAAGCAATACGGTTTAGATAAAGATTTTAAACTCAACATTGAGGTCAACCATGCTACTTTAGCCCAACATACTTTTGAACATGAATTAGCTGTGGCAGCAAATGCAGGAATGTTAGGAAGTATTGATGCCAATCGAGGAGACAATCAGAACGGTTGGGATACGGATCAATTTCCAGTAAATGTATTTGAGGTTACTGAAGCCATGCTAGTCTTTTTACGTGCCGGAGGACTTCAAGGAGGTGGGGTTAATTTTGATGCAAAAATCAGAAGAAATTCTACGGATTTAGAAGATGTTTTTCATGCCCACATCGGAGGTGCGGATGTATTTGCTAGAGCACTGCTAACTGCGGAAAAAGTAATGAATGAGGGAGACTTAGAAAACTTAAGAAAAGCACGATACGCTTCTTTTGACCAAGAGAATGGTCAGCGATTTGAGAAAGGAGCCTTAAGTTTGGAGGAATTATCCAAAATTGCGTTGAATAGTAAATCACCAGAGCGAATTAGTGGTAAGCAAGAACTTTATGAAAACATACTCAACCAGTATATTTAATTTTCAAAACTTTAAAAAACAATTTTCCTCCTTACTAATTGGAACGCTTTCAGCTCTTTTTTTTAGCAGTTGTGGTAATGGAGAGACCCAGAAAAACACCCCTATTGAAGTAAAAGATGGAATGGTATTGATACCTGCTGGCGATTTTCAAATGGGAAGTGAGGGGGGTCAATCACGACAAGATGAATCTCCTGTTCATCGGGTTAGTGTAGATGCATTTTGGATGGATCAAACGGAGGTAACCAATGCGCAATTCAAGGCTTTTATTGATGCAACGGGCTATGTAACCACTGCTGAAAAAAAACCAAATTGGGAGGAATTAAAAAAGGAATTGCCACCTGACACTCCCAAACCAAATGATTCACTACTTCAAGCAGCCTCCTTAGTTTTTGAAGCCACATCAGGTCCTGTCAATTTAAATGATTACGGTGCATGGTGGCGATGGAAACCTAAAGCAAGTTGGCGTAATCCCAAAGGAAAAGGAAGTACCCTAGAGGGAAAAATGGACCATCCTGTGGTTCATATTTCTTGGTATGATGCACAGGCCTATGCTGCATGGGTAGGTAAGCGATTGCCTACAGAAGCAGAATGGGAATGGGCCGCTAGCGGGGGGCAGAACGGAGCAAAGTATCCTTGGGGGGACGAACCAATTACAAAAGGACCTGTGAAAGCTAATGCTTGGGAAGGTAGTTTTCCTTATCAAAATTCACTTCAAGATCAGTTTTTTTACACTGCCCCAGTTGGTTCTTTTGAGCCCAATCCGTTTGGTCTTTTTGATATGGCTGGAAATGTTTGGGAATGGTGTTCTGACTGGTA